>Ga0182014_10000857_pt1 | contig 41528 bp, 34 predicted proteins | sample 612S2DmetaG_FD_120489 | JGI IMG/M metagenome (GOLD analysis project Ga0182014, IMG submission 120489) | Permafrost microbial communities from Stordalen Mire, Sweden - 612S2D metaG | ecosystem: Environmental > Terrestrial > Soil > Wetlands > Permafrost | place: Sweden: Stordalen | collected... | reverse complement strand
TATCGGTCCGGTTGGGCAACGCGATGGCTGCGGCTTTGACCCCGAGACAGTCCACGATGTACTGCGGGATCGCGTTCAAGAGTTCGGCCACATTATCGCTGGAGAGGAGTTCCTGGCTGAATTTGTAGAGCCGTTCGGCCTCGCGCCGCCGTTCGTTGGCTCTTTCTGCTTCCCGGCGTGCTCGCTCCGCCAGTTGGCTGGCGATGGCGGCAGTGACCAGAAAAGCCAACAGGGTAATCCAGTTCTCGGGATCGGAAATGTTCAACCTGCCAAGCGGTGGAAGAAAGCCAAAGTTAAAAGCCAGGGCGGCGACTAAAGCCATGAAGATGGCGGGTCGCAGGCCCCAATTCGCCGACACGATCAGTACGCCGATCAGAAAAGTGAGCGCGACGGTGGTGTGGCTTACTCTGGTTACGACATGGTAGAACAAAACCACAACTAACACCGCGACTGCCGTGGCAGCATAGCGCAGGGCCGACTTGAACAAAGTTTGGTTCACGCCGCCGATTGTAGCTGATCTTCTGCCACAGGGTTGGGCCAAAGAGGGGCATCGACAATTTCCATCGGCTCGACGACAATAGCCGCAATGCCCAAGACTCCCGAGCAATGGCTGGAAGAAGCCGATCCCAAGAAAAAGGGCGGAGTGTTCAAGCTTTTCCTGGGCTACGCGCCGGGTGTCGGCAAAACCTTCAGCATGTTGAGCGAAGCCATCCGACGCCATAGCCGGGGCGAGGACGTAGTCGTCGCGGTGATCGAATCCCATGGGCGCAAGGCGACTGCGGACCTGGCGGCGCAACTCGAAAGCGTCCCGCGAAAGAAGCTGGAATACAAAGGCACGGTGTTTGAGGAAATGGACGTGGACGCCGTGCTCGCCCGAAAGCCAGTCGTCGCCTTGGTGGATGAGTTGGCACACACGAATGTGGAGGGCAGCAAGCACGGAAAGCGCTATCAGGATGTGCTGGAGTTGCTCGATGCCGGCATCGATGTGCTTTCGACCATGAACATTCAGCATCTGGAGAGTGTTACACCCACGGTGCAGAGCCTTACCGGGATCACGGTGCGAGAGACGGTGCCCGACTGGGTGCTCAAACGAGTAGATGAAGTAGTCATGTCAGACCTCACTCCCGAGGCATTGCAAAACCGCATGCGCCGGGGAGACATTTATCCGCTGGACCGGGTTGGCCGGGCCCTGGGGAATTTCTTCCGCCCGGGGAATCTGATCGCGCTCCGTGAGTTGGCGCTTCGACAAGTCGCGCAAGCGGTCGACCAGAGCCTCGAATCCTATCGCGAGAAGGACGAAGCCAGCGGAACGGTTGCAGTCCGGGAACGAATCGGGGTTTGCATCAGTTCCAATCCGGCGGCGCAGTACCTGATCGCTCGCGGCGCCCGCATGGCCCAAGCCATGGGCGGCGAACTGCACGTTGTGTATGTGGATAAAGGCCAGGACAGCGACGAGGCCAACCAAAAAACGCTGGCGGCGAATCTCCACTTTGCGGAGAACGTTGGCGCCCACGTAACCAAGCTGAAAGCGACCAGCGTGGCCGGCGCCGTGGCTGACTTCGTTCGCGAAAAACACATCACCCAGGTTGTGTTCGGACGATCGGCGACCGGCGGATGGAGAAAATACCTGTACCTTACTTCCATTAACAAGTTCCTGCGCGATGCCCCCCCGGTGGACGTACACATAGTCACGCAGGAGCCTTCCTGATTCTTATGAACGAACATCGGCGCATTCTCGTGGTGGACGACGAGTCCCAGATTACGCGCGTGCTGCGAACCAGCCTGTCCAGCAAGGGCTACGACATTCGCGTGGCCAACGACGGCGAGACGGCACTGGAGATCATGAAAGACTGGACGCCAGATCTGGTGATCACCGATCTTTCCATGCCCAACATGGATGGGTTGGAACTGTGCCGGCGGATGCGGCCGGGAATGAAGACTCCCATCATCGTGCTCTCCGTGAGAGGCGAGGAACGAACTAAAGTTCAGGCGCTCGATGCTGGCGCCGACGACTATGTCACGAAGCCGTTCGGCATCGAGGAGTTGCTGGCACGGGTGCGGGCCAACTTGCGCCGCGCTCCGGCGGCCGAAGACGAGCAAGCGTTGCCGATCGAAATCGGCGATTTCCGGATCGATCTGGGGGCCCACAAAGTCACGGCCCGCCGCCGGGAGGTGCACCTCACCCCTAAAGAATTTGACCTGCTGGTTTATCTGGCGCGCCATCCCGGTAAAGTGGTGACCCATCGGACGCTGCTGAGCGCAATCTGGGGTGGCCAGAGTACGGAGCAGGTTGAGTATCTACGCGTGTTCGTTGGCCAACTGCGCAAGAAGCTGGAACCGGAAGCATCGTCACCGCGCTACATCGTTACCGAACCCTGGGTTGGATACCGCTTCGAGCCCGGCGAGTAGACTCTCTGTTTTCAATCAGATACTTCCTGATGAACATTCTACGAACTCTTTATTCAATCTTTACGGCTTTCGTTATCCAATCAGAATGAGTAAGGGAGCGGAAATAGATGATCGTGCTTGCGTCGATAAACATGCTGCTTCTACTGGTTGGATTTCTGCCCGCGCTGCGCAAGAAAAGTCCAGTTGCCAATCGAGGAATGGCTGGGCATTCTGCAGCAAACCGGGCATGATCGAGTAAGTTGCTGAACTGCTTACAGAAAGGTCAGGAGTTTATGTCGTCGATTCACAATGTATCCGCGGAAGATTTGGCAAAACTTTTTCATCACTACCACGAGGCTCTAGCAAATGACTTTCACGGCCACGCGAGCCGGCAAGCCGATTTTTCCTGGGAAGAGGCTCCTCAAAACGAACGCAAATTGATGATCGCGGCAGCGCGGTTGACGTTGCTCGAACTGGCCGCGACGTCTGAGATCGAGCCAGCCAATCGTCAGTATTTCGCCAAACCCGGCGAGGCGGATTGGGGCTGCTAAGTTTTCCGGAGGGTTCCTATCCAGTTTTCCTTACGAAAATTTTACGAACTGCTTATGCCATCTTTACGCCCGCGCTTGTGAAATGATTTCGCGGCTCTTCCTGACAATTCCCTAGGTGGATGGGAGTGACGCTTCCCTCCCGGAGGGACCAAATGCCAGCGGGCGGCTCGGTCGAAGTTGCCAAATTTCGCGGCGCCATTTGTTTGTCGCCACGACCATTAAGCATTAATTTTCGTGAAATCCAATCCAGTTACGCGACGTGGAGAACTGATAACTATGAATCCTGGAAACTGTGCGCACAAGTCGGCAGCAGAAACAAGCAAGCGGGCGGGGTTCGTCGTGGTGGTCGCAGTTTTACTGACGCTGCCGCTCCATGCTCAACAAACAACCAACGACATTTCATCCGGTGCCGCGGCGTCAGCCAATCCACAGGCAAACGTGGCGAATCCGCAAACCGAGCAAGAGATCGTGCAAGAGCTGGCCGCCATGAAAAAACGCATCGAGCAGCTCGAAGCGGCATTGAAGCAGCATGAGGCGGCAGAGCAACCGGCCACGGTTGTTTCGAGCGCTAAGGCAAGCACGCCGGTGGCACCTCCGGCTACAGCACCGGCTGAGGCGACACAAACGGTGAGCGAATCCTCGACTGCCGCAGCCGCAAAAAACGAAAAGATCGCACCTTTCTCGGATTGGGACTGGACTTGGCTGAACGGCAATCCGCGCACCAAAGACGCAGCTTTCGATTCGAAATTTTTCACCCCGGAGATCCGGGCCGATGTTTCATACACCTACGATTTCAACAAGCCAAAAGACAACTCGATAAGCGGATCGAGCGAGATCTTCCGCTCCAACGAGATCCAGTTGGAGCAACTCGGGGTTGGCGGCGACTTCCACTATGACAATGTTCGCGCTCGATTGATGACCCAGTTCGGCATGTATTCCGCAACCACGCCACGCAACGATCCCAGTCCGGCGAAAGGCCAGTGGGGTCTCGACACTGCGTATCGTTACGTTTCAGAAGCGTACGGTGGCTACCACATTAACGTGTTGGACGGAATCAACGTCGACGCAGGAATCTTCATGTCGTACATTGGCCTGTTCAGCTACTACAACTTCGACAACTGGGCCTATCAACCCTCGTATGTTTCTTCCAATACGCCCTGGTTTTTCAATGGGCTGAGAGTTCAAATTTTCCCCAACCCGCATTTGAAGATCGAGCCGTGGTTCATCAATGGATGGCAGTCGTACGGTTCAGCGAACTCGAGGAAAGGTGTCGGCGGACAGATTAAGTGGACCCCGAGGTCGTGGGTGAACGTCATCTCGAACAATTACGGTCTGGGCCATGACGACCTGTACATACCGAACCGCGGCCGCATTCATACTGACGACAGTATCGAGATCAAGTATTTCGACCGGCCGGGAAGGACCATCGACAAGATGGCGCTTACCTTCACCGGGGATATGGGCTGTGAGTTTGGTCCCAGCACAACTACCTCGGCGGGCGTATATCTGCAAGGCGTGAGTTGCCTCGGTGACACCAAGGACGCGAAGTCGGTTGGCGGCGATTATTTTAAGGCGGGAATCAATCCCAAGCAGAGCTTTATCGGCTACATGCTCTACGACCGTACATGGTTCAAGAAAGACAAGTTCGCATTGACGCTCGGCGGAGGCCAGATCAACAATCCCGGGCGCTATCTGGTTCTGGTTCCTCCCATTAATGGAGAGACGGCGCCGTCGTCGGCAATCAATGCGCCCTACTTTGCAGGTAATCCCTCGGACCCATTCAAGGCCTGGGATTCTTCGGTTACGTTTGACTACATGCCCAGTCAGTACGTCACCTTCCGCTGGGAATACGACTATCGCCATGCCAGTGTGCCGTACTGGTCGGGCTCGGGAGGAGTCACGCCGCCGGGTTCGGGTGGAGTGCCTTATACCAATAACGGATATCCCCAATTCTTTGCCTGCAACGACGGAAATTCGTCCATGCAATTGGCTCTTGGCGCCGCACAAGCGGCCTGCGCAGCACAGAGCAGCTCGGTATGGTTCCCCGATTTGCGCCGGGACGAGCAGTTTTTTGACATCGACATCCTGGTTAAATTCTAGGGTTAACTTCAGGATTTCTCGAGCAACCTGGCCGCTTTGGTACCCGGCTGGATTCCGGATCTGGTGAAGGAGGAGAACCGGTTTGATCTGGCGATCTTAGTCAAGTTCTAGTATGTATGCTTCTGGCGATTTTTTCGACAGGAGCGTAGAACTTATGACGTATTGGCTGTGGGAAAAAGCGGCGGTTGTCAGGAGTGTCTTCAATGCGTACGGATGTAGTGAAAGCTTACTGATCCTAACCGTGATCGTGTTCCAATGCTTATTGCCCGCACGTGCGCGGGCTCAAACCGATTCAATCAGCGCTCCTGGCGGAACCTTAACCAGTGAAGGGCTGCAACAGCGTGTGGGAGAACTTGAAGGCGAAGTTGCTGAGCTGAAGCGCATTGTGAAAGAGCTGCAATCCAATTCACAGACGGGAAATGGTTCTCCAAGCCTTCAGAATGCGCAGCTGACGTCCAGCGCCCAGCCACAGTCCGCTCCGACGGAGAACTCGGCGCTCGGTCCGCGGGACAGACAAACTCTCGATTTCTTGCGCGACACGACTATCAACATTGGGCTGGATGGCTACTACGAGTACAACTTCAACCATCCCATCGGGCGCGTTAACTTGCTGCGCACCTACGACGTTCTCAGCAGCAGCTTCAGCTTGAACCAGGCGAGTGTGATATTCGACCACCCGCCGGACGTTGCCGACGGGCGGCGTTTCGGGGGCCGTCTGGACCTGCAGTTTGGTCAAGCAACGGCTACTTCTCAGGGGAATCCTTTGAACGAACCCCGCCCGGAGATTTATCGAAACATTTTCCAGGCTTACGGAACCTACATCGTTCCCATTGGCCGCGGCCTGGATGTGGATTTCGGAAAATGGGCCAGCTCGATTGGGATCGAAGGCAATTACACCAAAGACCAAATGAACTACTCGCGATCGTTCTGGTTCAACTACCTACCCTTCTATCATATGGGTTTCCGCACCAGTTACCCGGTCAATGATCATCTTGCCTTGAACTACTGGATAATCAATGGCACCAATCAAGTCGAACCCACTAACGGTTTCAAAGATGAGTTGTTTGGTTGGACGGCGACCCCAAACAAAACCATTAGCTGGACGATGAATTATTACCTGGGTCAGGAGCATCCCGATCGAATCAGCGTAACACCCACCTCCCCGGTTCCAGTGCAGCCCGGCCTCAGTTTTGCGCCCATAACTCCCGCTCCCAATGGCCGGCTGAACATCCTTGACAGCTATGTGAGCTGGCAAACCACCCCCAAGCTTACTGTTGCCCTTGAGGGCGATTACGTCATCGAACGGCTTTGGAGAAATTCCGCGCCGGGCGAATCGTCAGCCCCGCGTCATATCGATGGAGGCGCAGCCTATTTAAAGTATCAGCTCACGCCCAAATTCACATTGGCCGGTCGAGGTGAATATATGTCCGACCGCGGCGGGCTTTTCAGTGGCCTGACACAGGCGCTGAAGGAAGCCACCGCAACCTTCGACTATAACGTCGCAGATGGTTTCCTGATGCGTTATGAATGGCGTCGCGACTTCTCGAATCAGCCGTCATTTCTGACCGATACGCAAGGCCTGCTAAGCAAACATCAAAGCACGGCGACGCTCGGATTGCTATGGTGGTGGGGCCGCAAGCAGGGTGCGTGGTGAATTTAGCCAGCGGCGAATCCCCCACGAGTTGATCGAAATTACGGCTGCGGGATGGCGGCGAAGTTCTCCAGCGCCGCCTGGCGAGCGCGCAACTCTCTGAGTTCGTCTTCGCCGAGCTTTTCGGCGCAGCCTGCCAAAGTCCGCATCCCTTGCTCGACGAGTATCCGGCGGAATTCCGGATCGGGCGTCGAGGCGGCGATGTCACCGAGGGCCCGCAGCAATCGCAAGCTGACGGCCACGTCCGTCTTCGAATACATCCGGATCTGCTCAAAGGCTGCCTCCAGCAGGCGCCCGAAGTGCATCCACTCAATGCTGGCGCGAACGATTCCCGGCGGATCGTAGAGCAGATCATCCGGAGGTTCTCGGGACGCAAAGCGGATCAGAATGCGGCTCAACTGATCGACGCAGTTGATCGCAGTGGTGGGGTCGTTGACGGCGGGCGAGATTGCCTTCAACGCGACATCGACAATCTGCAAGACGCCAAATTCTACGTCCTGCTGCAACGTTCGGGTCGGGCCGAAGTCGAATGCGGCAAGCAGTTCGGCGGTTCCTTCGGGCGACAGACGGCTCCCTTTCGAGACCATCATCAACGGGATTCCTGGGGGAACGAAATGGCCGACCCGGCGCAGAACGCGGACCGTGACGTGATAGTGCTTCGCAAGGGCGACCAAGCGCCGCGTATCGATGAAGCGGATGTAGCCGGAAGCCGTGCTCAAGATGGCCACCTCGCTCGGGTTGGGTCTGAGCGGTTCGGCGTCCGTCAGCGAATTCAGTCGGTGCGGCCAGGGCATAATCTCGTCGAGCATGGCTTCCGTTTCTGCCGCAATTCTGTCGACGATGTGATTGACACTGATGGCCTGTGAGATGTGATGAATGAAAAAGAGCAGCAAACCGACGCAGACCAGCGCCAGCAGCATCGCGCCCAAGACCGTGGCTACAGGCGCGAAGGGGTGAGGGACCGAGCGCGCCGCCGGAAGCGCCGCCATGCAGTACAGGAAAGTGCCGAGGAAGATACCGAGCGTCCATTGCGTCACCCGATCCCTGGAAAAGCTGACGATAATGCGCGGGGAGAACTGCATCGATGCCAGGGTGAGCGTCATCAGCAGGATGGCGAACACGATGGACACCACCGTCATGATGGATCCGGCGATGCTTGCCAGAATGATCTGGGCAACTTGCGGGTCGGCGTGCGAGGGGAATAAAACCGTGGGCACCCAGGCGCTGGTGGCCGGAAACTCCTCTTCCAACCACGACAAGAATGCCCCCGCGCAACCCAGCGTCAGCGCGATGATGAGTGGGCGAATCAAAAAACCGCCACGCAGGTTGTACATGGCGTGGCGAAGCATCAACGTCAGGCTCTTTCTCATGGTTCTATCTGTTCAAGTGTAGTGGGTCGGAGCAGCGCGTACAAAGAAAACCGGAAGACCGCCATGTCCCGCTTCGACTGGAAGTGGAGAGCGGGTTCGTCATGCGATTCGTCCTCGCGAGCTGCTTCTACTGCGGCGGCCTCGATCTGGAGCCCCAAGCCACTCGATAACCGGAAGTCCTCCTTGCTTTATGACTTCTTTACGAATTGCTTACGTCATTTTTATGCGGAATCCTGTCTAATTCACCTTTGGCACATGAGTTGCTCGTCTGGGGGCGGACACCGGATGTCTGCGAGGGACGAGAACCGCCTGAACCTGCGCGTGCCGCTCAAGTTCTGATCGTGGCGAAGAATTAGTCCGTATTTGTTCGTTTGAGGAGGTTGTGTGCAAGACCTGATCTTTGTCGTAATCACGGTGGCGTTCTTTTTGCTTGCCATCGGCTACGTTCGATTCTGCGATCGGATTCGTTGAGGTGAAATGTCATGGATCTTGAATCGATCATCATGCTGGCCGTCAGTGTTTTGTTGATGGTCTACCTGCTTTGCGCGTTATTGATGCCGGAGAAGTTCTGATGACGGTAAATGGCTGGATTCAGATACTCGTATTTCTGGGGCTGATATTCGCGGTCACCAAGCCGCTGGGCGTATTCATGGCCCGGGTTTTCAACCGCGAACGCACCTTCCTTGACCCGGTTGCCCGGCCCATCGAGCGGTTGCTCTACCGCGTGACCGGGGTCGACGAGAACCACGAGATGCCCTGGACGGAATATGCCGTCTCCATGCTCATGTTCAGCGGCGTCTCCATGTTGCTGCTTTACCTGATCGAGCGGGTTCAGCAGTTCTTGCCATGGAATCCGCAAAAGTTCGGGGCGGTCGCTCAAGCACTGGCCTTTAATACTGCCGCGTCCTTCACCACCAACACCAATTGGCAGAACTATTCGGGCGAGTCCACCATGAGCTATGTCACGCAAATGGCTGGACTGGCCTACCATAACTTCGCCTCGGCGGCGGTGGGGATTGCGCTGGCCATCGCGTTCATTCGTGGCATTGCACGGCGGGAAAAAGAAACCATTGGCAATTTCTGGGTGGACATGACCCGCTCCATGCTCTGGTTGCTGGTGCCGATGTGCATCGTCTATGCCTTGCTCCTGGTTTCGCAGGGAGCGGTGCAAAACCTCAAACCGTATGACACCGCGAAGTTGGTCGAACCCCAACAAGTCCAGAAGACCGGTGCGGATGGAAAGCCGATGGTCGGCCAGGACGGCAAGCCGGTGATGGATACGGTAACCGACCAGACCATCGCACAAGGGCCGGTCGCGTCCCAGGAAGCTCCCAAGATGCTGGGCACCAATGGCGGTGGTTTCTTTGGTGCGAACAGCGCCCATCCGTTCGAGAATCCCACTCCATTTAGCAATCTCCTGCAGATACTTTCCATCTTCGCGATCCCGGCAGGTCTCACTTACACGCTGGGCCGAATGACGGGGTCGCAGCGTCATGGCTGGGCAGTGTGGGCGGCAATGGCGATTCTGTTTTTGTGCGGGGTTACGACGGCTTATTGGGCTGAGGCGAAAGGCAACCCCCTGCTGCAAGGAGTCGACCAGCACGCCACCGCGCTGCAGTCGGGCGGCAACATGGAAGGCAAGGAAGTACGCTTTGGCATCGCCAACTCTGCTCTATTTGCAACCGTCACGACCGATGCCAGTTGCGGAGCCATCAACGGCCAACATGATTCGTTTACTCCGCTGGGTGGAATGGTGCCGCTGGTCAACATTATGCTCAGCGAAACCGTTTTCGGGGGCGTAGGCGCCGGACTGTACGGCATTCTGATTTATGTTGTCCTGGCGGTGTTCATTGCGGGTCTGATGGTCGGCCGCACGCCGGAGTATCTGGGCAAAAAGATCGAAGCCTATGACGTGAAGATGGCGATGCTGGTCACACTGGTTTTTCCACTGATCATTCTGGTGTTCACGGCCGTTTCATCGGTCGCGGGCTTTGGCACATCCAGCATCGGCAATCCCGGTCCGCACGGCCTAACCCAGATCTTGTATGCCTTCACATCCATGGCCGGCAATAACGGCTCCGCCTTCGGAGGGCTGAACGCAAACACTCTGTGGTACAACACCACGGGCGGGATCACCATGCTGGTGGGCCGATTTCTCATGATCATTCCAATGCTGGCCATCGCCGGCAATCTGGCCAAAAAGAAATATGTCCCGCCTTCACTGGGTACGTTCCCGGTGACCACGCCATTGTTCACCGTGCTGCTGATGGGCGTGATTCTGATTGTGGGGGCGCTGACTTTTTTCCCGGCACTGAGCCTGGGACCGATACTCGAACACCTGTTGATGTCAGTCGGCAAGACTTTCTGAGGAAATATGGCAGAGAAGAAGAAATCGAAGTCCATCTGGGACATGAAGATCGTGCGCCGCGCACTTTGGGATTCGGTGGTGAAACTGGATCCGCGGCACATGATGAAGAATCCCGTGATGTTCGTGGTCGAAGTTGGCAGCGTGGCTACGAGCATTCTCTTGATCCGCGACGTACATCAGGGAGCGTTCGGCTTTAATCTCCAGATCACGCTCTGGCTCTGGTTTACGGTGTTGTTCGCGAATTTTGCCGAGGCCATGGCGGAAGGCCGGGGAAAGGCGCAAGCCGACTCTCTGCGCAAAGCCCGGGCGGAGACGATTGCGAATCGTCTGTTGCCTGAGGGGACGACGGAACAGATTGCCAGTTCCAAACTGCGCTCTGGCGATCTGGTAAAAGTTGTTGCTGGCGAGTTTATCCCCAGTGACGGTGAGATTCTTGAGGGTGTGGCCTCGGTGGACGAGTCCGCGATCACCGGAGAATCCGCGCCTGTAATCCGCGAGGCTGGGGGCGACCGCTCGGCGGTCACCGGCGGCACGCGCGTGCTCTCCGATTGGCTCAAGATCAAGATCACATGCAATCCCGGCGAAACCTTTCTGGATCGCATGATCGCTCTGGTGGAAGGAGCCGAGCGCCAGAAAACACCGAATGAAATCGCCCTGAACATTCTGCTGGCGGGCCTGACCATCATTTTTCTGCTTGCGGTTGTGACTCTGCAACCATTCGCGATTTACTCCGGTTCGCCCCAGACCGTATTCGTACTGGTGTCGTTGCTGGTTTGTCTGATTCCGACGACCATCGGCGGACTTCTTTCGGCGATCGGAATTGCCGGCATGGACCGACTGGTACAACACAATGTGTTGGCCATGTCCGGCCGGGCGGTCGAAGCTGCCGGCGATGTCAACACTCTTCTGCTCGACAAGACCGGAACCATCACTTTGGGGAACCGGCAAGCCTCGGAGTTTATTCCTGCACCTGGGATTACCGCGGCGCAGATGGCGGACGCAGCACAACTTTCTTCCTTGGCGGATGAGACTCCGGAAGGCCGCTCCATAGTCGTCCTGGCCAAGGAGCGCTACGGCCTTCGAGGCAGGGAACTAGCCTCGCAGGAAGCCGCATTCATTCCGTTCACTGCACAAACTCGCATGTCGGGCGTGGACATGGAGGGCCGCGAGATTCGCAAGGGCGCGGTAGACGCGATCACAAAATATCTCACCCAGCATGGCACCGTTCTTCCCAAAGAAGTCCAAGCTGCGGTGGAAACTGTGGCGCGATCCGGCGGAACTCCGCTGGTGGTCGCCGAGAATCGTCGTGCTCTTGGCGTGATTCACCTCAAGGACATCGTCAAAGGTGGAATGCGCGAGCGCTTCGATCAGCTCCGGGCCATGGGAATCAAGACCGTGATGATTACCGGAGACAATCCGCTGACTGCAGCCGCCATCGCGCGAGAAGCGGGTGTGGATGATTTCCTCGCCGAGGCAACTCCGAAAGACAAAATGGATTTGATCCGGAGCGAACAGAAGCAGGGCAAACTGGTGGCCATGACCGGCGACGGCACCAACGATGCTCCCGCACTGGCGCAAGCGGACGTCGGCGTGGCCATGAATACCGGGACACAGGCGGCAAAGGAAGCGGGCAATATGGTCGATCTCGATTCCAATCCGACCAAGCTCATCGAAATCGTGGAAATCGGCAAACAGCTGCTCATGACCCGCGGCGCCCTCACTACGTTTTCCATTGCCAATGATGTGGCGAAATACTTCGCCATTATTCCGGCGATGTTTGCCGCCACCTTCCCGGTGCTGAATACGCTCAACGTCATGCAGCTCAAGACTCCGCAGTCGGCAATTTTGTCGGCGGTCATTTTCAACGCTCTGATCATTGTTGTTTTAATTCCCCTGGCGTTGCGCGGAGTCAAGTATCGACCCATGGGAGCCGCCGCCCTGCTGCGCCAAAATCTCTGGATCTACGGCGTCGGCGGCATCATTGTGCCGTTCGTCGGGATCAAGCTGATCGACATGCTCATCACTCGCGTGGGCATGGCTTGAGAGGATTACCATGAAAAAGAATTTGATGATTGCGGTGCTGATGACGATCGCCACCACGGTTCTTCTGGGAATCGTTTATCCGTTGGTAGTCACCGGACTGGCGCAACTGTTTTTCAAGGACAAAGCCAATGGGCAACTGATTGTGCAGGACGGCAAAGTCGTGGGTTCGCGCATCATCGGCCAGGCATTTGTCGGTCCCAGCTATTTCCACTCCCGGCCGTCCGCGGCGGGAAACGGATATGACGCGGCGAATTCCAACGGCTCCCAACTCGGTCCCACGAATCAGCACCTGATCGACCGGGTGAAAACAGATGTAGCCAGCAACCAGGCGGATAATCCGGGCCAGCCTGTTCCCGTCGACTTGATAACCACGTCGGCTTCCGGACTCGATCCCGATATTTCGCCGGCCGCGGCCAAGTTTCAAATCCCGCGCATTGCACGTCAGCGGAAAATGTCTGAAGATGAAGTCAAACAGCTTATTCAAGAGCACACTCAATCCCGCCAGTTAGGTTTGCTCGGAGAGCCGCGAGTCAACGTGCTCGAGCTGAATCTAGATCTGGATGCCAAGTTTCCACGCAAGTAGTGGACGACGGGCGTCTCGCGTGTCCAGCCGGGCGAGGACGCCCGGCCTCCATTAGAAATAAAATCCTGTTGCGAATGCTAAACTTTCACTCGTGGCCTATCGCATCGCTCATCTGGAATGCACAAAATGTGGCGCATCGATTGACGCCGACCGTCCGCAGACGGTTTGCCCGAAAGACGGGGGCGTGCTTTACGTCCGCTACAAGCTCTCCGCGCTGAAGCCCAAGTTCACGCCCGCTTCGCTCGTCGGACGCACGCCCACAATGTGGCGCTACGCCGAGGTTTTACCCGAGGCCGCGCCGGTCACGCTGGGCGAGGGTTTTACCCCTATGCTTCCGTCCCGCGAATTTCCTAACGTTTACATAAAGGATGAAGGCTTGAACCCCACTGGCTCGTTCAAGGCTCGGGGTATGTCGGCTGCGGTCACGATGGCGAAGGCATACGGTCTGAAAAAGTTGGCTGCTCCGTCGGCGGGAAACGCTGCCAGTGCGCTGGCAGCGTACGCGGCCGCGGCCGGCCTTCAGGCCTATCTCTTCATGCCGAAAGACGTTCCGCTCGCGAATCGAGTGGAGTGCGACAGCTACGGCGCAAACGTCACCTTAGTGGACGGCCTGATCAGCGATTGTGCGCGCATGCTTGCCGAGAGAAAAGAAAAGGAAGGCTGGTTCGATATGTCCACGCTGAAAGAGCCGTTTCGTGTGGAAGGCAAGAAGACCATGGGCTACGAAGTCGCCGAACAACTGGGATGGCGGATGCCGCAGGGCATTATTTATCCGACCGGAGGCGGCGTCGGGTTGATCGGGATGTGGAAGGCGTTTGAGGAGATGCAGGACCTGGGCTGGATCGGTGCGGAGCGTCCGCAGATGATTGCGGTCCAAGCGGCGGGCTGCGCCCCCATCGTGAAAGCGTGGGACGACGCCAAGCCCACTGCGGAACTCTGGTCGAATGCCGCTACCTTGGCGGCTGGCCTTCGAGTGCCGAAGGCATACGGAGATTATCTGATTCTCGACATTCTAAAGAAAAGCGGCGGTATAGCCTTGGCAGTCACGGACGACGAAATCATGGACGCGTTGCGGCAATGGGCTCGAGTGGAAGGAACCTTTGCTGCGCCGGAAGGAGCAGCAGCGCTCGCTGCATATCGAAAGTTGCGTGCCAACACTTTCTTCGGCCCGGACGACACGGTGGTCCTGTTCAATACGGGCTCGGGGTTGAAGTATCTGGACGTGATCGAGAGCCAGAAGAAATCTGAGCATCAACTGGCTCCTGCTTCGCGGCAAATCGGCGGAATCATTGGACCGTATTGAAAGCAGCCAGCATTCAGCCTGCCTAAGGTCAAGCGGTGGCTGCGCCATCAAGATATGAGCGAACGCCTGTACTACCGCGATTCCCTCCTTTGCGACTTCGATGCAGAAGTGTTGGATCTGGTTTCTGTGTCGGATTCCGATTCTCGTCCCGCGCTAATTCTTGATCGGACTGCGTTTTATCCCACAAGCGGTGGCCAGGTCTTTGATACGGGTTGGATCCTTGCTGCTGAGCCGAGAGACAGGAGCAACAGATTGCGCGTGGCCGAGGTGATGGAAAAAGAGGATGGGCAAATCCTCCACATTCTCGAGAATGAGGCATCGATTCAGAAGGGCAGCCGCATTCACGCTTTGATTGACGTCGACCGCCGCCGCGATCACATGCAGCAGCATTCCGGGCAGCACGTGCTCTCGGCAGCGTTCGTTCGCCTGTTCAACCTGCCCACGATTTCTTTTCACATGGGCGTGGAATCTTGTTCGATTGACTTGGAGACGAAAAATCTGGCCAGCGCGCAAGTCGAGGCCGCCGAGGCGCTGGCGAATGAAGTCGTTATGCAAAACCGTGCTGTCAGCATTCGTTTTGTGACGCAGGAAGAAGCCCGCGGTTTAGGACTGCGTAAGATTCCGCCGGTGGAACGGAACCAACTCAGGCTGATCGATGTGCACGACTTCGATCTGTCCGCTTGCGGCGGTACCCATGTTTCCGCGACCGGGGAGATCGGTTGCGTTCTGCTTCGTAAAACAGAAAAGACCCGGCAGGGATGGCGAGTGGAGTTCGTTTGCGGCAAACGCGCCATTGCTGCGGCTCGACGAGACTACGCTACCTTGGCGGAGTCTGGCGGTCTGCTTTCGAGCCACATCTGGGATATTCCGAACCAGGCACGGAAGTTGCAGGAGGAGTCGCGAGCCTCGCGCAAATCGCGTGAGCAGTTGCTGGAGGAGTTGGCCGACTTGCATGCCAGCCGCTTGCTGGCGGAAACTCCGGAGAGTGGCGGACGCAAAATCATCGTGCACACTTTTCCCGACCGCGATCTTGCCTTCATCAAGTTGCTGGCCCAAAGGCTGACTTGCCAGAGTGCGGGAGTCGTTACATTTCTGGGCACCACTGCCGATGAACCTGCCTTGGTATTTGCCCAGTCCTTGGGTCAGCCGTTCGACATGGGGGCACTCATGAAGGAAATGCTTACACGCCTAGGCGGGCGCGGCGGCGGAAGCAAGGACATGGCGCAGGGCGGACCCGCGAGCGGCGAAGGGATGGAAGCAGCCCTTGCCGAACTCGCGGAGCGGCTGCGCCAGTAACGACCGAACCGGGCTCGGTTTAGCATCCAGAAACCTAGCAAGCTACGTTTCTACGGTTTGATTCTTTCTGTATAGGCGGTGCTTGCGACGTCTCCACAGAGCCGGACAACCGAGGCGGCTGTCCCCAGGTGAAGCGCCATGCTACATTCTCCTCAGCGGATCTGATCATTCGGCCACACGTGGCCGCTCAAAAATGGAACAGCCTCTCATTCTCGTCAATCTGCTGATCAAGCTTGGCGTAGCTGCGGCCGTCGCCAGTACTCTTGTCCGCTCCGTCGAATTCAAGTCCTTGTTGTTTCGCGAAGATCGCTCGCTGAAGCAACAGATTTATCTGGTGCTTTGGATCGGCATCCCGATGGCTATGGGAGTGTGGGTGCGCTTCATTCAAAAGACTTTCGTGGCGGGCGATTTGTCTTTCGAGACCACGATTCTATTGGGCGTGATTGCCGGACGATTTACGGGAATGTTAGGCGGAGCCTTTATTGCGCTGCCGGCTTTGTTGCATGGAGAATGGGCGACTTTGCCCTTTAATGTGCTCTGCGGTTTTATTGCCGGACAACTGCGTACCCTGGCGCCCGACCGGGACGACATCTGGTCATTTTCTCCGTTTATCGACCTCAGTATTTATCGTATGATCCGCCGCAACCTGCCGACTCCCCGTTTGTTCGATTGGCAGGTTATGTTTTTCGTCACCATCGTGGCGTTACGCCTCGTGCAGACGGAATTATCTCGATTCTTGCCCGACGCTACCTTCGCGCTGGAGAGCCTCAGTCCCGGGAGTTTGAATCCCTGGGTTTGGCTGGCGATCTATGCCACCTCGATCATCGCCATCGGAACTGAACTGAAGATCTGGAATAGTGTGCGCATCCAGATAAAGCTTGAGGAACAAGAGCGTTTGCTGATGCACGCGCGCATGGAAGCGCTGCAAAATCAGATCAACCCACACTTCCTGTTCAATACGCTGAACTCCGTTTCCTCGCTGGTGCGCTTCGATCCCGATACCGCGCGCGAACTGATCATCAAGCTGGCCACGATTTTGCGGAGGCTATTGAGCAGCGGCGACGCTTTCGTGCCGCTGCGCGAGGAAGTGGAGTTCATCGACAATTATCTCGACATCGAAGTGGTCCGCTTCGGCCGGGACAAACTGCAGGTGGTGAAGGAACTGGAGCCCGCATCTCTCGATTTGATGGTGCCCAGCATGCTGCTTCAGCCGCTAGTGGAAAACTCGATCAAGCACGGTCTCGCCTCCAAAATTGAAGGTGGCAGCATTTTCCTTCGCAGCCGGTTGACCGACTCTCAGCTGATTGTTGAAGTTGAAGACGATGGCGTCGGCATGGGTGCCGCGAACCTCCTGGAAAAACCCAGCGGACTGGGCGGAACCGGCATTGGCATGGCCAATGTCGCGGAGCGGTTGAAAGTATTGTATGGAGAGAAAGCTCGTATGACCATCGACAGCCGCGAAGGGAAGGGTACTTTGATTCGTTTGCGCCTGCCGCTGTTACAGGGCGAAGGTTCGATTCCGGCAGCACTCTACGAAGAACGCTCCAGCACGCGGCGGTAAAACTCTTCATATTGCGGGACGATCTTCGAAGCACAAAATCTGGATTGCGCCACTTGGCGGCAGGCTTTCCCCATCTCCCGCAAGCGGCTCTCGTCGCCGAGCAATTCGATCGCATAGCGTGCCATGGCGTCGACATCACCGACCTCAGCCAGGTAACCACTCTTTCCGTGCTCAATCACCTCGGGTACGCCGCCTACGCGGGTTGCAATCGGCACGACTTCGCAGGCCATCCCTTCCAGGGCAGCCAGCCCGAACGATTCCAATTCACTCGGCATCAGGATGAGGTCGGCGATGGCAAGCTTTTCGTGCACATTGTCCTGCTTGCCCAAGAATAAAACGTCGTTATGAATCCCCTTCTGCACCGCCAGCCACTCCGCCCGCGAGCGATCTGGTCCATCGCCGATCAGCAACAGTTTGGCAGGAATCTTCTTGCGGACCTGATCCAGAATCTCGATGGTATCGGTAATACGCTTCACCGGTCGAAAATTGGACAGATGCACCAGGATACGTTCACCGTTGGGTGCGTACTCGAGCCGGCGCTGCGCCGCCTCCGGATCGCGAACGTAAAGGTCGCAATTCACGAAGTTGTAAATGACCTGGATGTTGTTCTTTACATCGAATTCCCGCAGAGTGCGCTCGCGTAAATATTGGGAGATGGCCGTCACGCCGTCGCTCTGTTCGATCGAGAAACGGGTAATCGGCAGGTAGGAGCGATCCAGCCCGACCAGGGTAATGTCGGTGCCGTGGAGCGTGGTTACAAAGGGCAACTTCTGTCCCCGAGGCTTAGCGGCCAGCATTTGGCGGGCTAATAAGGCGCTCACGGAATGCGGAATCGCGTAGTGGACATGCAGCAGATCGAGAGCATACAACTCCGAGACTTCCGCCATGCGAGTGGCTAAAGCCAAATCGTAAGGCGGATATTCGAACAGCGGATACCGCGAAACGTCGACTTCGTGATAGTGAATATTGGGATGCAGTTCGGTCAGGCGGATGGGCTGAGCATAAGAGATGAAATGAATTTCGTGCCCGCGCACGGCCAGTTCGACGCCAAGTTCCGTGGCAACCACCCCGCTGCCTCCATAAGTCGGGTAGCAGGTAATTCCGATCTTCATCCCCGGTCCTTTCAACGACGGCCTGTTCGGCTGTCTATTCGATGGTGACCGGTGCGCTTGGATTCAGATTTTGAAGGCCATGAAAAAAATGGAGACCAAAGAGGGGAACTAAGAATCTGCGTTCGTGGCGCTTTTGGCCGAGGCATGTCGCGTGACTCCGGCATCCATCTTTTCGAGATGCTTTTGCAACCGGTCCTGGACGTGGTTGTCCAGTTGGGTAAACTCAATACCCATTCCCACGCCTCCATCGCTGGCGCGCACCACGCCGCTGGTTTGAACCTTTTCCGAGTCCATCCAGAACTTGATGGTGACTTTCGTGCCGAGCTGCAAAGGAAGAAGGGTCTCTACATAACAACCCCGACCTCCAATGTCCGTGGCGTTAGTCTGCATGTGAGTACGATGGGAATCCTCGAAACCAATCTCCAATGGAAACAAAATCTTGTGCCGCGCATATCGCCGTTTGTTTTTTGCGGGAGCAACTTCGGCCCTCTCTGTCGTGGCAAGTGCCAGCCATGGGCTCTGCTGGTTGGGCAGAATCTGTACTCCGAGCTCAATCTTCCTGGCCGCGCCCCCGTCAACCACCCACACCACCTTGAACCGGGCTTTCTTGTCGCCGTGTTGCACTCCGATGACATCCCCAGCTTTCAGCGGGTGATTGATTCCCGAGAGCATTGCGCCTTCAGTGCTGATATTGCTGGCATTGGCGTTCTGAAAGAACGGGCGACCGTCTGCATCCATGCCCCACACTCGAACCAGGATTACGGTTGCGACCCGGGTTTCCGGTCTTTTGTCCATGTTTGTCCGTGCCTTCCGCTGTATTCTCAGCGGCTGGCATATCATAACTCGGGGCTTCCACCGGTGCCGCAGCAATTTAGTGGGTTGTCCCTATCCAAAGGCCGTGTACGTTCGGGGCCACGAGCGCAACGGTTGCATCAGACGAGATCGCGGTATGAAATTAGCTGAATCCCGCTTCGGGCCAATATTTCGCGGGCTTCCGGCGAGGTTAGGATGCGCAGCTCCACGGCACGGGACTCGCGCAGCCGTGTCCGGACGCTCGCCAGCTCCGCGTCGTTATATCCCGGGTGACAGACCAATTCCCACGTGCCTTCCGGGAGACCGGCGAGAATGCTCTCGAACAGGCTGACATCGAGAGCGCCAGTGGCTACGATCCCCACAGTTCCATCGGGTGTAAACAGACCGGCATTGGCGACGGATTTCTGAAACGCCATGCCCAGAGGCGCGAGAAGTGTGACTGTACTGTACCGCTTCCACAAACTCGGGCGTTTTGCCAGGACGGACAGGTGAAGCGGTCCGAAGGGATTGCGCACGGCCGATATTCCGCATGCCCGAGCTGCACGTAATAGCGGCCGCAGTACCGGCGGAAACATGTGAGTGTGCTTGTGGGCATCGAAGTGGGAGACGGCAACGCCGGCCGCTTGTATTTTGCGAATCTGCGCCGTGGCTTCGGCTTCGATCTCGTCAGCATTAATTTGGCCGGTGACCGCGCGCAGGACGAAGCTCTTCAGACTTTCGTGAAAGCGTCCGTCGTAAGCCTTCTTGTCGGAGAGAGTGGGAGTCTGTCCCTCGGGGAGCACGGGCAGTCCGTCCACGAGTACGACGTGGCAACCTACGCTTAGGCGCGGGGTGGATTTTGCCCGTTGGATTGCATCCTCGAATGCCCCACCATTGGCCATGAGTGTGGCGGAAGATACGACGCCATGCTCATGCCCTTCCACAATGGCGCGGTTCACGCCCTGAGTAAGTCCGAAATCATCCGCATTGATGATCAGGCGTCGCACGTGCCAGTCTACCAGCAGGAAGCAGTCGGCGCGGAGAGCTCCGGCTGACCTTGATCTGAGACTCCATGGCCGAGTGCTAAGTGCCGCTACTATCACGTATACTGCAAGGGCTGCTCGCGTCGATGCCCCCTTGTCAACGCGGCCCCATCGAGTGAATGAGAGGGGCGGTTAGCTCAGCTGGTTAGAGCGCCTGCCTTACAAGCAGGAGGTCGCAGGTTCGAGTCCTGCACTGCCCACCAACCTCTGTCAATCGAGATTAGAGCCCCAGAGATCGTCAAACTGAGCACTTCGTAACTACGGGTTGCTCCGCTTTAAATCGTCGAGGGCTTGCTTTGCCGCAGCCAGTGTGGGTTCCAGCTTCAGGGCCTGCTCATAGGCAGCGCGGGCTTCGGGCAACTTATGGAGTTCCTGCAGCAACGCTCCAAGCTGCAAGTAGACTGGACCAGAAGCGGCACTGGCAGCGGTCTGAGAGATCCGATCAATCATGCCGGTACCGTCCTCCGCGTTCGCTTCCAATGCCAGCCGATAGTTCTCGCGCACGCCAGGAAAGTCCCCCAGTTCGCCATCGATAGTCGCTATACTCTCGTAGCAGCGAGCCTGGACGGTACGATTCGCAGTTGTCTGAATGGCGGCTTCGTACTCGGCGATGGCTTCCCGTGGGCGCTTCACTTCCAGAAGATCAGCGGCTAAGATGACGTGGCGGTTCGGATCCCCGGGGTTGAACCTGGCGGCTTCCTCGAAGCCCGGCAACGCTTCCTCGAAGCGGCCCATGGTCATCAGCACCTTACTCAGCGCCTCGTCCGCAACCAGATTATTCTGCGTTACCTTCACGGTCCGCGACCAAAGATCGTAATCGCTTTGCCAAAAACCAATTTGACGCCGAGTCATCAAGGACAAAGCGGCAAGAATGCCCACGACTGCCGCCGCCCGAAGTGTTAAATCGATTTTCTGAAGATCGGCCCAGTCAGCAACGGCCCAAACCACCATCACGAAGATACCAATCAGCGGGACATATGCGTATCGGTCGGCCATGGCTTGGTCGCCCACCTGGATGAGGCCAATCACCGGAACCAGGGTTCCGAGGTACCAGAGCCAGCCCACAGCCAGATATCGACGCGCCAAGCGCTCTCTCCAAACGAAGACGCTCACGCTTCCGAGAAATAGGAGGGCCAGCACGAGTGCCCAGGCAGGGCGTCCATCCCTGGGGTACGGATAAAGAAATGCAAGCCGCGCGGGCCAGAAAGTTTTCCAGAGGTACGAGGCGTAGGAGTAAATCGCGTTGCTCAGCCGTCCTCCGAACGGGTAGATCTCCAAAGATTGAATGGCGCGCGTTTGCTGAGCACTGATAGTGATAAGCGCGCTGCCGACGCTTAGCGCCAACAACGGCAACTTCTCCAAAACGAGTCGCCAGAACCCCACTTTAGTAACTGGAAATACCATCTTGGGAGCCAAGCTCTGCGAACCCGCTTTGCGATTCTTACCCACTCGTGGTGGCTGCGGACCATTCGCAATTCTGTTGAGGGGCCAGAAGTCAAGCAGCAGGAGCACGAAAGGGATGGTGATGACCATCGGTTTCGCCGCCAGCCCAAGCGCGAACAGTCCGGCCACAACCATGTAGCGCTTTACGTCCGGCTTCCGCGCATACCAGCCATAGGCTCCGAGTGTGAGCAGGAAGAAGAACGTGCTGAGAACATTCTTGCGCTCGGCGATCCAGGCCACGGATTCCACGTTAAGGGGATGGACCGCAAACAACGCGGCAACTAGCAGGCTCCGTCCTTTCGAGGCAGTGACCTGCACTAACAGCAGAAACAGCAACACTGCGTTGAGCGCGTGCAGCAAGATGTTCGTGAAATGAGGTCCCGCGGGATTCAAGCCGTAAATCTGACAGTCCAACGCGTGGGAAAGCCATGTAAGCGGATGCCAGTTCTGTGCCGCGGTAGCGGTTAACGCCCATTCGAAGGTGTCACGGGTCAAGCCCGCCTGCACGTAAGCATTGTCCGTAACATAGACTGGATCGTCCACACTCAGAAAAGGGTTGCGGGCGGCAGGGATATAAATGGCCAGGATTCCAACCGCAAGGCAGAGACAACCGGCCAGGACAGAGCGGGTGCGTATTCGATCCATGGCTGGTGTGAGCATCGGGCTGCGGGCGTTTCCTGTTTTCCCCGCTGCGTCGGGCTTGAGATTAATTCGTCCCGGGGTTCGCCGGTTGCGACGCGGCCGGAGGAGTGAAGTAGGCATCGTTGAATTGCAGCTTTACTCTAGCCTTCAGCGCCTCCATCGAGTCATGGAACCGCTGGTTCACGGCGATCGCCTTCGCTCTTGCCACGGGCATCATTTGTTTGGAACGTACTTCGAACAAATGCCAATAGCCCTCAGCCGAGACCAGTTCCGAAACTTTTCCGGGAGGCAAGTCGAATACCAGTTTGCGAAATTCCTCCGGCACTTGATCGCGCGTGTCCTGGCCAACTTCGACGTCGGGGCTTTCGTCCGGATCATAACCCGCCACCTTGTACGCTTCGTCCTGCAAACCCTGGAAATCTTCGCCCGCAGCGGCACGGGTGCGGATCTTTTCCGCCTCTGCTTTCATTTCGACCTCCTCGGCAACCGCATCCACTTTGGCGGGAGCCGATCCGGTCTGGTCAGAATGCTGCTTGGCTTTCGGAATCGCAATTTGTAACAGATCCACTTGCTCATACTTTTCAGGGTGCTCCTTAATATCCTTTTCCACTTCCGCGTCCGGCACGTCCGCATCGCGCATCTTGCGGTTGGAAAGTTTTTTGGACAGCACTTGCAGGTAGGTAAACTTCAATATAGTTTCGAAATCGGGGTCCTTGTCCAAGTTCAGTTCGCGAGCTTCGTGAGCGTATGCAAGTTGCTCGGAATAGAAGCGGGCAAACTTAACTGCATCCCTGGGGACAGCTTTTGGATTAGCCACTTTAACGAGATTTTCAAAGTCAGCTCGCGTAATGACACTCTTGCAGCCGCCATTCGCCTCGGCGGCTGGCTTTCCCGCGTCCGCAACTTTGGATGGGGCAGCGGGCTTCGCGATGGAATAGGGTTCATTGTCGCAGATGCCATCCAGCGTGATTACATTGGCATCCGGCGCTATCGGGGAAGCGTTCGCCGAAGAGGATGCGGTTCCCGGGTTCGTCGCCGGACCGCTGGCCGGGTTTGCCTGCGCATGGGCACCGGGGGGCCTCAAGAGCAGCGAGAAAAATAACACCAAGGACCAATAACGACAACTCATGCGAGCAATCCTCCAGAATAGGCAATCCTGAACTTTAACACGTATTTCCCGGCGAGGCTTCTCACTTGCGTGTTTACGACCCCCAAGCAGCCAGCAATCTGGTGCGAACCGAGGTTGGGGTTGGAATGCGGATGTCGTCAGCCGGCGCAAAAAGAAACAGGCCGCCAAAGTACAGCGGCCTGTCCGGAAACTTCCGGAAAATAGATCTCCCCGAACTAGTTGATTTCGAAAGCCGGCCGAGTGTCTCCGTCGGCATCGTTCCAAGTGGAGGCCACACAGCTGCCCGTATCCTGGAAGTAGAAGTCAGAGGAAGTGTCGCTAGACGACAGCATCCAAGCAGCAACTGCCGAGCCGGTACTGGCCTTCATCTGCTCGCAGAGCCAATACTTCGTTTTTGCCTTGAGTGCCACTGGCTTCTTGAATTTGAAGGTAAGCGGAGCGCTGGTCGGCCAAACCGGAACCTTTGCCACCACTTTGGTAGTAATGACCTTGCCAGGACCGGTGCTGCTGTCCTTCTGAAGGACAGCCTCGAGGTTCTTGCCGCAATCTGAGGTGCCGTCGTAGCAGCTGCCGGCTGAGATGACTTTCGTTATCTTAACCGCCTTTGTCGTGGTGAACGACACGGCAAGGACTTGGCCATCATAGCCTGTTCCGGCTACGAAGTAGCCGTCGGCGGTGTCATAGCTCTTGCAACCGGCTCCGCAATTGGAGTAAACCGAGGCCGGAAGCTTTATTTGACCATGGTCGGTGGTGGCTCCCTGAAGTCCGCCAATATTGAACGTATCGGCGGCCGCTGCGAAGCTGACCAAGGTCAAGGCCAGGGCGCAACAGAACAAAATACGCGATGTCTTATTCACTGTGATCCTCCTGAGTTTTTTCGATTTTCTTTAGAGTCGTGGCCATCTTGAATCGTCCAACCGGACAGTGCATGTGGCCCGCGGAAACACATCCTATCTTGAATTCAGGATATGTCAAGAGCAAATCGGGCTCCGGCCCTGCAACAAGTGCAAGAAATTGCAACTCTTGCGCAAACCTCCGCACCGTCCGTGTTAGCGACGCTTCAGCATGGTGGCGGCCAGACGATTCGGCAAAGGCAGAAGAAAGATTCGGGTCAGGACGAGGGCCGCAATTGGACTGCTTTTAAGCTAACTCCAAGTCAATCTTCTTCGCAGCCGGGTCCAGCTTCGCGATCCGGAAGTTGCGAATCTGTCCGGCGCGGACGGCTTCCGGCTTCGATCCCCCGGCCCCGGCACCGCCCTTCCAATGCGCCTTCAGCATGGAACCTAGCGACGACAAATCGGGCTTCGATCCCGCTTGCGTTTCTTTCTCTGCCTTACTCGCAGTAGCCTCTACCGGGATTCGGCACGTGCCTTGGATGCCTTCGCCCAGTTCCACGCGCGCCTGTCCACCCGAAATCTCCGTCACCCGGCCCGAAACGGCGTCGCCTGGTTTGCGTTCGGCGATGTATTCCTCGATGCTGGTCGGGACCAGTTGCTTCATCCCCAGCTTCAGTCGTCGCTTCTCGGCGTCGACTTCGAGCACCTGGGCGGTTATCAATTGCCCAACCTTCAGCATGTCTTGCGGGTGATTGATGCGCTTCTCGGCGCTCATGTCACTGATATGAATCATGCCCTCGACGCCTTCGGAAAGCTGCACGAACGCCCCAAACTTGGTCAGGCTGGTGACTGGGCCATTGATCACCGAGCCTACCGCAAACTTCTGCGCCACGTCGGCCCACGGGTCGCCCAGTGCCTGCTTCAGCCCCAGAGAAATGCGGCGCTCACCCAGGCTCACACCCAGAATCACCGCTTCCACGGTCTCGCCCGGCTTCACTACGTCGCCGGGCGTCCTCACCTTTTTCCCCCACGACATTTCGGAGATGTGGATCAACCCCTCGATGCCCGGCTCAAGTTCTACGAATGCGCCGAAATCGAGTACGCGCGTCACCAGACCGCGAGCACGCTCGCCCGGCTTGTATTTTTCTGCCACCAAATCCCAAGGGTCGGGCTCAAGCTGTTTCATGCCGACAGAGATGCGCCGCTTCTCGGAGTCAATCTTCAAAACTCTTACTTCGACCTCTTGTCCCACGGAGAGCACGTCCGCCGGTTTGTTGATGCGGCTTCGGGAAATGTCGCTGACGTGCAGCAGGGCGTCTACTTCGCCAATATCGATGAAAGCCCCATAATCCGTTAAGCTGCGGACCGTGCCGTGTACCGTCGCGCCTTCCTTGATCTCGGAGTAGCGGCGCTCTTTCACCGCGCGCTCTTCCTCTTCGGCAACGACGCGGCGGTCCACAACTACATCTTCCTCTGCCTCGTCGAGCTTGATAATCCGGCAGCGGATTTCCTTCTCCACCAACTTCTCCAACTCGGCTGCGTCATGCGCCCCGCTGCGTGAAGCCGGCATGAATGCCCGTACTCCGACGTCCACGCTCAGGCCACCCTTGACCACGCCCGTCACCGTTCCCACGATCGTGGTCTTCTCGGTAAACGCCTTCGCCAATGATGCCCAATCCTTTGGCCGCTCGATCTTGCCGAGAGTGAGATCGTAGTAGCCTTCCGGACCACGACCCTTAATCGAGACCACTAGCTTGTCGCCGACCTTCACGGTTTCGCCGGCAGCCTGGAACGCCGCCAGCGGCAGGATCCCTTCGGATTTGAAGCCAATGTCGACCAGAACCGAATCGACGGTGACGGCAACCACCGTGCCTTCGCGGCCTTTTCCGCTCTCCTGGGGCTTGCGCGATTTGCTCTGTTCGAATTGGGAGAGAATCTCTTCGAACGACTCGCTAGATTCGTTGATAGGGCCGGATTCTGGAGCGTTTGAACTGGGCATGGAAGGTCAGAACCTCACTGTTGGCGTCGACCGATTTAGGATAACACCGTGCCATCCACCGCTGGAACGGGTCGCATTAACCGGCAGTGGTGCCGGCACCACTACCCGCTAACCTGAATGCCCAGCTGATTAAAGATGTCGTGGCTCGGGTCTTCGCCAGGAACGCTTCGCGCGAGGACAGATTCTTATAACCTCGAATCGGATTTCCCAACCGATTTAAGTGATAGACTTTGCCGTTCGATGTCAGCCGAAGTCTGCGTTTGACAGCGTTCGCAAAATCAGTGTCTGGAGAGACCACATGAAGACCGTCCGCTACCTGATCGTCCTGGCTGCACTTTCTCTGGCAAGTGGGGCTTGCCTCATGGCCCAGACTTCGCAAGGCAGAATTCTTGGTACGGTCACCGACTCGTCGGGCGCGGTGGTGGCGGGCGCGAAGATGACCATCACCAATCGGGCCACCAACGTCAGCCAAACCGTCACGACAACGTCTTCAGGCGACTACCTTTTGCCGAACGTCGATCCCGGTACCTACACGGTCGCGGCTGAGGCCAAGGGGTTCAAGAAAAGTTTGAGCTCCGTCACCGTGGATGTAGCGCGCGATGCGCGAGTCAACTTGCAACTGCAACCCGGAGCGGTCAACGAGACAGTTGAGGTTATCGCCCAGCAGACCCTCGTGGACACCACCGAAACAACTCTTAACGGTTTGATCACCAACAAGGCCATCACGGAACTGCCTTTACAAGGCCGCGACTTCCAGAATCTGCTGCCCCTCAATCCCGGAGTGCAGCGAACCCCTGGCGGCGGATTTCACTCCGTCACCTCCAATGGAAACCGTACCGACGATAACAATTTCTATATCGACGGGGCCGACGACAACGATGTGTACTACGGTGAAACGGTGATGAACGATGCTGGCATTCAGGGCACGCCAGCCAGCCTCCTGCCGATCGATTCGATTCAGGAGTTCAACACTCAGGAGAGTCCGTCGGCTGACTATGGACGCAAGCCGGGCGTGATTGTGAACATGGGGCTGAAGTCCGGGACCAACGATATTCATGGTTCGGCCTACTACTTCTATCGCGACAGCGGATTTGATGCGAGGAATTACTTCAACCCAGCGCCTTCTCCGCTCTCGGCGCTGCTCCTGAATCAGTTTGGAGCTTCGATCGGCGGGCCGATAAAAAAAGGCAAGTGGTTCTACTTCTTCAATTATGAGGGTATCCGGGATAAGGTCGGGAACCCCGGAGTAGTCGACAGTCCGGTGACGGTTTCGCTGGTGCCGGAGGCGAACCTCTTACCCGCCGGAACCGTTCCAGCCGATTACAGCATCGTCGATGCCATCGCTGGTTGCCAGCCCAATTGCAATCCTCTGAGCGTGAAGCTTTCAAAGTTGTTGTTGCCGAACCCCGGTTTCACGGCTTCGCAAACCGATCCGGCCGCGATTGACTTTGATTTCACCAATCATAACCGCGGCGACAATCTGGTCGCTAAGACGGACTATCACTTGAACGAGCAAAACGTGATCTCGGCGCGCTTCATTTACGCCAACACGAATCAGATTGAGGAAGACGCATTCCCCCTCCGTCCCGAGTGGCTTTCCACCGCCAGTCCGATCAGCCAGGTTTTCGGCGTGAATTGGACCACGACCCTCAATACGCGTTCGGTCAATGAGGCTCGATTCAGCTACAGCTACTTCAGTGAAGCGATTCAGCCCGTGGACCACAACGTGAACCCGACGACTTATGGCTTGAACACCGGGGTGACCAATCCTCAATTTTTCGGCTTCCCGCGAATCAATCCTGGAAACGACAATTTTAATTACATGGGAGGAAATTCAAGTTGGCCGCTTTTGACCACTCCCACGCGAACCCTGAACTTCGGGGACACGTTCTCCTATACCGCGGGCAAGCACGCCATTCGTTTCGGCGGGGAATTTCGTGATGGCTCAACCAACTATCTGCGCGCCGCCTACGCGCGCGGGCGCGTCGATTTTTCCACCCTGGAGGACTTCTTTGCCGGCAATGTGCGCCGCTGGAGGCTGCTTTACGGCGATTCCCATCGCGATGTCAGCATGAAATCCTTCGGCTTCTTTTTTCAGGATGACTATCGCGTCTTACCGCGTGTGACTTTGAATCTGGGTTTGCGATACGACGTAACTGATCCCATCAAGGATTCGAACAACCTGCTCGCCAACTATGTGCCCAATTCCGCCACCGGGTTGGTGCAGGTGGGCCATGGAATCAGTCAGCCTTATCCCACCAGGTACAACAACGTCTCGCCACGCGTCGGTTTGGCTTGGGATGTTTTCGGAAAAGGCAAAACCGTTTTGCGGGCCGCCGGCGGGATCATCTACGTGCAACCGTCGATTCGCACTTTCATGTTTAACGGCGGCGGGCTGAACCTCAACCCCAGCGGGCTAGTGGGAAACGGCAACCTAACCACCTTCTTGCAAGAGTCTTCTGACGGAAGTCTCATCAACTGGAGTTTGACGGGTCCGATTTTTCCCAATGCCTCTGGAGCAGGAAACGGTTGCAGCCTGTTTAATTCGGAGGGCGGCGTCAACCAATGCAACGTCTTTGGTGTGGACCGAAATCTGAAGACTCCCTACGTCGCGAACTGGAATTTCAATATTCAGCAGGCTCTTTCCAGCAGCGCCGTTCTGCAGATCGCTTATGTGGCCAACCACGGTATCAAGTTGTATAGCGTCACCGACATCAACCAGGTCGATCCCAATTCCCCGCTTGAGACCACCTCAACAGGGCCGTCCTCCTGCCTGACCAATGCTGGATACTCCAACTGCGAGGGACCCGGGCGTCCGCTGAACGAGAATTGCCCGGTGGCGCAGGGAGGACTGGGATTGGGTGGCCCCTGCTTCCCGTACATCGGCTTTCTCGATTACCTCAGCAATAAGGCTAGTTCGAACTACAACAGCCTGCAGGTGACCTTCACGAAAAGGTATTCGCACGGCCTCTATGTGCTCGCCGGTTATACTTGGGCGCACGCGATCGATACCGCCACCAGTAATATCGCCGGAGTTCCGCCCAACAGTCTTAACTATGCCGAGGAGCGAGGCAACGGCGACTACGACATTCGCAACCGCTTCACCCTTTCGGTGGCGTACGCGATGCCTTCCATCAAGTCGAAGTTTCAGTTGCTGGAAGGCTGGCAAGTGAACAGCATTGTCATGCTGGAAAGCGGGTTGCCTTACACCTTAGGGGATTTCAACGACGACATCAGCCTTACCGCTGAGTACAACGATCGCTGGAATATGAGCGGGCCGGCCGGCAACATTCACTGGTCCCCGACGACGCCCATTCCGTACATTTCCTACAGCGAATTCGGAACCGATCAGAGCGGCAATGTAACCGGAAACCAGCAATGCATCAACGCCGCCGGCGGTCCGGCAAGCGCCGGAGCCGCGCAACTGCTCAACTTCGGCTGTTTCGTCTCGGGAAATACCGTAATAACTCCCCCGGTGTACGGAACCCAGGGCGACATGGGGAGGAACCTTTTCCGCGGCGACTCCTTCATGAATTGGGATTTTTCGCTCACCAAAATGACGAAGATCAGTGATCGCGTGAGCCTCCAGTTGCGCGCAGAACTTTTCAACATTCTCAACCGTGCGAACTTTGACACAACAACGATAAACAATGACCTTTCGATCCCCAATACAGCCGGAACGGTGATTTACACTCCAGATGTTGGAGCGGCGAACCCGGTGATCGGTTCCGGCGGCTCTCGGCACCTGCAGTTGGGCGCCAAATTGATCTGGTAGGTCCAGTCGGTTGCAGTGCAGAAATTGATCAGCAAAACGGGCGCTGGTTCGGGTCAGCCTGTCCTGACCGCACCCATGATTTCATCAGACAATCCTTAACCCACTGAAAAAATGGCGGGGACGACGGGACTCGAACCCGCGGCCTCTGCCGTGACAGCGCTGCGTGGATAGGTTTTACAACGACTTACAACAACCGCGGGGACTGCCAAAGTACGCGGAAGTCGTACAAGACATCGCATTTTGTGGGTTGGATTGTGGGTTGGAAATCTGCCGAAACAGTTCGTTTCGATGCACTTTGATGCGCGTTAGTGCCCACCGCCCTTACTCCTCAACCAACTCTCCGCGCACATTCAAGGAAATGTGCGGCACAGGCCGCAAGGGAACGCTCAGTCTGTAGCGCGCATGCCTGCGCTCGCCCTCACGGATGAGGGCACCTTTCTCCGTGAGGTCAGCTAGGTCGCGGGTCGTGGTTGCAGGGGATACCCCGGTAATGGCGCTGTACTTGCCAGCGCTCATGCCGCCCTTGAATCCCTCCGGTCCTTCCTTGAACATGCGAAGGAGCACTTTCTGCTGCCGATCATTGAGTTGCCCCTTCAGGCGGTCAAATAGTTTCGTCTTATCAATGAGAAATTCCATGAGTGCAGTCGTGCGCCGCTGTGCCTCAATAGTGGTTCCGGCAAACCAGGCGAGCCATTCTGAGATTTCATTGCTTTTGTTCGCAGCTTCCAACGCGGCATAGTAGCGCGCGCTCTTAGAAAGTATAGTTGCCGCAAGCGCGATGAGCGACGGCTGGCCAAGGCTTTGGGCGAGGGATTTCTCCGCGAGAGCGCGCCCGATGCGGCCGTTGCCGTCCTCAAACGGATGGATCGATTCAAAGTAGAGGTGTGCTGCCCCTGCCCGTGCAAGGGCAGGCAGTGCCTGTTGCCCTCCGGGCGCAGTTCGGTTGAACCATTCAATGAACCGCCGCATCTCCGAGGGAACCTTCGCCGATGGCGGCGCCTCAAAGTGGATTTTCATAGAGCCGATGGCACCTGAGACAATCTGCATCGGTTCAGCACCGGTACGGTAGCGGCCGACATCGCTTAAGTCGCCCCTGCCGCTCAACAGCATCTTGTGCCACTCAAACAGCATCGCGTCGGAAAGCGGCTCCGAGAAAGTGTTGTAGAGACTGACCATCATCTCTGAGACGCCGCGTTCCGCGGGTGCCGCCCGCCGATTGTCCGCGGCCAACCCCAATTGCCGTTGAATTGAGGACTGAACGCTCGCCCGGTCCAGGATCTCGCCTTCGATTTCCGAGGTGGTGAGCGCCTCTGTGCTCATGGCTTCCACGGTGAGCTGGTTGCGGTCTTCCTCCCCCAGATGCTTGATGGCGCCGACGAACATGCCTCCACCCACCAGGAACTGCTGTTCGGCCACGGCGAGGCGTGCGGGATTCCAGGCGAACTTGGGCCAGTTGGATTGTTGCCAATTCCACGTCATGAGCGATAGAGGACCTTTCTATCACTCAACATTATGTGATTTCGTGAGCGATAGCAAGGAATTCTATCGCTCGCCAGGATAGACATCTTGGACCAAATCTAACTGTTATCAATAGGTTAGCATTACTACCCCGACCTATCCAACTGGTCACCTAAGCAGGTTGTTATAAGGAGATGGCGTCCGTCCACTTGAAAACCACGAAAAATGCCTAGGCCATGCTAATCACAAGCATGAGCGCCAGAATCTGCAGGTATTGCGAAAAGGAGTTTCTGCCCTCCCGCTATCGGCCCGACCAGCAAGTCTGCGGCCTGGAGGATTGCCAGCGTCGCAGGCGCGCCGACTACCATCGGCAAAAACTTGCGGAACACCCGATCTACCGCGAGCAGTGCCGCGACAGCCAGGCAAAATGGAGGGCCAACAACCCTGGCTATATGAAACGCTATCGCGCCCGGCATTACCCCAGCTCACAAACTGCCGCGAAGACTCGACTCCTGCATGAACTGCGACGACTGCTCAAGCATGTAGAGAACAACGTGGCTCAGAATCCGAAGTTCTATGATGCGCGGGTTTGGCTCCTGATTCCAAACACCGAATCTCACGGAAAGAACAACCTGGCCCGCGCCGAGGTGCTTGTTCTGCCAGCTTTTTCCACGGCTTGCTTGGGAACTGATGTAAAGAACATCCCTTTGAAAACACTCTAGCCCTTGTCATATAAGAAAGCACCGAGGACACTGTTGTCTCCCACAAAGTGTGACGGGCAGTGGGCAGTTCGTCGCAAGTCCGATGAATCTGGCCGTCTGATCTGGGTAAGGCCTGCGCCCTCGGATGGTAGCGGAAATGGAGAGCGCGCAGCGACCCGTCGACTTGAGCAGCGTAGGCCTGCCCGCGGCGATCCCCGCCGCGGAGTACGTCCGGATGTCCACCGAGCACCAGCAATATTCCACTGACAATCAACACAAGGTCATCGCCGAAGCCGCAACAGGATCGTCTTTCAGGGAATGGCAGCCAACATTTCCAATCTTGGCTTGAAGCGGCCGATTACGGTCGCTCGCCGCGCGGAGGCGACAAGTGACGGGAAGCCTTACGATCTGGTCTGCGGCCAAGGGCGACTGGAGGCCTTCGTCGCGCTGGGCCAGACGGAGATTCCTGCGATTGTACGCGAGGCGTCGCGCGAGGAATGCTATCTCATGAGCCTGGTTGAGAACATCGCGCGCCGCCAAATCCGACCAGTGGAATTGCTGCGCGAGATCGAGAACCTCAAATCGCGCGGCTACACCACCACCGAAATCGCCAAGAAAATTCATGTCGCCAAGAGCTACGTCACCGGGGTCGCGCATTTACTTAAGAACGGCGAGGAGCGCCTGCTGCACGCCGTTGATAAAGGCCGCATCCCCTTGTCGGTCGCCATGCAGATAGCAAACGCCGATGAGGAAGGTATTCAGCGCGCTTTCTGTCAGGCCTATGAAGACAAGACGCTCCGCGGCCGCAAACTGCTTACCGTTCGCCGCATCATCGAAATGCGCAAGGCCAACGGCAAGAGGTGCAACTCCGGTGCGCGGCGCAGAAACGATGGCCTGCAATCGGCCGAGTCGCTTGTGCGCATCTATCGCCAGGAGGCCGATCGCCAGAAGCTTCTCGTGAAGAAGTCCCAGCTCACCGAGCACCGCCTGCTGTTTATCGTATCCGCGCTTAAGAACCTGTTCCGCGATGAAAACTTCGTTACCTTGCTACGTGCGGAGGGTCTGGACACCCTGCCCGCTTATCTTGCGGAGAAGATCCAGATCAGTGAGCGAGCTTAAGCCATGGCCAAACAGGTTCCCCTCGCCTTCAGCCCTGAGGGATTGATTCTCCCGCTTACTAGCATCCTGCCGCTTAAGCAGGTAACGCCCATAATCAAGTCCAGCCAGAAATATCTGCAGGTTCTCTCCTCCGTGCGCGAGGTGGGCATCATCGAGCCCTTGATCGTGTTCCCACAAAACGGCAAGTCGGACACCTGTCTGCTGCTCGACGGCCATATTCGGCTCGAAGTCCTGAAGCATATCGGTGAGACCCATGCGCGGTGTTTGATCTCGACGGACGATGAGGCCTACACCTACAACCGGCGCGTCAACCGCATGGCCACGATTCAGGAACACGCCATGATCCTGAAAGCCACCCGCAGCGGAGTCTCCGAGGAGCGCATCGCTAAGGTTCTGAAGATGGATGTCGCGAGCATCCGGCAGAAGCGGGATCTGCTGAACGGCATCTGCAAGGAAGCCGCTGAAATCCTTAAGAACCGGCGTGTCTCACTGGGAGTCTTCTCTCTCTTGCGCAAGCTCAAACCCATGCGCCAGATCGAAGTGGCCGAGCTTCTGGTCACGGCGAGCAATTACTCCGTGCCTTATGCAAAGGCATTAGTTGCCGCCACTCGGCCGGAGATGCTCGTTGACCCGAGCAAACACAAGCTTGTCGAGGAACTGACGCCGGAACAAGTCTCCAAGATAGAAAAAGAAATGGAGGCATTGCAACGAGACTTGAAGTTCGTCGAAGAGAACCACGGGAATCAAGTCCTGAATCTCGTGCTTGCCCGTGGATATCTGGCGAAATTGTTCGGCAATGCCCGGATTACTCGCTATCTCATCCAGCACCATGCGGATCTTTTCCGCGAGCTGCAGGTTTCATCAGAAATGGTGGTTTTGTCCTACAGGTTTGCCTTGGCAAGTCGACGCAAGAAGCTCTCTTTCGCGGCATGTGCTTGGCGAACCTTCTCCAGCGCCGTTTGAAATCCGGCCGGCCGACCCTCGCGGACTGCGAAATCATGCAGGTCGGTTAGCAAACTCACCGCCTTGTCGTAACCTTTGGGTTGACGCAGTTGGATATGCGCGGCAACCTGTTTCCAGATTTCCGGTTCGCGGCGCCCCAATTGATCGAGATACCGAGCCCGGTTTGTCTCGTCTTCCGCCTTCTGTTTTGCCGCTTCTGCTATGCGCTGTTTGTTTAATCGCAGGGTTCTCTCCTCCACCTGCGCCCGCACCACAGCCATGAGACCGCCTGCCCTACGCTGTCCGCCTGCGACAGGCAGGTCGGAGGTTTGTTGTATGTTCTGACGCCGAAAGCGCCGCGTGAGATTGTTTCGCCAGACTTCGTCCGACTCCACAGCCGCAGCAACGAGTAACTCGTTTTTGTCAGGCAGACCTCGAATCCATAGGGACAGATCTTCGTGACTCAGTCCAGCGGCAGGCTGTTGTGAAGCTTGTGCTGCAACCTCGACGAGATCCTTATCGATTTCAAGGAATTCGATCAGTGCATGGAGCGGACCGGACAATGTCCCTAAGCCCGCGGGTACGGGCGGCTCGAGCAGCTTGCTCGGGTTGGCTTTCAGATCGCCCCATTCGTAGTGGTTTGTAAAGCTGGTAGTGGTTATTACGGCCCGCGTGGAGATGGCCCGTAGCGCTGCAATCTCATTTCTCGCCAGCGGACGGTCGATTGCGCGAAAATCGTAGTACTGGTATTCGCTCATCAGGACCCTCGACACCAGTGGTGATAAGCGGCGATCCATTCCACGCCTGCCGGAGCCGGAGTTGGCAAAGTCAGGTCCAGGATTGGAATCTTTTGCCGCGATTTGCTTCGACGGCAAATCGCCACAATTTGGCCATCCATGGCAATGTCAACCGTCTCCACGTCAACGTCGACGCCGAGGATCTTCACCGAGAACGGCAACGCTAGATGCTCCTCAATCATCGTGAGGAATCCGACTGCTTGCTCTTCTTCGGTGTAGGCATCCGTGATCGCTTCTTCGATCAGTTTCTTCAGTCTCGCCTTGCTGAGTGAAGGGAGATTTGTTGCTGGTCCTCCTTTCAGCTTCCTCATATGCACAACCGCGGGGAGACCGTTCTGATTCGTCATATTTCTCCGTTTATCGCAGGTTGTTTGCCAAATTGATGCTCAAACGGGTTTGTGTTCCCCGGCTTCCCAGCCTTGCAAAGTCCCAGGGTACACTCCGAGAGACTCCGCGAGCGTTCGTCGTGACAATCCTCGCAGTCTCTGATCGAGATCGCTACGCTGCTCCGCAGTCCTGACCGCAGCCTCAGACCAATGCTTCTGGTTTCGGGCCGTACCTGCCGCGGTCTCCAGCACACATATCATCGCTCGCCTGCAGTTCCTTCCGTTCCTATCTGAACGAAGCTCAGTCGGTTGCTTGTGAAAAGTCATGGCCAGGATTCCCGGCATTTTGTCCTTTGGACAAGGAAAACACGGTGTTTTCCGTGTGAAGTCTTAGCAAAGGTCACTGCCGCCGCAAAGCAATTCACTTGCCTGCTTCCTCCCCTAACTCCTCGCGCGATGCCAGAAGATTCTTCTACGCCGCAACGGCGGCGCAGGAGGATATAGGATGCAACGCGGATGTATGCAACGAAACAGTCGCAAAGAAGGCCCTGATGTCTGGCAGTTTCGATGGTCTGAGACCAGGCTTGACGGCAAGCGTCTTTACCGAAAGAAAATTGTCGGCACGGTCGAGCAATACCCTGATGAACATGCTGCGCGGCGTTCCGTCGTGGGGTTGGTAGCGGAAATCAACACCGATGACCGGTTCGTGAATTCCGATGCAATGACAGTAGGTCAACTCTTGGCGCAGTCACGCAACGAAGAAAATCTATCAAGCGTACTTGACCCGCTGGATTCGTCCTCACTGGCAGAAATACGGACTTGCCGAGGTTAGAACGATACAAGTCGAGTCCTGGCTTCGCGGATTGCCGTTAGCGAAAAGCAGTTGTGCCAAAATCCGAAACCTGATGTCCGTTCTCTTCAATCATGCCTGCCGATATGAGCTGTTTGACCGCAACCCAATCTATCTCGTTCGGCAGAGCGCCAAACGCAGAACACCACCCGCCATTCTGCTGCCCGCCGAAATCAAGGCGCTGATCGACGGTCTGGCACTTCGAGAACGCACATTAGTCCTTCTTGCCGCATCAACCGGGTTGCGGCAGAGCGAAATATTCGGCTTAAAGTGGAGCGATATCGACTTCGACCGAGGCACGATGAGCGTCATCCGTTCCATCGTGTACGGAGTAGTAGGTCCATGCAAGACCGAATCATCGCAAAAGCCTGTGCCAATGCATTCGACTCTCGCGGACGCTCTGACGCAGTGGAGAAAACGTTGTACCTACATCAAGCCCGAGGACTGGGTTTTTGCAAGCAAGCGCTATCGGGGCCGAAGACCGTACTGGGGCCAGACGATCTTGCGCAAATACATACGTCCTGCGGCGCAACGAGTCGGAATTCAGAAGCGATTCGGATGGCATACGTTCCGCCACACCTATTCGACCCTATTGCGAAGCGTGGGGACTGAGTTCAAGGTGATGCAAGAGTTACTGCGGCATTCATCGTTCCGCTCTACGCTGGACGTTTACACGCAAGCAGTCACGCCGGCGAAGCATGCAGCGCAGGCGGCGGTGATGTCGCTGGTCTTTTCTTCCGATAAGGATGGAGAAGTACTCGTTGCCGGATAGGAACCGTGCGTCGGTGAAAAGGGCACAAAAAGGGCACAAAAATGGCACGAAATGTGCCCTTTTTGCGCCCTCGATGGTTCCAATGAAATCCGCCTAAGTCTTTTGAAAAGAATGGCGGGGACGACGGGACTCGAACCCGCGGCCTCTGCCGTGACAGGGGTGATCGAAACCGTAACCTATTGACAATGAACGGCACAGACGGCGTCTAAGAACGGTTTCGGAGCCATGGGAAAGCCTTAGTGGACAGTGATCGGACAGATGAATATTCTGTCGATCGCTGCCCAACTCAGGCGGCGATCAACGAATTCTCGACAAGATGGAATCGTCGAACCTGCATCTCACCAGCCACTTATTCCCCAAAGCATCCGCGAAGAGTTTCGTCTCGAACCAGCGCCTTCCGTTCAGAAGGCTCTTCAGTCGCTTGATTCAAGAGATATCCTGGATCGGTACAGAGCAACTACTTCTTTCTGGACCCGGCTGTTTCCTCGCTGGATCAGAAACAAGAGTGCCTAGCTGCGGTACGCCATTTAGCGTTACCCGAAAAAGCGTAATCAAGGCAAACGCCTCCTCCCCGCCCCGAAACAATATGAAAAGAATCCGACAGATAACCAAAGGGTGGGAACGTCAAACCACGTGGGACAATTGGGGACCCGTTACCACAATTCTTGCCGCCCTCTTCGACCGAGGCTTCTTCTTGATTACAATCTCTACATCACGGTCAAGCGCATTGAGAAAATGCATCAGCCGTTCCACGGAAAACCCTTCCAACCGATAATTCACCAAAGCAGAAATCTTCGGCTGATTGATGTCGAGTAGGCGCGCCGCAGCGGTCTGCGATAGGCGACGCGCCCCAATGATCTGATTGATGGCCACCGCCAGGCGCACTCTTGTTTGCTTTTCCTCGGCATCGCGTAGGCCAAGATCCGCAAACACATTCCCGGAACTTGGAACCACCGCCTCATTGCTTTTTCCGTTTGCCATATCTCGCCTCATAATCCTCGCCCGCCAACGTGAGCCTTCGGGTAACTAATTCCACGTCCGTTTGAGCTGTCCTTATTCCTTTCGGCGATTTCTTCTGGAAGGCGTGAAGAACGTAGACGGCCTGATCAAACTTTACGGTGTACACCGCACGATAAGTATCCCCTCTGTGGTCCTCTACTATTTCAAGGACTCCCGGACCCTCGCCTTTCCACGGCTTCGCCTTTGCATGCTTTCCACCGAACTGCGCCACGCTCAAGGCCACCCCAACGTCGTCCTGCACCGCCTCAGGAAACTCCAGCAGATCATCCTTTGCCGACCCCAGCCAAAACAAAGGCTTTTCGCCGGGAACCCTCGTCCATCGTGCCATTCGATTATCCCAGTTCTAGGATATAAAGTCCACAACTCATTTGCCTGGCAGAATCAACAGTCTACAGAACAACCAACTCCCAGTGCATCGGATTCCTGACCCGCTCTTCCCTCACTGGATCAGAAAAAAAGGGCGCATAAGGAGGCTACGCCACTCAGCGTTACGCTAAAATGCGTAGTCAGCGGGTCTTCTTGGTTTTGCCCAACCCAGCCGTATTCTTGAAGTGCTGGGACCGGGCGTCGCGCCTCGCGCGGGGCACGTGTGGATTGAAACGACTTTACGCCGAAGATCAGGTCAGTGACGGCGTGTCCATTAAAATCATTTGCTCCGGGATCATTTCTGAAGTCACCTGGATTGAAACAATTGTGATCTACTACTGGAAGCGAAGCTTGGGGCGGGTGGATTGAAACAACATGGACGCACTGTATCGCGGCGACATGAAGGTCGCGCCTAGTATGGCGCGTGGATTGAAACACCCGCTCGACTGTCTCTGCCGCCCTCTACTGCGGAGCACGACCCCGCCGGTTCCGTAATCGTGCCGCTCGATGTCATTTCAATCCACGCGCTCCATGCGGGGCGCGACCGACCGCTCAAAGATCGTGCCTGTGCGGATCGTGTTTCAATCCACGCGCCTCTTCACGAGGCACGATGAAATCGGATCGTACTACGGAAATTGATCTGTCTTCCCCTTTGAGGCTCCAGCGACCTGCGAGATTTTGGCCAGCACTCGCGGTCTCAATCCACACCCGTGGCGAGACCAGCCTGCACCTAGCCGAAGTTTTCCCCGCCGCCAGCCTTGTTTCAATCCACGCATGTCGTCACCCCCAAGCCAGTGAGTAATCATCAACGCAGTTTCAAGATACGCGCCTGCGACCAACGCGATGCAATGAATGGCTTCTGCATCAGAGACCCGGAGAGGCCCGAAGGTTCAACCTCCTACCTTTCGGCCTTCCGACGTGCGGCCTAACTCGAAGAGGTGATTATATACTTCGGCACCCGCTCAACTCGGCTGCCCTCGCTCAAATCCCGACGTGGACCGGCTCCGTGATCCACTTTCATTTGCTGAACTCATCAGGTGTTTCAATCCACGCGCCCCGCGGGGCGCGACTTCGAACCGGCTCACTGCAATGCGGACATTCGATGTTTCAATCCACGCACCCCGCGCGGGGCGCGACCACACGCTGGCTCCCAGATCGGACCTTCAAGCTTGTTTCAATCCACGCGCCCCGCGCGGGGCGCGACCAACGCGGTCCACGTCATGGTCCTGGTCGGGCAGTTTCAATCCACGCGCCCCGCGCGGGGCGCGACTGCAAGACCAGAGAGTGGGGCCACCATTGTTGCCAGTTTCAATCCACGCGCCCCGCGCGGGGCGCGACCGGCGCAGAAGTATGACCTCAGCGTTAAAGAGCTGTTTCAATCCACGCGCCCCGCGCGGGGCGCGACAGCACCCATACTAACTGATGTCTTCTGAAGTAGTTAGAAGGGGCGAAACGCGATCCAAGCAGTTGACCACCCACTGGACGGATGCTTCGGGGCAGCGAATAGGCTCAACTTCTGAATAAACAAGCATTTGCAAGATGCGCGGACAACCCAGAGATTTGACCACCGCTTCAGGTTCGCTCAACCTTGCTGTGACCACATTGTCAGACAATCAGCGGACCTTCGGGATCATAGGTCGGCTTGGCTCCTACATGTTCCACCCGAGCATGCCAGTTTGCACCCAGAAAATAAAATCGCAAGCTGTCTTCCTCCGGCTTAATTACAGCGACGAGCTTAGCCCTAAATGACACCCATTGTGCTTGATCGACTAGACACTCAAACACAGAAAACTGTACGCGCTGACCGACATTTTGACACAACTTCGCGACACGGCGTAGCCGACGACGACCCGCTCCCGTATCTGTTCTGACATCATAGGCGACAAGAACCATCATTGAATCTCACCGCCAAAAGTATGCCGGATATCCATCCAGATCGCCTCGGATGTACCGTGCAAGCAGCAGCGCCTGCACATGCGGGAGTAATCCCAGTTCGATCCGCTCGCCGAAGAAAGGGTGCTGGATTTCTTCCTGTTTGCGTTTCTGCCAAGCGACCAGAACTTCCTTCCGTGTAGGATCGTCCATCACAACAGCTCCACGTCAAGCGCGTGAAGTAGCGCCATTGTCTAAACCACAAAAGGCGGAGCGCAAGCCGCTCCGCCTTTTGTGTTTCTATGCGTGGGAAGTACACCCTCTCAGGTTCTCCCGCTCCATCAACGCTACTTGTGACGGAAACGTGCAGGTTGCCATCGTCTTGGCCGTTCTACTGCACCTTCACAGGCACTAACACACGGAAGTTACGGTACGGTTCCGCTCCATGCCGTTGACAAATCGCCGCTGCTATTCGTGCTGAACACGTCTATGGCAATCGGGTCGCCCGGTCTAACGACCATGCCGTTCTGACCGTAGGCTCCAGCAAAACCAGACATTGTAATCTTGGTGTCGCTCCACGAAGTGTAATTCATGGTGACGCTGCTGCCAGTGAATCCGGCGTAGAAACACACGCCACAATTCCCTGCAAATGAGTGGTACGCATAATCCCCAAATCGCAGGAACCCGGTGTCGCTATTCTTACAAGGTAACGTGCATCCCAAGTTCTGAGCACTGCCAAACCCAGCTCCATAAATCGTGATGTGGAGATTCTTTCCAGCACCGCCGAAAACGACACTGTATATCTGGGGGGTTCCGGGCTGCAACGGGAGGACGTTGCCAGCCCAAACTGTTCCATCAGCCTGGTTTTGCGAATTCCAAACTCCCACCTCTATGGCGTCACCCGGCTGTCCAACGGTGTAGCCACTGATTTGAATTTGGTTGTCCAGCCAGGAGTTGAAGTTGACGGTGTAAGCATCCCCAAGGTATCCAGCTTCGCATCCACCTGGGTTTCTCTTGTTACACGTTGCGTTGCCGATGCGGAAATACTCGCAATCCCCACTCCCACTGCACAGCCCAGAACCAAAGTTATAGCCGCTGAGTACGATGCTGTAGTTCTGGCTGCTGCCGGTTATTACCGTAGGGGAAAAAGCGGGCACTGACTGTCCAACACTGGAAACTACGAGAAGCGACATCAAAGCACACATCAGTAGAGCCATTTTCATAGAGATTTTCATATACTTCCTCCTTTTTCATTTGTGACACGAAGAGTGCTTTTGCGAATCTTTCCCACTGGCGAGATGTTCGAGGGGAAATTGTTTT
>Ga0182014_10000855_pt1 | contig 41538 bp, 34 predicted proteins | sample 612S2DmetaG_FD_120489 | JGI IMG/M metagenome (GOLD analysis project Ga0182014, IMG submission 120489) | Permafrost microbial communities from Stordalen Mire, Sweden - 612S2D metaG | ecosystem: Environmental > Terrestrial > Soil > Wetlands > Permafrost | place: Sweden: Stordalen | collected... | reverse complement strand
ATTTCGACCGATGGCGAGGCGCGAGCGAGGCGCATATCCAAAGTGATCTGCAACGAGCGAGCAACGAAGCCATCGGTCGAAAGACCAAGCGGAAAAGATAAAGGTTATTTTGCGGCAACCCCTATGCTGACATCGTTGAGAATCAGCGGCGGGCTGCCTCATTGATCTCCGAACGACGAAGATCCGAGGCAACGTCAGCAAATATCCCGCCAAACGCTTGATTCCAGCCCTCCATCAGCGCGGCGGCGCTTGGCGCGGTGAGTGGTATGCTGCGCGAATACTCCTGTTGAAGTATTGGTTTTGTCGGCGCGCCGTTGCGGGCTTCAAAGAACACCAAGTGCATTGTCGCGACGGCGCAGGGGCGCTCCGACCGTCGAAAGTCTCCATAAAGCTCGGTCACGCTGATTTCAACGACGGTATTGGGCTTGAGGGCGCTGCCGGCGTCCACGACGTCGCTGAAGCCGCCGGCTTTGCTCAACCATCCGCGCACCGGCGCCATCATCTCTTCCTCTGGCGGGTCCAGGAATTCCGCGTACGGATCACGCACGTAGGAGAACTCGCCTGTGCGATAGACCAGCGACCGCCCATCGAATGGCGGGGCGATTCGCAGGGATCGAATCCCCAGCACACGGTCGCCGGCGCCGGCGCTGCCAGAGGTGGTTGGCGGCGCGCCAAAGGTGAACGTTTGTTTGTGCAAAGGAGCTTTGGACAGGCAGCCAGACAACGACAGGACGGCGGCAAGGATGACCACAATACTCACGATTGATCGAGGAAAGGCAGGTGAAGTCTTCATAGCGTTGACGCTTGGCAGGAATTTATTGTTTTGCCGTTGGTTGAACGTTTTTTATTGGGACGGGGGGTTTGCCGAGAATGAAGCCCGAGGGGTACTGTTTCAACTCGAATAAAACATCGTCCGCCTCGCGCAACGTGCGTGGAGCGCCCTCCAGTGTTTGATTCAAGGCATCAAAATCAAGGTTCGCCAAGCCCTGTTGGAGACTCTCAACTGTCTCCTGAAGCTGTCCAACAAGTCCGTCCGCATCCCGGCTTAACTTCTCGAGTTTCATCTTGGCGAGGAGGTCTTCGGTGTGATTGAGGAATAATTGGAGTTTTGCGTTGCTGCTCCGCACTTCCGTCAACAGCGCTGTGGCATTGGTGCCCAGGCTTTCCAAATCTATCCGCTCGACGTGGCTTAATATGCGGCCAACAGATTTCAGGTCGGTAACAGCCAATTCATTCAGGGCGGTCACGTCAACCCGATCAAGCTTGTGCAACGCCCCGCGCATGGAAACGAGCAAATCTCCCAATAAACCGGGCGCCGAGGGGATATAAGTATGCCGCGGCGTCCACGCAACCTGCAGCGGAGGATTTTCAGCCGGGTTCAGAAACTCCAGGGACAAAATGCAGGTGCCGGTGACCCCTAGCGCCTTGGGACAAACGCGCAAACCATGCTCAACCGCCTTCTGGAGCCGCTGGTTGCGCTCCCTGCCTGGCGGCAAAATGGAGACATCATCATTCATCTCGAAAACGACCACGACGTAACCTGACGAGGCATCCTGATATTCGTTCCAGGTAAATCCAATGCCGGTGACTTTGCCAACGCGCACGCCTCGAAGTTCAACGGCTGAACCGACAGAAAGCCCGCTCACATCGGTGGTGACATAGGTTTCAAACATGCTCGACTTTTTAAGGTTGGTCCACACGCCGAACACCAGCAGGCCGGTCACGACAAGGCCCACGCCAATGAAGGTAAAAAGGCCGATTTTGAAATTGTTAATTTTCGCGCTCATAAGTATCTAGCTAGACTCCACGGAGTGACTAGGATCAGGTTGACGGTTGAAGAAACGGCGAACCCAAGGGTCGGCAGCCCCATCCCGAAGTTCAGTCGGCTTTCCTTCGGCGATAATCCCCTTGGTGCAGGAGCCAAGCATCACGACACGGTCGGCGATGGAGTAAATGCTGGGCAACTCGTGGCTCACAATCACGAAGGTAAAGCCGAAGTGGTGCAGGCTTGTAATCAAGAGATCGATGCCGGCAGAGGTAATCGGGTCCAGTCCGGCGGACGGTTCGTCCAGGAACAGAATTCTTGGATCCAGCGCCATGGCGCGCGCGATGGCCGCGCGTTTCTGCATTCCGCCACTCAATTCGGCAGGCATTTTATCCGCGGCGGCGCCCAGACCGACCAGCTTCAGCCTGGCTAAAGCAGCCACTTCCTTCAAAGGATCCGGCAGGTTGGAGAACTCATCCAGCGGCAGCCGCACGTTCTCGAGGACCGTTAAGGAGCCGAACAGCGCGCCACTTTGATACATCACGCCAAATTTGCGCAACAGCGCCAGCCTCTCCTTCTCCTGTGCAGCCACCAGGTTGCCCCCTTCGATCCACACCTCGCCAGACAAGGGCGGATAAAGCCCGATCATTGCCTTCAGCAGGGTGCTCTTGCCCGAACCCGATGCGCCCAGGATCACGAATACTTCGCCGCGCCTGACTTGAAAGTTTACGTTCTGAAGAATGACATTGTCTCCATAACCGACGGTCAAGTCTTTGACGGAAATCGCGATGTTGTCAGGCGCATTCATCATTTGAGAAGGAAAGAAATTGCGGAAAAGACGGCATCGGCCACGATGATGAGCAGCAGGCTGGTTACAACTGCCCGCGTGGTCGAAAGGCCGACGGCACTGGGTCCCTGTTGGGTGCGCAGGCCGTGCCAGCAACCTACGGCCGACACAATGACGCCAAAGACGGCACTCTTGGAGATGCCGGCCCCGAGATCGTTCAAGTGAACGCTGGAGGCCAATTGGTGTAATATGAGGGGAAGCGTAAAACCAAGTCCCAGCATGACGATGACGCCGCCGATCACCCCCATGAGTATCGAGTAAAACGTAAGCAGCGGTGTCACAAAAACTCCCGCCAAGATTCGCGGCACTACCAAAAAGGGGATGGGATCCAGTCCGAACGTCTTCAAAGCATTGAGTTCCTCATTGACTTTCATCGTGCCGATCTCGGCGGCGAATGAGGAACCTGAGCGGCCCGCCAGCAGAATGGCCGTCATGAGCGGCCCCATGTCACGAACCATCACCACCATGATGGTGTTGGCGACGTATAGCTGCGCGCCAAATTCGGCCAGGCGCCGCGCCGACTCAAAGGCGATAATAAATCCCAGAAGCAAGCTCATCAGCGATACGATCGGCACGGCGTTGGCGCCGGCCAGCTCAACGATGCGGCGTGTCTCGGTCCAGCGGCTTCGTTTCGGGTGGAAAATGCTGGCAGGCAGGGTGGCGATGATAGCCCCCAAAAAGACCATTTCCTCGTGGAATTCCATGGTCATTTGCCTGACCCTCCGGCCCATTTTCTCCACGAAAGAGTCGCGCTTGATCGCCGGGTGCGGGTGGAACGCTTCGTGGTCGTTGAAAGTGAGTTCCCGGAGTATTTTCTCATGGTCAGCTTCCAACCCAAACACCGAGACGGTCGCCCGTGGCGTCATGCTTCCCATGTTGAGGTAGAGGAGCAAACTCATACCTGCGCCGTCGCAGAAGCCGAGGCCGCTGACATCCACTTGAAGGGTCACGACCTTCGTCTCCAGCAATTCCTTCTCCAGAAGACCCCAGCAACCCACCACTGTCTGCTCATTCAGGCGGCCACGAAGGACCACGCGAGCCCGACCGTCGGGTTTTACTTCCACGTCAGTTTCCAGTTCGTTTTGTGTTGTGGTTGTCATAATGACTTTTATCCCGCTTGCAACCGGACCAACTTCGTCGCAAACGGGACTGTTTCCTGGTAGAGCGTCAAACGGGCACGGATTTGAGCGGCGACAGTGGCATCGGTTACGGCATTGATTTGCGCGGCAACGGCTTTTTCAAGCTCCGCCAGCGCGGAGGGCAGGTCTGGCAACGGGCGCTCACTTTGGCCTTCTACCCGGTCGGCGAGATTGAGGAGCAAATCAGCCAGCGTTGCTTTGAATCGGACCGACGCCGTGCGCAACGGCTCAGGCACCGCGAAGGGCCGCAAGTCACGACGATGTTGGACGATGGCCAGCAGATGGAGAAATAACATCTGCACTGTGTTATCGATGACCATCAGACGGTCACGACGACCCGCGTCAAACTCGAACTTGGAGCTCTCATGCAACTGCTGAACGGATCCAAAATCCTGATAAACCTGCAAGCGCAAGCCATAGGCCTCGGTCAATTGGGGAACATGGTCTTTATCTGTGTCGGGCAAAGCGGCAAGTTTTGCCAGCGTGCGCAGGACGGACGCCAGTTTCGTGCGCGTTGTTTCCAAGGCGGTGACCGGCCAAAACCGGCTGTTGATGAATCCAAACACCGAGAGTCCTAGAGCGATCCCGATGAGGCGGTCGCGCGCCACCCGCAGCTCGGTGTAGGTTCCGTAGGTTTGGAGCACGCACTTGCAAAAAGCCAGGCAAATCTGAATGCCGACGTAGGAAATCCGCACGCTACCGAAATTGACGTAGGCGGCCAGGGCCATGACGGCGCCAAAGGGAAACCAGAAGCCGCCCAGCGAATCAAGGTGCGGGAAGATATACATCAGCGTTATGAATCCGAGAGCGCCCCCAACGGCTGCGCCGGCGAAGCGCAGGGCGCCCTTCTGCAGGCTCGCTCCCACCGTCGAGAGCGAGCAAAGGATGCAAGTAATGGTCGCGGTGTATATTCCCGGGTAAGCCGACATCGTAAAAATGAGATAACAGATGAAACCGGCGAGCGCTCCTTTGATGGCAAAGTGGAGGTGTTCTGGATTGGTGAAGGCATCCGGGGCGAGGAACCCGCTTTTTTCCTGGTTGGACCCTGGCTTCAATTCCGGCGGCAATTCCCGGCCCGGAAAGGTGAACGGCATCAGCTCTGCCGCCCGTTCCATTTCCGCAAGCGAAGGCAAGGCTTCCTGTTCCGTCACGGCCGCCGCCGTCACCGGGCCGGAGATTTCCGGCGGCGCGTGATTCTTAATCGCTGTGCGCCAGCAGGCGCATGCGTCAGCCAGGTTGCGCATGCGTTGTTGCGTTGTTTCTATCGCGGATTGAACTCCCTGCGCTTCGAGCATGGCGGCCGCAGTCACCAGGCGGTCAACGACGATGAATTGCGCGCGCACTTCGGTGTTATGTTTCTTGAGCCACGGCTCGACCGCGCCCGTCACCTGAAGCAGCCGGAGCGGTTCTGCCACACCCGCCAGCGCAAGTTGAGCCAGTGATGAAGGCTGGCGCTCGAGCGATTCACTGTTAGCCAGCCGCCGCAGCAACCTTTCGACTGCGTCCAAGCGTTCCGTCAAACCGCGTCGGAGCACCGACCTTGAAGATTCCGGATTGAGCAAATACTGCACCGCCAGATTCACACTGAGTCCCAGGATCCATGCCCAACAATAGTAGAAGGGAACGCGATTAAGGACTTCGATGTTGGAAACCGTGTCTGGAATCGTAATGCCAAAGCCAACGCAGAGAGCCACCCCCAATCCGAGGATGGGGGGATTCACCACCCGGATCATGAGCAACCCCAACAGGATGAAGACGGGCACACACAGCACCCGGAGCCACGTTAAGTCGAGCGCGCACATATAATAAAGAAGGAGCAATCCGCAAGTCGCAATCGCGGCAATGATGGCCAGAATTGTTCCCAGCAACGTGGTCGAGATGTCCTCCCTGGTGACCATGAACATCCCGATCATCACCATGACGGGCTGTTTCAAATGAAAAACCATGATCGGGATGGTGCAGGCGAGACAAGCCAGTGTAATGCGAAGCGCGGCCTGCCAGCGGCCCGGCGTGGGAGCGAGTTCGCGGCGCAGGAACTCCCCCAACCGTGAGGTCATCTGCATTGGAATGGCGAGCGATGCGGTCACAGGCGTCCAAGCTCTCTGGAATTGCCGCCTTGGTTTTGTCGCGGCGATGGATCTGTGATCGTCACGACGGCTGAGGCGCCGACGCGGAAGCTATCGTCGGGATCCTCTACCTGAATGCGCAGTGGAAAGCGCTGCGCCAGACGCACCCAGTCCAGGTTGCGCGGCACATTGGGCAATCCCATCGCGCTGGTGCCGTCTTCAGGCACGACTGCCCACGCCAACCCAACGACTTTGCCCTTGAATCGTTTCCCGCCTTTAAATTGAAGATAGATCTCCGCCTGCGCGCCTTCTTCGACATGCCGGAGTTGTGTCTCGCGGAAATTAGCGACCACATACCAGGTGCGCGTGTCCACAAGCGTAAATAAATCCACTCCCGCCCGCGCGAACGCGCCGGTTGAGATGTTGAAATTCACCACCTTGCCGCTGAAGGGCGCGGTGACGCGGCAGTATCCGAGGTTCAATTCGGCGTCACGGAGTTGCGCCTCTGCGGCGGCGATGCGCGCGTTCACGCCGTCTTCCTCGCCGATGGCGTCACGGGCGCGAAGACGTTCCACTTTGGCCTGTTCCACGGCTGCGGTCGCAGCCGCTAACATTCTCTGCGCCTCGCGGACACCGGTGTTTGCGACTTCGCGGCGAGTGCGCGCCGCTTCGAGTTGATCGGCGGTGGCAAATTCCTTGACGAGCAGCGGTTCAAGCCGTTTGACGTGATCGTCCGCCTCCTTGAACTCCGCCTCAGCGCGTTCGACGGAAGCTTCGGCCGCCAAACGCTGCGCTTCCGCCCGTGCGATCGTGGCGTCGGCCAATTGCAAGACTTTCTCCAAAACAGCCACTTCCTTGCGGGTCACGCTCAGGCCGGCTTTCGCCCGAGCCACAGCAACTTCGTAAGGACGCTGGTCGATCACAAATAAGAGATCGCCTTCCTTCACATATTGATTGTCTCTTACATGAAGCTCGACAATGTGGCCGCTGGCTTGTGGAGCCATGCCGATAAAATTGGCTCGGAGCGTGGCATCGTTCGTCTGCGGTCGGTTGTCATGGGACCAGATCGCGACGGTGGCGACGGCCACAAAGGCGATGATGATGACCAGACCGATGCTTTGGCCAATGATCTTTAGATTTGGGTGGGATGAAGCGGTGTTTTCCTCGGACATAATTTTAACTCCTGAAAAAGAGAAGCCATGTGAGCAACGTGATCAGCCCCCAAAGGCAAACGTAAACAAGCAGGCGCGGCGGCAAGTGCTGATAGATCTGTGTCTTGACGAAAACCTGATGAAGCGCCAGCGACACGGCCACGCCCACCACGGCGCAGAGCATCCAAGCGGGAAAGAACGAACCCAGCAGGTTGATCGAGGGCGCGCCCCGGCAGCCAGTCAAGAAGACCGTATTCAACCCGATCAAGGCATTCCAGAATATTTTGCCAGGTTTGAGTGAGTTCATGGTTTAGCGCTCATGTTTTTCAGTTTTTCGCTTCAGCAATTGCCGGCCAAGGTCGCCGGATGAATAAGCCAGTGCGGCAGTGGATTCGAGTAAAGTGGCCCGCGTGTCGAGTTGGGTGTAGCGCGCCTGGCTCAATTCACGCCGGGAGGTCAATACATCCACCAGGCTGCTCAATCCGTTTTGATAAGCTTCAAATGTTTGGCGATAGGATTTGTCCGAGGCCTCAACCAGCGTCACCGCGACATCGAGTCGGCGGATGGCCAGTTTCGTATCGGTGTAGTAGAGCCAGACTTGCGAGATAGCCTTGTCGCGCAAATCCTCCAGGGTATGTTGCACCGCCTCGCGTTCGGCTCGGGCAGCTTCCAGTTTGCGCCGGCGCGCGCCGCCATCAAACAAAGACCAGGTCAACTCGAGTCCCACTCCCCAGGTCGCCTGTTGCGTTGACGCCCAGGGCAGCGAATTGCCTGCGACTCCGACCTGGGCGCGCTCAAACGCTCCACCGGCTTCCCCCGCAAACGAGAGCGTGGGGTAACAGGCGGCGCGAGCGTGACGAATCTCCGCCTCCTTCTGGCGCAAGATGGCCACTTGGGCCAGAAGGTCGGGACGCTGCTCCAAGGTTCGGTCAATAAACTTTTCAACCGTCTCTTGAAGGTTGGTGGGGATGGACAGTTTTGAAAAATCAACCACATGCAGAGGAACCGTCGGCGTAATGCCAATACTCTCGGCGAGGATGACCTGCGCGTCGCGTTCTTTGGCCAAAACGTCCTCCATTTCGAAGGCCGCCTGGACCGCTTGCTGCCGCGCCAGCGAGACATCGGGGGCGGTGGCCAGCCCTAGTTTGAAACGCGCTTCCGCCGCCTCCTGGACCTTCAAAGCCGAGGCCAGGGATGATTGCGCGACTTCAATCCGCCCACGGACCTTGGATAGTTCGTAGAAAGCACTCTGCACCTTGAACACGATTTCTTGATGCCGTGCATTAAAACCAAGATTGGCCGCCAGCAACCGGTTCTTCGCGGCGTCCACGGCGGACTTTCTTCTTCCGAAATCGAGCAAGACCCATTCGAGATCGGCAACTGGCTCGGCCTCCTGCGCTTTGACATCCTCGAATCCCCCTTTTGTTGGTGTCAGTGGCAGTGGAGCCTGCTCACGCGCATAATCGCCTGATGCCCGCAGCGCAAGCAGTGGAAAATACTCGCTCCGCGCGAGACCAACCGCTGAAGCCGCCTGTTTAGCCTGCTCCCACGCCGCTTTCGTTGTCGGATTGGCGCGTTCGGCGAGATCAATCAGCTCGGCCAACTCATAGTCTCTTTGCGCATCAACTTCCTGATCGGGTCTGACTTTAAGCACGCTGGGAAAGCCGGCCATGTCTGGCGGCCGCCACGGGCTCTCAGCCGAAACAGGAGCTTTGAGACCCTTGAGCACATCGGTTGAATCGCCGGTGAGCGTCGCCACCTCATCCGCTCCACAAACGTTCAGTCTGATGACCATTGCGCAGAAGCCAGCCACCAAGACCGTCTGCCATTTAGATTTCATGTCTAGTCTCCATTTGTGGTCGATGCATAGGGCTTAATGGGAAAAAAGTTCGAGTTTGGCCAGAATGGCCTCCTTGGTCGCGGTGCCAACGATGCGCAAGCAAGGATTGCCTCGGATAAAATAGAGCAGCGTGGGAACCGACTGAATCTCGTACCAAAGACTAAGGTCAAGACTGTCATCCGCGTTGACCTTGACCACTTTGAACTTCTCCTCGGATACGCCGGCTAATTCTCGAAGCACGGAATCGAAGACTTGGCACGGCCGGCTCCAAGGCGCCCAGAACTCGACAAGGACCGGTTGGGTCGATTCCAAGACTTCCGCTTTGAAATCGTTGGCTGCGATGGCGGGCAGTTCTCCGTTTTGAGTGTTCATGTTTTCGGGTTCGCTAAACATCATCAAGCTCGAATGCACAGGCTGTGCCACAGTGGAGCAAAAACGCAACACGTTCAGCGACATGGTTTTGCACAGGTGCCGGCCGGGTTCCGCCGGGGTCAGGAAATCGAAGAACCCGAAAAATCGTGCGGCATTTGTGCAACATCCCGCATCACCATTTCTTCACGATCCCGTGCTGAGGGCAATGCAGTCCCGCCACTCGCCCGCCTCTGCTCCGCATCGCTGCACTCAAGGGACTCAATCCTTGGGCGATCCGGGATCCGAATCCCAACTTGTGATTGACCGAATCGATCCGCACAGATTTCGAGGAGAGTGCTCGTCACCGTAATGAGCACGGGCCCAAGGACGAGTCCACTCCAGCCAAAGAGGAGCAGCCCACCCACGAGGGCCACGAAGATACTTACCGAGGGAACCCTCAGCCGGTGTTTCATCAGAACTGGATAGAGGAGATTCTCGATTACGCGGACCAGCAGACTCCCCAGGGCAGCGACGCCGAGAGCTTCCCCCCACCTGCCCTCCAGTCCGAGATACACCGCTGCCGGAAGCCAAAGGACAAAGGCATCTATCACCGGCACAAATGCGAACACCGCCGCCACCAGTGCCCAGAACCATGGTGAAGGTACCCCCAGCCACCAAAACATCAGCCCACCGAGCACACCCTGGAGCACGGAGAGCGCGAGCATGCCGTAGAGGGTCGCATGAATCGTATCATTGACCCGGCCAAAGAGAGTGTTGGTCTCGCTTTCGCCCAGGGGCAAGAACGAACGAATGGCCTTGAGCACGCGAGATCGATCGCGCAGAAGATAGAATAAGAAATACAACGTCAGGCAGACCTGAACGGCCGCGATGGCTGTTTCCTTTACCAACCTGGAGAGGATGGTCTTCAACCAGGTCGCGGCCATCGAGGCGTTCTCCGGCCGTTGAACCAGAGCTAGAAAGTGAGCTAATTGCGGATGTTGGTCGCCGGAAAAGTGCCATTTGCCGGTTGCGATTTGTTTTTGGATGTTTTCTGGGACGAAGGCGGCTTTTTCCGCGAGCATTTGGGCAAACCATGTCGCCGGGGCCACGACGAGCAACCCAATGATGACCAGAGAAAACGCCGCCGCTGGATTCGGCCTTCTCACCCTTGCCTCGATCCACCGATGCAGCGGGTTGAAGATCACTGCCAGCGCGCCAGCCCAGACCATGGATGGAATGCAAGGTTGGGCTAAACGGAAGCATAAGCAGACGCCCACCGCCGTCAGCACTGCCAACGCAATCGTCCGAATGCGAGTGCGCGACCACCCTCCATTCTCGCTCATGGAGGTCTTGTGTGAACTCATCTCATTCATGTTGAAACGGGACCCAGCGTCACCTTCGGAAGTTTCATTCTTACGATCAGCGCAGGTCGCCGTTGAAGACCTATACATTTTCCGTGCCAGGTTTGCCGAATTCGCCGTTTCCCCGGCCCGAATCATTAGCGACGTGCTCGCCGGGTCACCCAATGGGCTTTTGGCGCCACATATACCTTCACCCCCAAAAAGACCCGTCACACCGTGACAAACGTTGATAATCAAGCACTTAACCCGTAACAAAAGCCGTAACAAACACGTAACCAGACCCGTAACAGAACTCGAGTTGGCAAAGATTGGCAAAGATTGGGCTTCTTGCAGGCGGGCCAGCTATGCAGCTTCTCTCGTTCGGAACGTCCCCACAGAGGTCCCGCGAGTTTTCGTGTGCTCAAAAAATCGCACCGTCAGGATGGCGCGCTTTCGGGCCTCTTCAAGCCCCACTTGGTCATCCTTGAAAGCAAAGTAGTAGGCTTGACGCCCAGAAGTTCCGACGCGCTCTCGGGTCCGCTGATCTTCCAATTGGCCGCTTCCAATGCCGCCACGAGGTTGTCACGCTCGAAACGCTCAAGCTCGACTTCGGTGAGGAATTTGGGTTGCGCCACGCTGCCTGCCGGCGAATCGGTCTGAGGATTCGGACGAGCCGGAGGCGCCGACTGGCCGGCAATAGGCAGGTCAAACTCCAAAGCCCCGCCACGGGCCAGAATCACGGCGCGCTCAACCACGTTGCGCAATTCCCGCACATTGCCCGGCCAATCGTAACTCTGAAGTTGCGTGACCGCAGCCCTCGTCAGCCGGGGCTTGGCGCACTTCATTTCCTTGGCCGAAAGCTCGACAAAATGTTTGGCCAGCAGTGGGATGTCATCCGTTCGGTCCCTGAGCGGCGGGACTTGAATCGGAAACACGTTCAGCCGGTAATAAAGATCCTCCCGGAATTTTCCTGCCGCGGCTGCTTTCTTCAAATCGCGATTGGTTGCGGCCACGATGCGCACGTCGGCGCGGCGTGTCCGGTCATCGCCAACCCGTTCGTACCGCTTCTCCTGGAGAACGCGCAGCAGCTTGTTTTGGATATCCAACGGAATCTCCCCCACCTCATCCAGGAAAATCGTTCCGCGCTCGGCGGTTTCAAAACGTCCGGCGCGATCCTTCACCGCTCCCGTAAAAGAGCCTCGCACATGGCCAAAAAACTCGCTTTCGAACAGCTCCCGGGGAATGGAGGCGCAATTCACTCGAACCAGGGGAGCGTCTTTGCGAGCACTACGGCGGTGGATTTCGTGGGCTACCAATTCCTTGCCCGTTCCGGTCTCACCCAGGATGAGCACGGAAGCTTCCGTAGGGGCCACCACATCAATCTGGCTGACAACATTCCGCAGACCAGAACTCTGGCCGACCAAATCGCCGAAGGCCTTGGCTTCGACGACTTCTTCCTGCAAGTAGGTGTTGTGCAATTCGAGCTGGGACTTGAGCCCCTCGATTTCCTGGAAAGCCTGGCGAGCTTTTTCTTCGCTCTCCTGCAAGGCTTGATTGGACGTCTGGAGTTCAGCGGTGCGTTCCTGCACTCGGAGTTCCAGAGTGTTGTGCGCATTGCGCAGAGCTTCTTCCGCCTGGCGCAGCCGCAAGTGCGTTCTGACCCGCGCCAGCACTTCCTCGGCCTCGAATGGCTTGGTGATGTAGTCAAGGCCGCCAGCCTCAAGCCCGGTGACTTTTTGGCGCGTGTCGCCAAAGGCGCTGATGAAAAGAACAGGGACTCGGCTGCTCTTTTCATCTGCCTTAAGGCGCCGGCACACCTCATAGCCATCCAGGCCAGGCATGCTTACGTCCAGCAGGATCAGGTCTGGAGTCTTGGCGGCTACGGATTCCAGCGCCAAGGCGCCGTCCTCTGCCGGTCGGACGCGATAACCGTGGCCGCTCAGCAGTTCGGTCAGAAGGCGCAGGCTGGCGGGGGTGTCATCCACCACCAGGATCTCTTCTCGCGCTGAGGCCGGTTTCCTGTCTTCAGTCATAACGTCTGTTCGCTCCGAGAATGCACCCTCTCCAGCAATTTTAAAAGCCTTCGGTAGCCAAGCTGTGTGGCCAGAGTGTTCAAGGCCCGACCCAGCGAAGCATCCCGCTCGGTAACTTGCTCGATGAGGGCATGCGTGCGAGCCGTGTCCAGTTCGATAACGGCCTGACGCAACTCCCGAAGCAGTTCCGCAGGCAGCCCCTCCAACTGCTCCGGGCGTAGGGTAAGCCCCGGCACCCCCGGCGTGCTTTCTGGCCCCGGTGCCTTTTCGTAATTGAACTTCAGGAGCAGGTGCCGGGCCAAGGCGTCGAAGATTTCTTGTTCGCGAAACGGCTTGCGCACGAAATCATCGCAACCGGCTGCCATGATTGCACTTCTCTCTTCCTCCAGCGCGTGAGCCGTAAGCGCGATGATTTTGGTATCAGCGCCGGCCTTGGTCGCCCGAATCCGCCGGATGGCTTCCAAGCCGTCCATGACCGGCATGCGGACATCCATCCAAATCAGATCCGGACGCTTTTGCTCAAACAGCGCCACTGCTTCCTTTCCGTTGATGGCTTCGCTCATCTCAAAGCCAAACGGGTCCAAGAGCCTTCGGAGCAGGAGACGGTTCTCGGCCTGGTCTTCAACAATCAGCAGCCGGTGCTGGGGCTGCCCCTCGGCCAATCCCAAGATGCGTCCGTGCTTCGGTTCTTCCGGCTCAGCCACCGACGGAAGGACGCTCACGGGAATGCTGAAATAAAACTTCGATCCCCTGCCTGGCTCGCTGGCAATGCCAATCTGACCGCCCATGAGCTCGACGTATTGCTTGCAGATGGCCAAGCCCAATCCGGTCCCGGCTTGCGCGGAAGCCTGGCTGCCTTGCACGAAAGGAAAGAAGATACGCTGGCAATCCTGTTGGCTTAGGCCGGGCCCGGAATCCTCGACCTCAAATCGTATTTGGGCTTTTTCGGTTCGTTCGCGGCTGGCAAGCCGGGCCCGGAGCTTCACCCCGCCTGAATCGGTGTACTTGATGGCGTTGCCGACCAGGTTCAGCAGCACCTGGCGCAGCTTGCCCGCGTCCACGGCCACAAACCGGGGCAGATCCGGGGCACACTCCAAAGCGAACTGCAGTCCCTTTTCTGCGGCCCCGACGCCCATTAGCGATTGGATTTCGTGGAGCAACCGGTGCAAATCAACTTCGGACTCCTCCAAGACCACCCTGCCGGACTCAATCTTGGCCATATCCAGGACATTATTAATCAAGTTCAGCAGGTGCTCGCCGCTTCTGGCAATGGTATCCAGCATCTCCCGCTGGCGCGGCGTCACGTCCGGACCGCTCTTGAGCAGCCGGGAAAAGCCGAGCACGGCGTTGAGGGGAGTGCGCAACTCATGGCTCATGTTCGCCAGGAACCGACTCTTCTCGCGATTGGCGGCTTCGGCCCGGGCCTTGGCTTCAGCCAATTGCTCGGTTCGGTGCCTCACCATGTCTTCGAGGTTCTCCCGGTGCTTGCGCAGTTCGTCCTCGGCCCGTTGGCGTTCGGTCACATCAATCGCCGTGCCGACGTATTCAGTGACCTGTCCGTTTTCATCGAGAACCGGATGGCCGATCGCATGGATGTGCTTGACGGTTCCATCGCTCAGCACGATCCGGTGCTCATGTTCGTAATTCATGCTTCGACGCGCTGCTGTCATCAGCAATTCACGCGCAGAGCCGAGATCCTCAGGGTGGATTCGTTGCCAGAATGCTTCAGCGGTTGGCAAACCCTCCTGCGGGTTTAAGCCATAAATTCGAAACATTTCCTCGGACCAGTACAATGCCTGGAGAGTGACGGGGCTCCAAGCCCAGCTTCCCGTGTGGCTCTGCCGCTGTCCTTCCGCAAGATAAGCCTCACTTCTCCGCAGGGCCTCTTCGGCGCGCTTGCGCTCGGTGATGTCCGTCAGCATGGCGAAGGAGCCGATGAAACGATGCTCGGCATCAAACATTGACGTGGCCGAAACGTACATCCATACGGTGCTGCCATCCTGGTGGCGGTATCTCTGCTCATACCGCTCGGTTAGCCCCTGGCGACGGGCTGCTATTCTCGTTGCCATCTCGGCTTGGTCGTCATCGAACAGAAACTCATCGAGCTTCTTGCCCACCATCTCCTTTGGTTCGTACCCAAGCATTTCCGCCATGCGCCGGTTCACCAGCGTGGTTACGTATTGTTCATCGAGTTCCCAAATGCCCTCGGACGCTGTATCCACGAGCCGGCGATAGCGCTGTTCGCTGTCCCTGAGTTCCTGCTCCGTTTCTTTGTGCTCAGCGAGTTCCCGCTCAAGCGTCCGGTTGGCTTGCTCGAGGCGTTTGCCTGCCAGGCGGATCTCCTCAAAAGCGCGCGCGTTGGCGATGGCCGCTCCTATGTGATTAGCGAGAATAGAGCCCCATGGCCGGAGTTCCTCCCGAAACGGCTCGCGTGTGGCTGATACTAACGCGCCCAATGTCTCCCCTTTGTACCTGATCGGATTGATCGCATAACCACGGATGCCCTCTTCGCGCATCCAGTCCGGATTGAGCGGAGATTCAGGTTGTTGGTTCAAATCCGGAACGGCTCGCTGCTGACCGCTTACAACCACGCTCCCTATCGGCGGCACACCCAGCGGCTCGCGGGCAGTCAGAGGGTCAAGCCGCCCAAATCCTTTCCCAGGCCCGAGAATGGATTTCGCTTTCACCGCAGCCAGGTGTAGGCAGCGGGACTGGTCGGGACATCCGGGGCGACGCGGACAGGTGGCGCACAGGTCACCTTTCTCAATCAGCCAGGCCTGAACACATACCATGTGGGGCCTTTCCATCACGCTCTCGACAAGTTTCTGCAAGAGCTTTTCCATCGACTGCTCGTGCGCGAGCTGCAGCAGTATTTGCCCGACGAAATTGGCATCAAAACGGTTGTCACTGGCGGTTTCCATAATTGTTGCCGTCCTATTTTTGGGGCGCGGGAGGCGGCGATTGCGGGATCAAGCCGTCGGCCTCCTGGAGCAGGAGGCTAGCGAAGACCCAATCACGCCATTTCCATGAGTCAACACCGCTGTTGAGACCATTTTGGGCAAGGCTCCTTGCCTTGGCAAGCTCTGAGCGCGCCGTCGCGTCGTCTCCAAGCTTGTGGAAGGACATGGCCAGTATGGCCCGATCATGGGCCGTGGGGATGGCGATATACGCGGAGGTGTCAAGGCTGCGCCGGGACCAGTCCACAGCTTGGTCGTAATTGCCGCGTCTGTATTCCAAGAGGCCTAGCACCATGAGATTCCATGAGGCAGCCGTGGAAGTTCCCGCTTTGATCGGCCCGGCGCTGGACAGGGCGCGGCCCAACACTTGAACAAAAGGCTCCAGGCTGGCAATAAGAGCGTCGCCGTCCGGCATGAGCAGGCCTGTTTTCATGGCATATTGAGCCGTCATTTCGTTAGTTGTGCCTTTAAACCGGTTGAGGGCCGCGTCGCGCAGGCGCACGAAGCTGTTTTCGTCGCCCAGTTTGAGCAAAGCCAGGGTTTCGTGGTAATAATCTTCTGAAGAACGCGTGTCGTCCGGTTGCTGGAACTGCAAAACATCCTCAAAGCGGCTGCGCGCCTCTTCCCATTCACCGCGTATGGCGTGCCACTCGCCAAGCGCTCGAAAAAGAGGATAGTAAGACCCGTTGGAATACCTGGAATCATTGTTGGACGCGGACCCCGAACCCAGAGTGTGATCGCTCTCCGCAAGCAACTTATTGCACTCGCGCATCAGAAGATCCGCAATCATCCACTCGCACCAGGAACCTTCAAGCTCTTCGGGCGCCCCTGGGAACAACGCGGAGGGGGCGCTTTCGAATTCAAGGCCTTGCCGCGACTTGGCCTGGATCATCTCATACGCCACAGTCCAATCCACCACCGCGGTCTGGTAATTGCTCGACCGCCAGTTTGACAGAGCCTTAATCAAGGAAACAGTCGCGATTGCCGCGGCGTCGGCGTTATACGCCGGGTAACTCGCGCAGTGATAGCCCCACATCAGGGCTTTGGAAAAATGCCCCTCCCGATACTCCAGCAAGGCCAGTACCTCCGACCATTGTGCGGCATGAGGCGGGTTTGGGCGCATCTCTTTGTCGTTGGGAAATCTCTTCTCGACCGCTTCCTCCCCGACGGTGAATAGCTGCAGCATATTCGGATCCGGCGGCAGCAGCAGAGCGGCCTTGAAGGCGCAGTAATCGGAGGCGAGATTGGTCAAACCGATATTGGCCACTTCGGATCGTCGGAATTCCCCGTAGCCCGGCCGGTTTCCCAACTTGAGGAAGGCGACAGCCAATTTCAATTGATCCTCGGAAACCAAGTCTGGAGGATCAAGCCGGTTCACCTTGACGACTGATTCGAGCCGGGCGACCGCTTCGGGCCACCGGCCATTGGCGGCGTGCCAGTCACCCAGGGCGCGCAATTCGGAGGAAACCTCGACCGAAGGCTTGTCGAGCGGAAGACCTGGCACAAGCTTGTCGGCGTCGTCAAAACGGCCTTGGGTCACCAAGGAGGCGACATGAGACGCCTGTTCTCGCAATTCAGCCTCTGTCCTCAGCCGTGCCTCAGCACTGCGGGCCTCGCGCTCTTTAAAGAACATCCGGGTCGAAATGATCGTGCCCAAGAGCAAAGCCGCGACCGCCGTTGCTCCGGACAGGAACACAACGCGGTTTCTGCGCACGAGCTTTTGCAGCCGATACAACTGGCTGGGTGGACGCGCCAAGACGGGTTCTTGAAGAAGGTAGTGCTGGATATCCATCGCCAGGCCGTTGGCGGTCGCATAGCGGCGGGTTCGGTCCTTTTCGAGGCACTTCAACACAATCCAGTCCAAATCACCGTGGAGTTGAGACATGAGCCGGGGAGCCTCTATGCGCCGCATCCTTGCCGTCTTGGTTAATTCCTCATTGTTCAGCGTTTGGAGTTTTGCCGACGGGCTTAACGGCTCGCGCTCACATACCGTGCGTCGCAGCTCTTCCACCCCTGATTTTAACAAGTCCGCGGTGTCAAAGGGGGTGCGACCCGTCAAAAGTTCGTAAAGCAATACCCCGAGGGAGTAAATGTCGCTGCGGGTGTCCAGGCCCAACTCGCTCAACTCCATCTGCTCGGGACTCATGTAAGCGGGGGTGCCCATCAATTGGGCGTACGAGGTGAAGAGCGTCTTGTCGGTCAGGCGTTGCTCGGTGGCCTTGGCAATCCCGAAATCAATCACTTTGGGAATCGGGACTCCATCCCGCATCGTGACCATGATATTCGAGGGCTTGAGGTCTCGATGGATAACTCCCTTTTGATGGGCGTGCTGGACCGCGTTACAAACCGGAATGAACAACTCCAGCCGCTCTCGCATGACGAGGCGGTTCTGGTCGCAGTAATCGGTGATCTTGACTCCGTACACCAATTCCATGACAAAGTAGGGGCGGCCGGTTTCGGTGGCTCCGGCATCCAAAACCCGGGCGATGTTCGGATGATCCATCAGGGCGAGCGCCTGGCGTTCGGCCTCGAACCGGGCGATGACGCTTTTTGTATCCATCCCCAGCTTGATAATCTTCAGGGCGACTCGGCGGCGAATCGGTTGTTCCTGCTCCGCCATATAGACCACCCCGCAACCCCCTTCCCCAATCCTCTGAAGCAACTTGTAAGGCCCGATGCGGTCGCTTTCGTGCGGCCCGGCCTCGAGCGCCGATTCGGCCGCCAAGAGGATTTGGGCAGGATCAGCATCGGCCGCTGCCGCCTCCAATGCGGGGCGACACTCAGTAAAGAAATCGCCGGCGCTTTGCGTCAGGCCCAACAGTTTATCAACCTGTTCACGCAAGGCCTTGTCGGCGCCGCAAGCCTGGTCGAGGAACTGGCGGCGTTGCTCCGGGCCAGTGATTTCCAGCGCCTGGCAGTACACCGCCTTTTCGCGTTGGGATTGGGTACTCATTTGTCCATTTACCTCTTATGCGACAAACGCGGCCCACTTTCGCCAAAATGTTGCATAATTCTCGGCGTTCATATTTGCTGGCTTATGTAGCGAAACAGCCAGGCCCTGGCATAGGCCCACTGCCGGTCCAGCGTGCGGGGCGCAAGTCCCAGAGTCTCAGCGATTTCCTCATTGCTCAAGCCCCCGAAGAATTTCAGCACGACAATGCGCTCCAGTTCGGGGTCCTCTACTTTGAGGCGCGCCAGGGCTTCGTCAACCAGCAAAACCTTGTCGTCGGGCGTCGTCTGAGCCAGTTCAAGGTCCTCGATGTTCAGCCGCGCCTGACCGCCGCCATGCTTGAGCCGGGATTTGTGGCGCGCCCGCTCGATCAAGATGCGGCGCATCGCCTCGGCGGCTGCGCCAAAAAAATGAGCGCGGTTTTGCCAGGTTCGGTCTCCGTCGGACACCAGCCGCAACCAGGCCTCATGCACCAACGCCGTCGGTTGAAGCGTTTGGCCGGACATCTCATGCGCCATTCGCGCGGCCGCCAACCGCCTCAATTCCGCATAGACCAGCGGAAGCAGCTTTTCGGCCGCGCCTTCCTCGCTGCGACCAATCGCATGCAGAACCTGCGTAATTTCGGCAGTCTCAGCCATAGCTCCCACGTTATACACCGGCATAAGCTGCAATCCAAAATAAAAGCCCGGCGTGGAGCGGGGTGGGGGGGGTGAGACAAAGCTCTTCAAGCGGTGTAAGGCGCGAACGACTTTGGCGAACATTGGCTGGTTCCGGCGCATTATGGGAGGAATGGACACATGCTCTCCAATTCTTGAAGTAAACAGCCTGTTGTTCGGAGACCAGCCGGCTGCATGGCAGTTGGCCGAAATAGAAAAACGCAACCCGCCGGCACGCCCAACCCACGACACGCTTGCGCGGGACTTCACCGGAATTGAACCGCACCTTGATCCCCGACTGGAACTGCAGAATACGTGTCAGCAGGAGGCGGTGGTGGAGGCCAAGGCCTTCGGCGATTTGGTCGGCCAGAGTTCTGGTCTGCGACACCTGGTCAGCCAAATTGACGTGGTGGCCCCTACGGAAGCTTCAGTGCTCATCCTCGGCGAGACCGGAACCGGCAAGGAATTGGTGGCCCATGAAATCCATCGCCGCAGCGCTCGCAAAGAGAGTCCTTTGGTTCGAGTCAATTGCGCCTCCATTCCAAGAGAACTGTTTGAAAGCGAATTCTTTGGCCACGTCAGAGGGTCTTTCACCGGAGCCGTGAGAGATCGGGCCGGGCGCTTTGAAACGGCCGAGGGCGGAACCATTTTCCTGGATGAGGTGGGGGAGATTCCGTTGGATATTCAAAACAAGCTGCTGCGCATCCTTCAAGAGAAGCGGTACGAACGAGTGGGCGACGACCGGACGCGACGCGCCAATGTGCGCATTGTGGCCGCGACCAACCGGGATTTGAAGAAAGCAGTAGCCGCGGGCCGTTTCCGCGAGGATCTTTATTACCGGCTGAACGTGTTTCCGATCCAAGTTCCGCCGCTCCGGGAGCGAGTGGATGACATCCCGTTGTTGGCGAAACATTTTGTCGATCTCTCGGCCAAGGAAATGAAGTGCGCCAAGCCCCGGCTGACGAGGGCTGCGGTCACACAACTCCAGAGTTACGATTGGCCGGGCAATGTGCGGGAATTGCGCAATGTGGTCGAGCGCTCCGTGATTCTGGCCCGCGGCGGGGCTTTGGAATTTGACCTGCCTTTCACCGGCCAGGCGGCGCCAGCGGCTCAAGCGGTTCCTCGGAGCGATTCGCCGGTGGGCAGCGTGGCGCAACCCAAATTCCTCACCGAGGTCGAGCTGGAACGCTTCGAACGTGACAACCTCGCGCTGGCCTTGGAAGCGGCCAACTGGAAAATCAGCGGACCCGAGAGCGCGTCGGAGCTTCTGGGCGTCAAGCCCACGACTTTGCTTTCAAGGATGAGCAAGTGGGGTCTGAAGAAACCCGAACCCAACCTGGCCTGAATTGCCTACTCATTCAGCCCCCAATGCAGGTATGCCGCCGAGGCGAAGCGCTCCAACTCCCGAACGGGCATAGGAACATGCCGCGGCTCTTGCAGGGTCGCTGGAGTTGATTCCAGATAGTCCGGCGCGGACCTGTCCGGCTCCGGCTCAATCACTTCGGGAGAAAGATCATCGAGGGACTTAAGAGCTCCTGTTCGTTTCATAAATGACGGCCAATTGAACTGTGTCACGTCTTTGATTGGATTCGCTTTTTGTTTACTTCGATTTCTCCAGGGCGGCCACCTTGCCGAGTCGCCGCAGGTGTCTTTCAGCCTGGCTAAACTCCGCCGCTAGAAAGGTCTGAACCAAGTCCCACGCGACCGCTGGGCCGACAGTCCGGCCGCCCATGCACAGGATGTTCATGTGGTCGTCTTCCACCCCTTGCCGGGCGGAAAAGTGGTCGTGGATTAGGGATGCACGGATGCCTGGGAACTTGTTAGCGCACACGGAAGCCCCCACGCCGCTGCCGCAAATGGCGATGCCGCGCGTTACCTGGCCGGAAGCAACGGCGTTGGCGAGCGAGGTCACATAGTCCGGATAATCGTCGTCGGGTGTAAGTTTGTGGGCCCCGAAATCAACCACTTCGTGGCCCGCGCCATGGAGTTGGGCAACCAACTCTTCTTTTAGACCAAAGCCTCCGTGGTCAGTGGCAATTCCAACTTTCATAATCTAAGCCGCCCGCTTGAGCGCGTCGGTCTTGGAGGCAATCACGTCGAGCAATTCCTCCCAGGACTTCACGAAGGCCTTGGCGCCTTCGAACTGAAGCTGAGTTGCCAAGGCGCCCAACTTGACGCCAGCCTCGCTGAACCGCGCCAACACGGTCTCCCAATCGCCTCCATCGGCAGACATGATTGAGCTGAGTTCGCCGTGATCGGCCAGGGCCAGCAACGTGGCTTCCGGCATGGTGTTGACAGTGAACGGGGCCGCCAGCGCTTTGATATAGAGCACGTCGGAGGCTTTAGGGTCCTTGGTCCCGGTGCTGGCCCACAGCAAGCGTTGCGGCCGGGCGCCGGCGTTAAATGCGCTCTGCCAGCGAGGCGAGCCCAGAAGCTCCCGGTAGGCTTTGTAAATGCGGTTGGCCATTGCGATCCCGAGCTGGTTGAGTAATTCCGTGGGGACTTTGCCGGCCACCGCGCCATCCCAACGGCTGACGAATACCGATGCGACCGAACCGACGTCCGGCTTGAGTCCCGCCGCGATACGCCGCTCAATGCCGCGCATGAAGGCGTCTGCCGCCGCCAGGTATTGCTCGCGCGAAAACAGGAGCGTTACGTTTACGGGTATGCCGGCGAAGATCGCTTCTTCAATGGCAGGCAAGCTCTCTTTTGTGCCGGGGATCTTGATGAACACGTTGGGCCGTGCTGCGCGGGCGCGCAATTCCTTGGCGGCGGCCAGTGTGCTGGCGGCGTCGTAGGCCAGGACCGGTGACACTTCCAGGGAAACCCATCCATCCATGCCGTTGGTCTGGTCGAATGTTGGGCGGAAAAGATCCGCTGCCCGGCTGATGTCCTGGAGCGCCAGCTCGAAAAACAGCGGTTCAGCGGATTTCCCTTGGGCGAGCCGCCCCTCAATCGCCGTATCGTAGGCCCTGCTGTTCTTGATGGCGTGGTCGAAAATCGTCGGGTTGGAGGTCAGACCGGTGACGGAGAGATCCTCAATGTAGCGCTTGAGCGTCCCCGTGTTGAGCAGGTCACGGGTGATGTTGTCGAGCCAGAGACTCTGGCCGAGGTTGTGGAGTAATTTGGTCGTTTTCATTTTTGTTTTTGTTCATGACACTGGGCACGGTTGCACCTTCCAGATTTCGGTTGCGTATTGGGCGATGGTGCGGTCGCTGGAAAACTTCCCTGAACTGGCCACGTTCAAAATAGCCTTGCCGGCCCACGCGTTGGGTTCGCCGTGCAATCCCACCAGGCGCTGATCGGCCTCGATGTAGGATTTCAAGTCGGCCAGATGCATGTAGTAGTCACCGTGGGCCAGGAGCGAGTCCAGGATGGGGGAGAAAATGCCCTGTTCTTTTGGGCTGAAATGGTTCGACGAGATCAAATCCAAGGCCAGCCGTGTTTCCGGTTCATTTTCGTAATGCCAGCGAGGATCGTACCAGCCGCGCGTATCAGCCACCTGCTCGGCCGTCAGGCCAAACAGGAAAAAGTTCTCCTCGCCGGCCTCCTGAACCATTTCGATGGTCGCCCCATCGCGTGTCCCAATCGTCAGGGCGCCATTCATCATGAATTTCATGTTGCTGGTGCCGCTGGCCTCGTAACCGGCGGTTGAAATTTGATTTGAGACATCGCTGGCCGGGACGAGCCGCTCGGCCAAACTCACGCAGTACTCCGGCAAGAACACCACGTTGAGCCGGCCTCGCACCGCCGGGTCCGCGTCAATGACAGCGGCGAGGTTGTTGATGAACTTGATGATGAGCTTGGCCAGGTGATAAGCGGGCGCCGCCTTGCCGGCGAAGAAGAACGTGCGCGGAGGCAGTTCGAGCTTGGGATTCGCGCGCAGGCGGTTGTAGAGCACGACCACGCGCAGCGCGTTGAGCAATTGCCGCTTGTATTCGTGGATGCGCTTGATCTGGCAATCGAAGATGGTGTCCGGATCAACGGCCTGCCCGGTGGTTGTCTTCAGCCAGGCGGCGAATTTCTCTTTGGCCTGGCGTTTGGCGTTACGGAAAGACTCTTGAAATCCCGAATCGGCGGCCAAGGGTTTGAGCCGGCGCAACTCATCGAGATCGACAATCCAGCGGTCTCCGATGGCCTCTGTTATGACATGCGCGAGCGGCGGGTTGGCCAGCAGCAACCAACGGCGGGGCGTGACCCCGTTGGTCTTGTTGTTGAAGCGTTCAGGAAACATTTCGGCCAAATCCTTTACCGTGACCGTTCGCAGCAAGCCCGAATGAATTGCCGCAACGCCGTTGGTGCTGTGGGAGCCGACAATGGCGAGATTGGCCATGCGGACTTTCTGAAATGGCCCTTCTTCGATCAGGCTTACGTTTGCCACCCTCGTTTCGTCCCCAGGGTAGCGCAATCGAACGTCATCCAGGAGCCGGCGGTTGATCTCGAAAATAATCTCCAAATGGCGCGGCAGCATGTCCCGAAACCACTGGACCGGCCATTTCTCGAGCGCTTCCGGAAGCAGGGTATGGTTGGTGTAAGCCAAGACTTTGGTGGTTAACGTCCAAGCCTGTTCCCAGCCGAGATGCGCCTCATCCAGCAGAATCCGCATTAACTCCGGCACCGCCATCGAGGGATGGGTGTCATTGAGTTGGATCGCCACCTTCTCCGGGAGTTGGTTCCAGTCATCGTTAGTCCGGCGGAAGCGCCGCACCAAGTCCCCCAGGGAACAGGCGACCAGGAAGTATTCCTGAATAAAGCGCAGACCCTGGCCGAAGCTGGTTGAATCGTCCGGATAAAGCACCCGTGTGAGCGATTCGGCAGCCAAACTTGCGGCGACGGCGCTGACGAAATCGCCATGGCTGAACGCTCGAAAGTCAAAGGAATCGGGGGTGGTTGCGGCCCAGAGACGGAGGGTGTTGATGGTCTTGCCGCCAAAGCCCACCACGGGCCTGTCGTAGGGCACACCGACTATCTTTGAAGGCCGGCCCGGAATGGGCAGCAAACTTCCGCCACGCACCTCAAAGGAGCAGTTCAGCGGCACTTCGATTCTCTCCAGAGGGCGCGGCACCTCCCACGGGTCTGGATTGCGCAACCAATTATCCGGCTGCTCCTGTTGCCAGCCGTCCTTGGTGTTCTGTTTGAAGATGCCGTATTCATAACGGAGACCGTAGCCCATCGCCGGGAGGGCCATCGTGGCCATGGAATCCAGAAAGCACGCCGCCAAACGCCCCAGCCCGCCGTTGCCCAGGCCGGCGTCCGGCTCCTGTTCAAGGAGTTTCATTGGGTCGGCATGCCCCTGGATGGACGCCCGTCTGACGATCGGGTCAAGCAGAAGATTGGTGATATTATTGGCGAGTGAACGCCCGATCAGGTACTCCATCGAGAGATAGTAAACGCGCTTGGGGTTTCTCCGGGCGTAGTGCTCTTTGGTGCGAACCCAGCGTTGTGACAACAGGTCGCGCACGGAGCGCGCCAGCGCCTCGAAGCGTTCGCGAGACCCTGCGGCTTCGAGTGCAATCACATTGTCAAAAACAAGATGGCGCTCATAGGAAGCGTTGGCGGAGCCTGAGAATTGAACCGGGCCACAGGCGTACTGCTCCAGGATTTCCGCCTCCGCCGTTCGGTCGGCCCCGTTGTCAAACGGGCGGACCTCGCCCGGCGAACGCGGCGCTTTTGCCTGTGAGCGTTTAGGTTTGAACCGTGGTTCATGGGTCTGACCTGTTGGAGAGATCGGTTTCAGTTTCGAGTTATCCATATTTTTCTTCTTCAGTTTGTCTTCAATGTGTTTGGATTCTTGTGGTCATTACGCCTGAGCGGTCTCGCCGTGGCGCGCCAAATACATGACGGGAAGGGTGTCGCTCATGGCGGGGGAGGTTGGCGGTTGGCCGGCCAAGTCCAACCATCCATCTCCGGCTTGTCTATTCCGTACTCGTAGGCGTAGGTCTGGCACTCGAGTTGCATGACGCGCAATTTCTCCTTGGCATGAGCGCCGCAGGCGCGCAGGGCCGGCACGCGATCAATCACGTCCATCGCGATGGTGAACCGGTCAATCTGGTTCCGAATCGCCAGGTCCAGCGGCGTATTGATGTTGCCCTTTTCTTTATACCCGCGGACGTGCAGGTTTTTGTGGTTCGCGCGGCGATAGGTCAACCGATGAATGAGCCACGGGTAGCCGTGGAAGTTGAAGATGATCGGTTTGTCCTCCGTGAACAACGTGTCGAAGTCCCGGTCGGTCAGCCCATGTGGATGCTCGCTTGAGGGCGTCAACCGGAACAAATCCACCACGTTGACAAACCGGATTTTGAGATTGGGGAAATTCTCGCGCAACATAACGACAGCGGCGAGTGATTCCTTGGTGGGAATGTCTCCAGCCGATGCGATAACCACATCCGGCTCCACCCCCTGATCGTTGCTCGCCTGAGGAAAGATGCCAAGCCCCTTGGTGCAGTGCGCGATGGCCTGGTCCAAGGTCATGTATTGGAGATGCTTCTGTTTGTCCGAAACGATGACGTTGATGTAGTTGGTGCTTTTGAGGCAGTGATCCGCGACGCACAGGAGCGTGTTGGCGTCGGGCGGCAGATAGATGCGGCAGACATCTGGACTCTTGTTCACCACCAGATCGAGGAAGCCCGGATCCTGATGGGTGAAGCCGTTGTGGTCCTGGCGCCACACCGTCGAGGTAATCAGCAGGTTGAGCGAGGAGATCGGCGCCCGCCAGGACAACCCGCGGCAGCTTTCCAACCATTTGGCGTGCTGGTTGAACATCGAGTCAATCACATGGACGAACGACTCGTAAGTGGAGAAAAATCCGTGGCGTCCCGTGAGCAGATAACCCTCGAGCCAGCCTTCAAGGGTGTGCTCCGAAAGCAGTTCCATCACACGGCCGTCGGGCGCCATTTCCCCGCCGTCGGCATCTTCGGGAAGGTAGTCGGCCAGCCACAGTTTCTTGCTGGCTTCATAAATGGCATCCAGCTTGTTGGAAGCGGTTTCGTCGGGACCGAAGACGCGGAAGCTCTGCATGTTGTTGCGCATGATGTCCCGCAGGAAGCGTCCCAGGGGGCGCGTGTTCTCAGCGGTGGTCTGGCCCGGCGCGTCCACCTTGACCGCATAGTCCCGAAAATCGGGGAGACGGAGGGGCTTGCGGAGCAACCCGCCGTTGGCATGAGGATTGGCGCTCATGCGCCGGTCGCCTTCGGGCGCGAGGGCCTTGAGTTCCGGGATTAGCTTTCCGGTTTTATCGAACAGTTCCTCGGGCCGGTAACCGCGCAGCCAAGCCTCCAACTGCTTCAAATGGGCCGGGTTTTCCCGCACACCTGCCAGAGGCACCTGGTGCGCGCGCCAAAAGCCTTCCACTTTATGACCATCCACTTCTTTAGGGCCTGTCCAGCCCTTGGGACTGCGCAGAACGATCATGGGCCACCGGGCGCGGGTTGCTTTGCCGCTGGCGCGGGCATCTTGCTGAATGCGCCGGATTTCGAGCACACAGTTCTCGAGGGTCGCGGCCATCTTCTGGTGCATGTCTGCCGGGTTGCTGCCCTCCACGAAGTAAGGCGTCCAGCCATAGCCCACAAACAAGGATTCCAGTTCATCGTGCGAAATGCGGGAGAGCACGGTGGGATTGTTGATCTTATAGCCGTTGAGCTGCAGGATCGGCAGCACCGCCCCATCCCGGATCGGGTTCAGGAACTTGTCGGAATGCCACGCGGCGGCCAGTGGGCCGGTTTCGGATTCCCCATCTCCCACGACGACGGCCACCAGCAAGTCGGGATTATCGTAGGCCGCGCCAAAGGCATGTGAAACGCTGTAGCCCAACTCGCCACCCTCATGAATGGAGCCGGGTGTTTCCGGTGTGCAGTGGCTGCCGATCCCGCCGGGGAAGGAAAATTCCTTGAAGAACTCGCGCATTCCTGCTTCGTCCTCGCCCTTGTTGGGATAAACCTCCGAATAGGCGCCCTCGAGGTAGCTCGGCGCCAAGACGCCCGGCGCGCCGTGCCCTGGGCCGGCCAGGAAGATTGTGTTCAGATCATATTTTTTGATCAGCCGGTTGATGTGGACATAAATAAAACTTAAACCCGGACTAGTGCCCCAATGCCCTAGTAATCGCTGTTTGATATGGTCAACCGTAAGCGGTTCGCGCAGCAGCGGATTGGCCCGCAAATAAATCATCCCGGCGGCAAGGTAATTGCACGCCCGCCAATAGGCGTTGATCTTGTTGAGTTCATCATTGGACAATGCGGGTGGCGGCGCCGGGCGTGCCTCGTCGCGCCGGGTTCTCTTTTGATCATCGATTACTGTTGCGGTTTCACTCATATTGATACTTCCTTGTTAAACGGTTTCAGTTGTTAGTTCTAATTCCCTGGGTGGAGACTTCCATCGCGCATCCGAACGAATCACTTGCCGAGTCTCTCGCAGGATGGTCAAATCCTCCCTGCATGAAATGACCAGAATCCGCGCCGGAGAATCAACCTGGGCGACATCAGCGTCCGGCTTGCAGTGGGAGTTGGCGGCGCAATCGAGTCTTAGTCCAAGATGCCCGAGGTTCTCGCAGACCAACTCCCGGATTTGAGCCGAATTCTCACCCACGCCCGCGGTAAAGGCCAAAGCATCAACACCGCCAAGGACCGCCGCCATGCCTCCTATGGTTTGAACCAGCCGGTGGACATAGACTTCCAACGCCAGGCCGGCCGCATGATGGTCAGGAGCCTTCTTCAAAATTTCGCGCATGTCCGAAGAGATCCCGGAAAGGCCGAGCAGGCCGGATTCGTAGTTCAAAACATGCAGGAGCTGTTCAACTGTCAGCCCTTTGTGTTGCATGAGATAAAGGAGCGCGCCTGGATCGACACTTCCGCTGCGAGTGCCCATGACGACCCCTTCAAGCGGGGTGAAGCCCATGGACGTATCGACGCAAACGCCGTTGCGGACCGCTGAGACGGACGCGCCATTGCCCAGATGAGCAATCACAATCCGAGCGCTCCTGTGACGCAGCATCGCAGCTGCGCGATTGGAGCAATAAGCGTGGCTCAAACCGTGAAAGCCGTAACGATGGATTCCCCACTCAGTTGTCCAAGTCCGGGGTATGGCGTAGGTCCGCGCCGCGGCAGGCAAAGTGGCGTGAAAGGCCGTGTCGAACACCGCTACCTGAGGTACTGAGGGCAAGACTCTTCCAATGGCGCGTATCCCCTCAAGCCCGGCCAGGTTATGCAGCGGCGCCAGTTCACAGAGATCATGGATTGCGTCTTGAACCTCACCGGTAATCCGCACGGCTGTGGTGAACCGCGTTCCCCCATGCACGATCCTGTGCCCAACCGCCGCAGGTCCGTCATCGCGCAGCAAGGGCGCGAGGGGGCCAGTGCGGAGGTCTGAAAGGATTCGCGAGAAGGCCTCGCCATGGTTTTGCAGATGCAATTCCTCCCGTATCTCCGATTGGCCGGGATAGTGGAGCCTGAGCTGCGTTGGTTGGGTCGTCCAATCAATGCTGCCGTCGGCCAGAAGCAGCTCCTGGTCCGCCTCGAACAGGCTGAACTTGAGACTGCTGGATCCGGAGTTGCAAACGCCGATTTTCATAGATCGTTTTCAGGAAGCGAGGTCATTGGCGTTATGAGGTGCCTCTTTTGAAGGATGCGAGCCTCTCTAAAGGAAAAAACCACGAGCGCTTGCGCTGGATGGCTTTCGGGGCTTTGCGTACCGCAAAGTCCGCCAGGCGGATGTCGTGGACGATGAAGACGCAGCGCTCGTCAACAGCACTGGCAAGGCGTGCCAGGTTCTGAGCCTGGCGCCGCGGGATTTCCACGCAGAGTATCGTCAGATCGCCGTCTCGGGTATGTGTCTTGACTTCAGCCACGCGATAGTCCCCGGCGTGCAAGACCTTGGCCAACTCTGGTCCTTTGGCGGTGAGGAGAAACACCAGTTGCTTGCCAAAGGCCAGCCGTTGTTCGATGACCATTCCCAGGTAAGTCCCCGCCGCGAACCCAAGCCCGTAGGCGATGGCGTACACGGGCTGATTCATGTTCAGCAGGACCTTGGCGGCGGCGCAGATATAGACAACCGCTTCGAAGAACCCGAGAACGGCGGCAAAAGCGCGCCGGCCCTGGATGATCGAGACCGTGCGGATGGTGTCCAAGGAAACGTCCGTGATCCGGGCCAGGACGATAAGGCAGAACGTTATGAGTACGGTAATGTTCATTTATCAATTTGGATTGTTCCAGTCATGGCGTCGGCGAAGCGCCCGGGCTCTTGTCGGTGGGACAGGTGGTGTGCGGGCCAGGCGCCCATGGGCGTGACATCGGGGCCGGGATTGATTGTGAATCGAACGAGGTTTTTGAGGTTCAGGATTGAGATGCCTCCCTGCAACAACCGGACGTGGACGGCGGTCGCGGAGAACAGCCTGTGCAGCCGCTGAAGCCGTTCCACTTCCAATCCCACCTGAATCTCGGCCGCCAGAAATATTCGATCCCCGCCAGTCATTTCCACTTCCACGAAGACTACGGCGAACTCGCCAGTCCTCTTCGGGCTTCGGCGTCGCTCCAGCCGCGCCGGGTCGTTCACATGGCTTCGTTCTCGGAAGTCGTCCTCGGGCAGCTCGACCACATACAAGATGTCGCTGGGATAATCCCAAAGGGGGAGATCTTCGGCGATGAAGTCAACGCGGTTGACCCGCGAAGTGACAAAGGACGTCAAGGAGAAATCGCCGGCAATGGTGATGATGTCTCTGGTGAAGACTTTTGCGGGCTGGATTTCGTTCAGTATCCGCGCTGCCAGAGCCGGACTGTCCTGGAAAAAAGTCTCGACGGAACCTCCCTGGGTATGAATTCGAATTTCCATGTTGTTCATATTCTTGAATGCAATTCGCAAACAGGACAGGGTTACGCAGTTACCATGCCAACTGTCTCCGAAACGCGGAACATGCTGAGGTTGACATACTAACGACTCACAAGCGTCTCGCGGCTCAGGCTCGAAACTTCGGAGGTTCGAAAAACAAGGTTCTTTCCACTTCTTTATTGAATATCTGGCAAGATGACCGCATCAAGCGTTTCACTCGCGCCCGGAATTGGGCCGTGCCTTCGTACACGAGGAATCGGGCGAACGAGGGTCTGTTTTTCGAGTCTTCGAAATTCCGAGCCTCCCCTGTGAGTCGCCTCCAAGCTGTTAATACTTGTACCGCAGCGCCTTCCGCATTGCGCCGGCAGTTGGCACGGCCGCTGCTAAAGTCGGCTTTGTATGCGAATCAAGCTATGAAATCTATAAACCGTAACGAAACGACGACGATCGAGGAACTGCCGCAGACCGGCACTCAGCAGCACCGCAACGGATCTGACCCGCAGGACAAATCCAATGGCGATGCCAAAAACGACCCGGACACTGTGGCAGTCCCGGCCCGCTCCAAGAACAAAACGCGAATCGCTTTGCTGGCTTTCGCTCTGGTGGTTGGCGCCGCCTCCGCGGCGTATTACTTCCGGTGCGTCGCGCCGTACGAGTCCACCGACAACGCGTTCATCGAAGGTTATGTCATCCCGATGGCATCGCAAGTGCCCGGACGGGTCGGGGAATTGCTCGTGAAAGACAACCAGGCGGTCAAACAGGGTGATGTGCTCCTGAAAATTGATCCGCGCGATTACGAAGCAAGTCTAGCCCAGGCGCGCGCCGATCTGGCGGCGGCAGGCAGCCGCTTGGATCAAGCCAAGGCGCAGGTGAGAGCCAGCGAAGCTAAATTCGACCAGGCGCTGGCGACAGTCTCGGCGGCCGATGCAGAGAACCGGCGTGCGGCGGACGATCTTAAGCGCTATGAATCCGTGGAAAGCCGTGCGGTCTCCAAGAGCGCGATTGACCTGGCGCAGTCCCAGGCGCGGGCAGCCAGCGCTAATTTGGAAGCCGCGCGCAGTCAGGCCAAAGCCGCCGAAGCGGAAGCGCGTTTGAGCGACGCGGGCGTTGGAACCGCGAGAGCGACAGTGCAACAGGCTGAGGCCAGGCTCCAGCAGGCCGAACTGAATCTCTCGTACACCCAAGTCATCGCGCCCGAAGACGGCCGGGTCACGCGGCGCGTGGTGGAAAAAGGCGCCTACATTCAGCCTGGCCAGGCGCTCATGGCGATTGTGCCGCGCCAGTACTGGGTCCTTGCCAACTTCAAGGAAATAGAATTGACTCACATGCGCGTGGGCCAGCCAGTTGAGGTCGTGGTGGACGCCTATCCGGACCGCAAATTCAAGGGGCATGTGGAGAGCATTCAAAGCGGCGCCGGCGCCCGATTCAGCCTCTTCCCGCCGGAGAACGCCACCGGCAATTATATCAAGGTAGTGCAGCGCGTGCCGGTGAAGATCCTTCTCGATGACCTGCCCTCAGACGACCTCGCGCTTGGCCCCGGCATGTCCGTGGTTCCCAAAGTGCGCGTGAAGTAATCACAATCACCCTGTCGAGAAACAATCTATTGCCCGCAACTTATGAATGAGGATTCGAACCAGCCTAAAATCAATCCGTGGCTCATTGCGGTCGCGGTGATTTTGCCGACGTTCATCGAAATGCTCGATACGACCGTCGTCAGCGTCGCGCTCGAGAATATCGCGGGCAATCTCTCGGCCACGATTTCGCAGGCGACCTGGATCCAGACGGGCTATCTGATTTCGAATGCCGTCGTTCTGCCCGCCACCGCGTGGTTTTCCGCCTTGTGTGGACGCAAGCGCTTTCTCATGATTTGCATCGGCATCTTTACGCTGGCTTCCTTCGCTTGTGGCGAAGCTCCGAATCTCACCTTTTTGATCATCGCTTCCATTGTGCAGGGCGCTGGCGGCGGGGCGTTGCAGCCCATCTCGCAGGCTATTTTGATGGAGAGTTTTCCGCCCGCCAAGCGAGGCTTGGCCATGGCCGCCTATGTGGTGGGCGTCGTGCTGGCACCCGTGGTCGGCCCAGTGCTGGGCGGCTGGCTGACCGACAATTATTCCTGGCGCTGGATCTTTTACATCAACATCCCTTGCGGTCTGGTCGCCTTGTGGATGATTCAACAATTCGTCTTCGACCCGGAATACATCCGCAACGCCAAACGCGGCCCCATTGACGCATTCGGGTTCCTCGTCCTGGCGATCTGGCTGGGTACGCTGCAAACGGTCCTGAACAAGGGCCAGGATGAAGATTGGTTCAACTCTAATTTCATCTGCACCCTTTCGGTGATTTCCGTCATCGCGTTAGTCGCGTTTGTCGTGCGGGAATTCAAGGCCCGCGAACCGCTCGCGGATTTGCGGGTGTTCGCCGACCGGAACTTCCTGGTCAGCACCATTCTAATCTCCATGGTCTTTCTCCTCTTGTATGGCATCATGAACCTGCAGCCGCTCATGGCCGGCAATCTCATGGGCTACACGGCCTTTCTCAGCGGAATAGCGCAAGCGCCTCGCGGGTTGGGCATGATGGTGCTCACGCCGGTGGTGGGGATTCTGACCGGGAAAGTGGACGACCGTTTCCTGATTGGCCCCGGAATGGTGTTGATAGCGGGGGCCTCCATGATGATGGGGGATTTCAACCTCGCCATTTGCAGCCACGACTTTTTCTGGCCCAACTTCATTCAAGGCATGGGCATGGCGCTGACCACGATTCCGCTGATGACCGTGGCCCTGGCCACCATTCGCAATGAGCAAATGGGCAACGCCACCGGGCTATTCGCATTGGCGCGCAACCTGGCGGGCAGCATCGGCATTGCCGTGGCGATTGCCATGGTCTCGCGCGGCGCGCTGCGGCATCAAGCCTATCTGACAGCTCATCTGACGCCGTATGATTTGCCTTATCAGAACGCGGTGCAAATGGGTCAAGCCGCGCTGACCCCGGCGATGGGAGCACAAGCGGCTCCCGGCACATTGGGAGTGATTTACAAATCAGTGCTGCTTCAATCCAACATGCAAGGCTTCGCGGACGAATTCCGCTGGCTGGCGCTGGTTTGCTTTTTGTCTGTCCCACTGGTGCTTCTGCTCAAAAAGGCGCAAGGCAAAAAAGCCGTGATGATGCATTAACCTCGCGCGCAAACCGTGTCAACCATCGCTCAAACTAATAATTGCCAATTTATGAAATACCGTCCTCAAATCCTCCCCGCGGCCGCCGCCCTTGCCCTCGCTCTTTTCCAGGGTTGCGCCGTTGGCCCCAATTACCAGCCACCGAAAACCACCGCGCCTGCGAAATGGAGCGCGCCCCTGAGTGGCGGCGAAACGAACCTGGAGCCTTCCCTCGCGACGTGGTGGAAGAGCTTCAACGACCCGCAACTGGACTCGCTCGTCGAGCGGGCCGTGAATTCCAACCATGATCTGCGAATTGCCGGGGCGCGAGTGCGCGAAGCCCGGGCGCTCTACCGCATAGCCTCCTCGCAACTCTGGCCGACGGTGGATGCCGGCGGCTCCTATGCGCGTCAAAACCAAAGCAAGAATCAGCCGGTTCTCGGCTCTCTCCCGATGCCCCCGGGCATTCCCTACGAAAACAATGTCTATCAGGCGGGATTTGATGCCTCCTGGGAAATTGATGTGTTCGGCGGCAATCGCCGGGCGGTCGAAGCCGGAAAGGCCGAAGTGGCCGCCGCGGAATTCGGCCGGCGTAATGTGCTGGTAACACTGCTGGGCGAGGTGGCGCGCAATTACGTTGAGTTGCGCGGCTGCCAGCGCCGGTTGGAAATTGCGAACAATAACCTCAAAACACAGGAAGATGCTTTGGCCCTGACGAAGGACCGGTTCAAGAATGGGCTAACCAGCGATCTCGACGTGCAGCAGGCCACCACGCTGCTGGCGAACACCCACGCCGTTATTCCAACACTGGAGAACGGCATTCAAGCTTACATCCACCGCCTCGGCGTGCTCCTGGGCCAGCCGCCCGAAGCTCTCCTGGCGGAGTTGTCCGCGCCAGCCCCCATTCCTTCCGCCCCGCCTTTGGTGCCTGCCGGGTTGCCATCGGACCTAATGCGCCGCCGGCCGGACATTCAACAGGCTGAACGCCAACTCGCCGCCTCCACCGCGCGCATCGGGGTCGCGACAGCGGACCTGTTTCCGAAGTTCTCCCTGACGGGTGTCGCCGGATACGAAAGCACCAGTGCCAGCGACTGGTTCTCGGGGGGCAGCAAGTTCTGGTCTCTCGGGCCGACCGTGCAGTGGAGGATCTTCGACGCCGGGCGCATCCGGGCCAACATCCGGGTGCAAAACGCCCGCCAGGAGCAATCCCTGGCGGCCTATGAGGAGACCGTGCTGATGTCATTCGAAGACGTCGAAAACTCGCTGGTGGCATACGCCAAGGAACAGATCCGCCGGCGTTCGCTGGAGGATGCGGTGAAGTCCAGTCAGGAATCCCTGCACCTGGCCAACCAACTCTACGCCAACGGGCTTGCCAGCTTCATCAACGTGCTCGACGCCGAGCGCTCTCTCTATCAGGCCGAAGACGAGCTGGTCCAGAGCGACAAGGCGGTGACCCAGAACCTCATTGGTCTCTATAAGGCCTTGGGCGGCGGATGGGAAAAACTGGAGCAGCCATCGCAACTCGCGCAGGCACAAACACCAAAATGAGCTCCGTGCGGCAAACGCAGAAAGCCGCGTATTCCGGCTGCGGGCAATGTTCCCCCGGTCCGATTCAATATGAGCCAGAAAGGCACTGGCCAGGATTGCGCTCAAATCCTCGATTTTGAGTTTGGTGGGAGCCTTGCCAAGCCGCTTGCTGGCAAAACGCAGGAACAATCGAAAGGTGTCCCGATAGCCGGCAATCGTGTTGGGACTCGCTTCCATCTGGGCACAGAAACGGTCGGTGAAAAATTTCTAAAGCAGGGCCTGAAGTGTCGGGTCGCTCATGGACGCTCCTCCTTTACCAGAGACTTGACTGCCCTCTGGGAAGCAAGTTCAAGCAATTCAGGAACCGCCTGAATGTACCAGTAAGTATTGGCCGGATTGGTATGGCCCAAATAGGTCGTGAGCTTGATCATCTCGGCGGCGGCATCCCTGGCATAGTGCATGGTGATGGCCCGCGGGCGGTGGCGCAACATATTGGCGATTTCGTCCAGAGACGCGCCGCGCCGAACCAGATTGGTCGCAAGACTGTGCCGCAAAACGTACGAACCAACATTACGTGAAGGCGTTTTCAATCCGGTCTTGCGATAAGCCTCCTTGAGGATGCCATTGAGCACGATGGCGCTCTGGAAAGGACCGTGAGGGGGCTTCACCGAAACAAAAAGCGAGCGGGATTTTGTGATGCGGCCCAAGCGGATGTAGGTCGCCAATGCCTCGCCCACATCTCTATCGCCAGCGGGCAGACGTGGAGAACGCCTACGATGAACTTAAAAACCAGTGGGGCTGGGGCGGATTTACCACCCGCGACCTGTTGCGCTGCCAGATCGCGGCCAGGATGGTGGCGCTGGTTTACAACTGGTGGAACTTGTTTGTGCGCTGCGCGGAACCGGAGCGGGCGCGGGAGGCGATCACCAGCCGCCCCATGCTGTTGCACGCGGTCGGTCGCCTCGTCAAAAGTGGCGGCCAGACCGCCCCGCGTCTGACCAGCCAGCATGCGGAAGCCAACCATATCCAAAATGTTTTGAGCAAGCTGAGTCTGTTTCTCAGCGGGCTGATCAATACTGCGGAGCAGTTGAAGCCCGAAGAACGCTGGCGGCGGATTTGGCACCGAATCCTGGAACCCTACCGCCTGCCGACGGCGGCCTGGCTGGCACCCAGCGGCTGAAATCGAGCATGGAAGACCAAAAAATCAAACTCGAAGGGCCGGCACGGAATTATTATTTCGAGCGGGAAAAGGAAACGCTTACCTTCCAACTGCCGTTTTTAGGTTGAATGAGGCTGTGGGCTCTGCGCCACCATTCTGGGGCCGCGGGTGCTTGGAACCGCGTGAGCCAAACGAGCAAGACGGACGAAAATCTGGTTGATTTTTACACGAAAGTGGCCTATAGTGCAACTATCTTGTGAAAATAATGCATGCACAAACAATTGAGCCAAAGTCCGTCGGTGACCAGGATCTTCTCTTGGACACGGTTCGAATGCAACATTTGCTGCACGATGTTTCCGATGTCCGGGGAAAAATCGCAAGGATGTTAAGTTCCGGTGAGCTTATTCAGCTTCGTCGCGGACTATATGCAAATCGGCCGAACATCGATGCTCGTTGCTTGGCGGGCGCAATCTATGGTCCTTCCTACGTCAGTTTTGAAACGGCGCTCGCCTGGCATGGAATGATCCCGGAAGCCGTGATCGAGTGCATCTCGGCAACCACCAAGCGTGCGGCCAGTTTCGAGAACGCCTTTGGACGCTTTCGTTACCGGCATGTGTCGGATGAGGTTTATCCTGTCGGAATCCAGCGCGTGACGGAATCAGACTTGCCTTTTCTCATTGCCAGCCCAACCAAGGCTCTTTGCGATCGCATTGCTCTGGAGGCAGGGTTCCGGTCGATGGCCGATATTGCACGGTGGCTTGAAGGAATGAGAGTGGATCTCGAACCGGGCTTGGACAGGGCTGAACTTGCATCCTGTGCAGCCAACTATGGCAGCCCAGCTATTCGATTTCTGCAACAATTTGCGTTGAAGAAGGGGATCGTTAAATGAACTCCGCCCTAAAGGACATGCTGGCCCTCTACCAGCCAAAGACCCAACTTGATTACCAGAATGCGGTTCGTGAAGTGGTGCAGGAACTGGCGTTGCTTGGCCTTTGGCGAGGAGGGTTCTTCGCAAACGCCGCCTTCTACGGGGGCACTGCTTTGAGAATCTTCCACGGCCTGCGACGGTTCTCGGAGGATCTCGATTTTTCGCTCCTCGATGCGGATGCCGATGCCAGACTCGACCGGTATCTGCCGGACATCGGCGTCGAACTGAAGTCTTGGGGTTTTACTTTCGACGTAGAGAGTCGTTCCTCCGGGAATCGAACCGGGATTGAGTCCGCCTTTCTAAAAGGAAGCACACAGCTTAATCTGCTTTACATTGGCGCTCCTCCGGAGCTGGCGCGGCGAATGCCCTCGAACCAAAAGATTAGGATCAAGCTGGAGATGGATATACAGCCGCCGCCCCACGCCACCACCGAGTTTCGCGCCCAGATATTGCCGACGCCTTACCAAGTCAGGCTGTATGATCTGGGCAGTCTTTTCGCCGGCAAGCTTCACGCCGTTTTATGCCGTGGGTGGAAGAACCGTGTAAAGGGCCGGGATTTTTATGACTTCGTCTGGTACGTTGGACGGAAGGTTGCGCCAAATCTCCGGCACCTCGATGCCCGAATGCGCCAGTCGAAGCACTGGAAAGAAGAACCCCTCACGTCGGAGATTTTAAAATCTCTGCTCGTAAAGCGCTTTGGGGAAATCAACTTCCAGGAGGCTGCCAACGAGGTCCGTGCTTTTCTGCAGGACCCACGTGAGGTGGAGCTTTGGTCGAAGGAGTTTTTTGGTGATCTGGCCAATCGCATCCCGGCGGGCTGAAGTGTTGGCACAAATACCGCGTGATCAGGTCCAGTGCTTAGATCGTTGGCAATCGCTTTTTGATGAAGTCCCTGATCTCTGGGCCTGGTATCCCGGTTTTTTGCAGCGAGCCGATGGTCGCAGCCAATCGACGCACAACCGGTCCCACTTTGATTTCCAACATCTTGGCTTTGTCCTCGTAGTAGAAGACGTGCCGTGTAATGTTGGTCGTTTTTTGCCCAGGCGCCTGCGATTTGACTTCGACGAACAATTCGTTTCCGGCTTTGTTCCACCGGAGCACGATGCTGACGCGGCCGTGCGCGCCATTGAAGACAAACGCGCCACCCCTGCTGGTGGTCGTAAGGACCTCTACTTCAAGCTCGGCCAGCAGCTGGGCATTGGGTAATATGTGCAGCTCTGTAAGCGTTTGAGTGATGAAGGAGCGGACTGCTGCCTGGATCGGCACGGGTCCCAGCCAGAAAAGTTTCGGGTTGCGGCTCTTCTTGGCAGGGTTTCCTTGCTGGCGGCTCATCGTGATGAAGCCTATCGCCAATTGGGTGACGTCTAGCTTCGCTCTGCCCAAATTCACTTGCGGCTTTCGCGAGACCCCGGCAAGGCGTTCCATGGCTTGCCAGATGATTTGAAGCTTTTTGGGCCCGAAATCACGAATCATTCTGAGGTCCAGTGGTGCTCGCGAAAGCAGATCTTGAACCGTGTGGATATTGTATTCCCCCAGCTTGCGTGACAGGGACAATGGCAAAAGAGCCTCAAGCCGGATTGGCCCTGCGGTTGTGGGAACATGTGGCCAACGAACAGCATATAACAAATTTTGTTTTATTTGTATTCGCATGCTTTTGGTTTGGGGCGGTTCCAGTAGTCGGCCGGAGTGTGGGGAGGTAAAAGGTGGGCACATGGAATGTTTACGCTCGCTTATCGGATGGCAATGACCACCAGCGACGCAGCGCAAATTTAAGCTGGTAGTAGATTGTGACGATACTACTTCAGGTATGGGACGGAAGAAGACTAAACTTCTGCGCGACGGTGGCGAGATGTGGGCTTATATGGAGAAGCTACAGCTCATTAGCAGATCGATGCATCGATTTCCTGCTGACGGGTTGGTCGCAGGGAAAATGCCGGATAACGTGCAAAGGGCTCTCACTATGTTCTTCATCAGTCTCAAGTCTCCGGAGTTTCTTCACGACTCCCAGCCGATCGCTCAGCAGCTTCGGCTTGAGCTGGTCGGTTTAATGCGGGAGTACCCGGAATTCACCGTGGCGGCGATTTACAGCTTCTTCATCCGGCAGCCCAAGCCTGGAATCAGCATAAGTGCGGCGATAAGAGATTTCCTTCCCGAAGCCTTCGTTACATTGGAAGATGGACACCATGTCTTTGTTAGCGATGCGTCCGATGACCAAATTGCAGACGCGATACAACGGGAGTATGGGTTCAAAGTTGTAAAATCGGACCACGTAAAGAGGATACGGCACGAGATGGCGCATCTATCCGACTATTCCCTTGCTGACCTCCTCAAATTAGTAAAAAAGAATCCAGTGAAGACCTCGCAACAGGAGTGACGACCCGATTTAGGGATGCTAATGCTAGAAACGGAACGCTTTTCTTCAGTTTTTCTTCCCCTAAAAGTAGGTGAAACCGACGGCTTATGAATCTATGCTTCGAGCATAGATTTATGGGAAATATTTCGCAGTATTTAGAGTTTGCCCGCTATACGGTGGAGCAGGTGGCGCGTCGTTTGAATTGCACGACCGAGGGAGTCTACATCCTCACGCGGCTCCGCCTGCTGAAGCCTCTGGGCCACCCGCCTGCCAACGGGACGAAATATTACGCCGCGGTGTATATCGAACGCCTGTGCCGGGACGAGGCGTGGTTGGCTCGGATGTCGGATGCCCTCGTAAAATACAAGTGGGACAAGAACCACGCGAAGGAGCTTCTCGCCGCATGAGCCGTATTGTCCAAATCCTGTCTGCTTCTTGCCCCACAACCGGCGACACGGGCGGGCAATGGGTGTTTCCCAAATTGGGAAAACTGGCTAAAAACGCCGGATCGCACGTTTTCACGAAGGGGCCGGCGCTTTTTCACGAGAATGCCCGAAGGACGGTTTTGCCGTAAAGAGGTCGGAGAATGGGCGCCAAAGAACGCTTGCAGGACCGCGCCCTTCGTACAGGCCGCATTAAGGCCGCCATTTAAGGAATTGATCATCGCTTCCGGTTCTCTCCGGGTTTGAGTGTGTGGATTGGTGTGGTGGACCCAGGATGTGCAGCGGGGGGCGAGTCCGTTTTCGTTGGGTTCGAGCAGCGTCCAAGCAAAGCACCGTTCCAAGGCGGCAAACATCGCAATATCCTTGCGTGGCACCAACAAAATGGACGGCCAAAATGCCACTGCGAGCCATGGCATCTGCGCCGGTTTTCGGGCTGGGACCATAGTTCTGCCAAACAATTTCTGGTGGATTTCCGCCAACTGGGGCCGGATCTCCTGTTCGCCATCGGCGGTCCAAGCGACTCCGCAGGTCAGCAGAGGTAGTTTCTTCTGCCACACGGTGAACGACGCTCCACCGTCAGCGTGGGCGACGGTCAGACGTATGCCTGGAGCGACGGGGATGGAGCCGCAGGCGGCAACGACAGGCCGCAGGATTTCGATGGCGTCACCAGAATACTCGGCCCGGAGGGAGACTTGCAGATCGCCGGTGTTCAAGGTGGAATGCTGCAGGCGCTGGGGGGCCATGTGGATGTCGTTGTCAAATATGGCGTTTACTTTCATGTTTCTGTTTTTTCTTGGATTTGTGTTTGACGGAATTCAGTTTTGAAGTCTTTCGGTCTTGATGCCCGGTATCCACCATGCCACTTCTGGCAGTATCCCGCCTGCCAGGGCCAGAACTGGCGCTCCGCCTCCGCCGTCCAAGCAGATCCACAATTGGCCAGATGGTGAACACCGCCCCGCCATCAGTGCGCTTGATGGTGAAATCGAATCCCGGCGTTTGGAGGAGGGCACCGCCGCAATCGATGACGGGCAGCAACGCTTCAATCACCGGCTCAAATCTTCGTTTTGCTCCCAGAGGATGCCCTCGTACATGCGAGAGCGGGCGCACGCGAAGCGCACACCCGCTCCCGGTGGCCGCTTGGGCCACTGTACCTTCCTTGGCGGTTTAACTTGTTCAGGAACTCTTTGCTTTTGGCGTAGCCAATTATCTCTTCGCCGCCCAAGAGGGCAGTCCCGCAGTCGCGTTTGGCACCACTTCCATGTCTGGGGAGCCGGTTCATATCTACGATTGGACAGCTCAGACAGGCCCCAAAAGTTGGGTGTCAAAAGTTGGGTTGACTCTCCCGAATCCGTAGGCATCCTTCGTCCGATGAAATCACTTTCTGATTATTCTTTAGTCGATCTGAGGCGGGTGATGGCGATCAAAGAAAAACTCTTGGCGTTGAATGGAGAACTTGAAGCCATAACTGGAGAAGTTGCTGCGGCCAACCCAACCGAGGCGCCAGCTCCGACCAAGCGTACGAAGCGCAAACTGTCCGTTGCGCACCGGCGCAAACTTATCAAAGCTCTCGCAAGGGCGCGCAAGGCACGTTGGGCAAAAGCAAAGGCGGCTGGGACTGCGTCAGCCCCGAAGAAGAGGCGAATAAGCAAGGCGGGGCGGGCGGCCATTTCTGCCGCAGCCAAGGCGCGTTGGGCCAAGGTGCGGGCGGCAAAAGCTGCCTGAAGTTGGGGGTCGGCTCGAACGAAAAGTTCTCTGGCATTGAGTTTCAAGACTCGGCTGGCGAACGGGAAACCTTGCTGCTTGGCAGAATATCCCAGCACAAGAACGCTGCTGCGGCAGCATCTTGCGCTCGTAACCTTTGATCTGGTGTTTCCTTCACTCAATCTTCCCTGAAACTTGTCGCCACAAGGCGTCCCTCAGTCCTGACCTGCGGCTGATTGTAGGCACCGTGTTAGCGCCGGTTTGAAAATGCGGTGAAAACGCCGGTTTGAAAATGCAGATGGATTAGACGGGCGCAGTCCAGGGGAGTGAAGTTTGGTGTTTCAATAACCGCCCCAGCGCCTGTATAT
>Ga0182014_10000853_pt1 | contig 41566 bp, 38 predicted proteins | sample 612S2DmetaG_FD_120489 | JGI IMG/M metagenome (GOLD analysis project Ga0182014, IMG submission 120489) | Permafrost microbial communities from Stordalen Mire, Sweden - 612S2D metaG | ecosystem: Environmental > Terrestrial > Soil > Wetlands > Permafrost | place: Sweden: Stordalen | collected... | reverse complement strand
TGGAAAGTTTTCGTGAAGCTGGAATACGTCGCGTATTGCGTATAGAGCTTTGCGTCGGCGGAACAACCGAGCGCCTGAACCGCGCCGGCCTCGTCGTCGTCAATCCGCCGTTTGGTTTCGAGGGGGATGCGCGCGCGCTACTGCCGTTTTTGGCCGAGCGGCTGGCGCAAGGACCGGGGGCTGGATTAGTGGTGGAGGAGGTGGCGGGGGAATGAGGAGCAACCTTCGTCTACCCCACCTAAGTTCGACTGCAATAATGTGTGTGAAATTCTATGACAACTGGCATTTGGTGAAAGATTGTCGTAATTGCAGATTGTTGCACCAAAGGAGACGGAAATCAAAATGGCTTTCAGAATCCTCACTTTTGACCAAGCGCTCAAACAAGCTGAGAATTACGGCAAAAGACATTTGCTGCTTGGAAACGGTTTTAGCATCGCGTGTGCGCCCGACATTTTTCATTATGGATCGCTTTTCGAAGAGGCGATGAAGACGATGTCCAAGGAGCTAGCCGCTATTTTTGCCGCGATGGGAACCCAGGACTTTAAAGAGGTCATTCGTGCGCTCCAAAATGCTGCTGCGATCGTGGGCGTTTATCGACCAAAAGCTCCGCTTATCAAACAGCTGTTGTTAGAAGACGCAGATAAGCTGAAGACCGACCTTATTCAGGCCGTTGCTGGTCGGCATCCTTCTCGTCCAAATGATATTTCCGATGACCGCTATTTCGCTTGCCGGCGCTTCCTTTCCCATTTCGTCGGGGAAGGGATCGGCGGAAAGATTTATACTATGAATTATGACTTGCTTCTATATTGGGCTTTGATGCATGAAGAGGAGGACCCTGTAGACCTGATATCGTTGAACCACGATGATGGTTTCAGAAAAGATCTTGACAACTTGGATGCGCCTTATGTTGAATGGCAAGGAGAAGGTGCGGCGCATGGGCAAAACATCCACTACTTGCACGGCGCCTTGCATCTATTTGATACAGGCCATCAGCTTCAAAAATATACATGGATCAATACCGGAACGGCTTTGGTTGATCAGGCAAACAAGGCTCTTAAGTCGAACTTGTTTCCTGTATTTGTGGCCGAGGGCGACAGTAATAGCAAGTTGACAAAGATTCAGCACAGCGCCTACCTCCATCACAACTTCAAAAGTTTTGCGGGAGTTTGTCAGAAGCCCACAAGAAATGGAATCGCGCTCTTTGTGTTTGGTCATTCATTTTCCAAGAATGACATGCATGTTCACAACATGATAGGTTATGGTAAAATCTCTCATTTGTTTGTTAGTCTTTATGATTATCCTAATAACAAGTATAATTGTTCAATACGCTCTGCCGTCGATAACATCGTTGCGCTGCGCCCAAGTTCATCGCCAGCCTTAAGGGTCGATTATTTCGACTCCGCCTCCGCGAACGTTTGGGGTAGGTGAAAAAGGTTCCCGTGCCAAGCGCCCCCGTCGTGAGGTTATGTCGCGCGATATGACCTCAAAATCGTCTAGCGTCGCGATGACGACTCCATCGTCACAACTCTAATTCGTTTGACTTTTCCCAACCGCCAACCCCACATTCTGCTAAAAGCCCAAAACATTTCCGCCCCAAGGACCTCGCCACATGCTCACTCTTCGCTATTCCCTCGCCTCGCCCTACGCCCGCAAAATCCGCATCACCGCCGATATTCTGGGGCTCGCGGACCGCTTGGAGATCGCCGGCGTCGATCTCGCCGATCCCGCCGACAGCATTCGCGTGCAGAATCCGCTCGGCAAAATCCCGGCGCTGGTGCTGGAGGATGGTTCGTCGCTCTACGACAGCCGCGTCATCGCCGAATATCTCGATCATCTCGCCGGCGGAAATAAGCTCTTTCCCGCCGATCCCGCCCGGCGTTTCGCGGCGCTGCGCCTGCAGGCGCTCGGCGACGGGATTTGCGACGCGGCGCTGCTGGTCCGTTATGAACTCGCCTCGCGGCCGGAAGCTGCGCGTTACGAGGCGTTCGTTGAGTTGCAACAGGGCAAGATCGACCGCGCGCTAAAGGCGCTGGAAGCCGCGCCGCCGCAAGGCGCCATCGATATCGGCCATATCGCGCTTGCCGCGGCGCTGGGCTATCTCGATTTGCGGTTCGAAGGCGCGTGGCGCGCGGGCCATCCGAGGCTCGTCGCCTGGCTCGACGCTTTCGCCAAAAGCACGCCATCCTTCGAGGCGACCAAGGCTTAAAAAAACGCGCGGAAGTTTTTCCGCGCGCAATTATTGGCAACGAAAGAAGCGATCAGGTCGTGGGCGCCTTCCAGACGATGTCGTCGCCCTTTTTGTCGTCGCCGGCGCTTGCTTGCGCCGCGGCTCCGGTCGCGCCGGGGATGCGCAGCACCTGGCCGGGGAAGATCGAATCGGCGTTTTTCAACAGCGGACGGTTGGCCTCGAAAATTTGTTGATATTTCGGCCCCTGGCCGTGGCCGTAGCTCTCTTCGGCGATCTTCCAGAGCGTGTCGCCGGATTTGACGGTGTAAAAACCCGAACCCTGATGCGGCGCGTCCGCGGTGATATTATTGACGACCTTGGTCACGCCCTTGGTGTTGCCGACCGCGAGAGCGACTTTCTCGGCGTCCGCCGTCGTCGCCGCGCCGCCGGTCAGCGTGACCGTGGAGCCGTCGACGGCGATGTTGATCCTGGAGGCGTCGAGGCCATGATTGACGATCTCGGCTTTCAGCGCGTCGGCCGGAGCGGCTGTCGTCTCGGTGGCCCCGGCGGGCGCCGGAGCGGCGGGGCTTTTCTTCGACAGAAAATCCAAAATACCCATTTCGCTCTCCTGCTTTATCGATTTTGAAACGCAGCCGCGTCTTTATGCTGCGTTGACCATTATATAAGCGCGCACTGTATCGCGCATACGAAAAAGCCCGGAACTTTCGTTCCAGGCTCCTCTTATGCGCGTTGGACGACTTGATCAGAAGTGATAGTTCACGCCGACCTTGACCGCCGATGTGTTCACCGCGGACTGTAACGCGTTGTACGAATAGTCGAAGTAGCGGTCGGACCCCACCGAAGTGAATAAATATTCGGCTTTGGCCGAGAGATTGTTGGTCAGCATGAATTCGACGCCGGCGCCGAGCGCCCAACCCGTCTGGAAGATCGACTGCTGCCCATAAAATGCGCCGCCCCACACACTGCTCAAGCTGACTGTGTTGTTGCTGCCGGCGAAGCCGCCGGTGACATAGACGAGCGCGCGGTCCATGACATAACCGACGCGCCCGCGGATGGTAACCATGTCGTTGATGCTGCCCTGGGTGGCGAGGCCGAAATACGGATTCTGCGACGCGCTCAGGCCGGCGAAATCGAAATCGCTTTCGATACCGATCAAAAGGTTGGGCGCGACCATGTGGTTGTAGCCCGCGGTGACGCCGATCAGGCCGCCGGTCGGACTGGCGAACAGCGTATCGGCGCCGTCGGTGAAGGAGCCAAAGCCAATGCCGCCGTTGATGCCGGCATAGAAACCTTCCCAATTGGCGACCGGCCTTGGCGAATAATAGTCCTGGGGCGGGGGAGAGCCGCGCGGCAGATCCGCGGCCAGCACGGGCGTCGCCGCAAGGACGAGAGGCGCGAGCAGCGTCGCGAACAGGGCCTGTCTCATAACTCAACTCCGCTTACGCGCCACGCGCGCCCTAAAACTTGGGCGGCGCGGCTCTTGCATTCATCCATCGCGATGGCTCATGCCGTTCGCTGTGATGAATCGAATTATAATGATTCATCTTAACAAGACCTTTCTTTCGAGCCGTCGACCGAGTCCGCAAAAGCAACACCATGGGAAACTTTGAGTAAACTTTATGGCGCGAATTTGATAGTTATAGGATAAAACCACGTAATATTTGCCAATGTTTCATTTTTGCTAAACAACGTGGTTTCGATTTCCGTTGATGTTGGCTAATAAAGCGTGAATAAGGGGTTCGTTCGGGCGGCGGACTGATGCAACGGACGCGGCTCGCGGAAACGTCGCTTAATCGCCAAGGGGGGCTGCATGAGTGGGGCGGAAGGCCTTGGGCCCGTGCTGGTGACCGGCGCGGCGCGGCGTATTGGCCTAGCCTTGGCCAAGGGATTCGCTGAAATCGGGCGCCCGGTGATCTTGCACGCTTCGCCCCGCTCCCTGCGGGAGGCGACGGCGGCGGCGGGGGCGCTGCGGGCGCGGGGCGCGCGCGCCGAGACCGTCGCGGCCGACCTTTCCGACGCGCTGGAGGCGCGGGGGCTGATCGAGCGCGCCGAGAGCGTCTTTGGGCCGCTGACGCTGCTCGTCAACAACGCCTCGGTGTTCGAGCCGGACGGCGCCGAGGATTTCTCGCTAGAGGTCTATGAGCGGCAGATGGCGATCAATCTGCGCGCGCCGCTATTGCTCGCGCAAGGCTTCGCCGCGCGGTTGCCGCCAGGCGCGGAGGGCGCCATCGTCAACGTGATCGACCAGCGGGTTTGGCGGCTGACGCCGCATTATTTCACTTATACGCTGACGAAATCGGCGTTGTGGGCCGCGACGCGGACGATGGCGCAGGCCTTCGCGCCAAAAATTCGTGTGAACGCGGTGGGGCCGGGTCCGGTGTTGCCAAACGAAAAACTTGGAAAAGAAGAGTTCGCGGCGGAGGTCGCCGGCGTGCCGCTGGGCCGTCCGGCCGATCTTTCCGAAGTCGTCGACGCCGTGATGTATCTGGCGCGCGCGCGCACCGTGACGGGACAGATGATCGCGGTCGACAGCGGCCAGCATCTCGCGTGGCGCACGCCCGATGTGCAGCCGGAGTAGGGAACGTCGGGGGAGCCGGGTTGGACTGCTGCTCTGAGCCAAAGTCGCCGTTTTGGCGCGCCAAAACCCCGACCGCCCCTTCCAGCCGCTGCGTCAATCCGCGCTCGGCAGCCGTCTGATCGTAAATTCTATCCGGCCGTCGTCCAGTTGGCGCCAGAACTCTATCTCGGTCATATAGGCGGCCTTGGGATAAAGCTCGAACCATTCGCGCGCCTTGTCACGCGCGTCCACCCGCGCCATGGTGAAGGTTTCGCGCCGCCAGCCGTCGCCTCGGCCGGCGGATCTGGTCTGGCGGGCTCGTTGCGCGATCCGCCTGGCGACATCTCCTGGTCGGTTCGTTTCGAAGTTCATATGCGCCTCCGCAGCCGAAGTTCGTTCAATCAGGCTAGCGCGTTTTCAATTCGAAGGGGAGTCGCGAATTGGGCGGCGCGTTCAATCCTCGCCGTTCGGCGCCACGTCCTCGAGCAATTGCAGCACGCGGCGCGGATCGCGCGGAAATCCGGCTCTGATCCAATTGGCCTGCAGCCGCTTGAGCGCGGCGCCCAAGGCGCGGCCGGGCGCGACGCCACGCGCCACGAGATCGGCGCCCTTGAGCGGAAAGGTCGGCGGCTCCGCTTCAGCGATGAATGTCGCGGCTTGTCGCCATCCCGCGTCGTCGGGCGGAGCGTCGCTCTCCGCATGCAGCAGCGCCAGCGCGTCGGCCGCGCCGGCGCGGCCATGCAGGAACAGCATCGTGTTTAGTTCATGCGGCGAAAAGCGCCCATCGCGCCCGTGCAGCTCCTCGACCAGCCCCGCCGCGAGCGCGAGGCGCGCATATTCTGCGTTGGAGAGGCGCAGCCGCTCGCGCAAACGCTTGGCGTCCTCGCGCACGACGATCGCGAGCGCGGCGAGGCGCGCGATCGGGTCGGGCGAAGCGCCCTTGGTCGCCTCGATGGCGACGAAGCGCTCCAGCCGCGCCGGATAGTCCATGCCCAGCAAAATCTCGATCACGCCGGCCCGCGACATTTCGCGAATCGTCGCCGCCGCCCGCCGCGCGATCAGAAGTTTGAGCAGTTCCGCGCGAATCCGCTCGCGCGACAGAAGGCTGAGACTTTCGCGCGCGAGAATCGCCGCATGCAGCCCCGGCGGGTCGAGCGGACCTTCGCCAATGGCCGCATGGAAGCGAAAAAAGCGCAGGACGCGCAGATAATCCTCGGCGATGCGCGTCGCGGGATCGCCGATAAAGCGAATTTTGCGTCGTTTCAGGTCGGCCTGGCCGCCGGTGTAATCGTGCAGACGACCGTCCGGCGACAGCGACAGCGCGTTGACGGTGAAGTCTCGGCGCAGCGCGTCTTGTTCGAAATCGCCGCCGAAACGCACCTTCGCGGCGCGCCCATACGTCTCGACATCCTCGCGCAGCGTCGTCACCTCGAAAGGCTTCCCCTCCACGACGATCGTCATTGTGCCATGGGCGACGCCGGTGGGGACGGCCTTCAGCCCGGCGTCTTGCGCGGCCTCGGCGACCGCTTCGGGCAAGGCCGCGGTGGCGATGTCGATCTCATGCGGCTCAAGACCCAGCAGCGCGTCGCGCACGGCGCCGCCGACGATCCGAGATTCGCAACCGGTGGCGGCGAGCGCCACGAGCAGGCGCGCGAGCTTTGGATCGTTCAGAACACGGCTGGCGCCCGTCACTCGAACCGCCCCGGAACAAGGCGACCGTTCTCGATATGAGCGGGCACATAGGTTCCTTGCTGGCGCGGCCCGAGGCCGACCAGCAAGAGGCCGGCGACGGCGACCACCAGCCCCGCGACGGTCAGCGTCGACACGACGCCCTTGGTCCAGAGTTCGGCGACGAAAGGCCAGCGCATCTGCAGCAGATGAAACAAGGCGTAGAGCGCGAACGGAGCGGAGAAGAACAGCGTGGTCTCGATAATGGCGCGCCACATGGGCGAGGGAGCCTTCGTTGGCGCCTGCGAAGCGCGGTGTCGGGTTTTGGTTGTTATACACGCTTTGGCGAAGGCGCGCAGGCGAGGGACGGAACGGTTAACGCGCGCTGTAAATATGGGCGTCCGCCGCCATAATTCCCGCGCCTTTGCATTGAACATTAACCAATTGCCCAAGCCGGCGTCTTTGATATCGACAACGCCGCTTGGCGTTCTAAGCTATCATGCAACGCGGAATCGCGCGCCGTCCCGGTTCCGCCAATTTCCTCCAACGCCAGAGTCCGCGCCCAAATGACCGATCAATCGCCCATCGCTTTCGACGCCGCCGTCATCGCCAGCGCCGACCGCGCGCTCGACGAAATCCGCCGCGCCCGCGAGGCGGTGGCCGGTGTGATCTTCGGTCAGGAGGAGGTGGTCGAACAGGCGCTGGTCACGCTGCTGGCCGGCGGCCATGGCCTGCTGGTCGGCGTGCCCGGCCTCGCCAAAACCAAGCTCGTGGACACGCTGGGCAAGGTTCTCGGGCTCGACACAAAGCGCGTGCAGTTCACGCCCGATCTTTTGCCCGCCGATATTCTGGGCTCCGAAGTGCTGGAGGAGGGGGCCGACAAATCCCGCGCCTTCCGCTTCATCAGGGGGCCGGTGTTCGCGCAATTGCTGATGGCGGATGAAATTAACCGGGCGTCGCCGCGCACGCAATCGGCCTTGCTTCAGGCGATGCAGGAATATCACGTCAGCATCGCCGGCCAGCCGCACGACTTGCCGCGCCCGTTCCATGTGCTGGCGACGCAAAATCCGCTGGAGCAGGAGGGCACCTATCCGCTGCCCGAGGCGCAGCTCGACCGCTTCCTGCTACAGATCGACGTGCTCTATCCCGACCGCGCCAATGAGCGGCGCATCTTGCTGGAGACGACCGGCGAGCATATCGCGCAGCCGACGCAAGCACTGACGGCGGATGAATTAATGGCCGTGCAGCGCCTGGTGCGGCGGCTGCCGGTCGGCGAGAAAATCGTCGACGCCATTCTCGATCTGGTGCGCGCCGCGCGGCCCGGCGACGGCGATCCCGCCATCGCGCCGCATGTCGCCTGGGGTCCGGGGCCGCGCGCGGCGCAGGCCTTGATGTTGGCGACTCGGGCGCGGGCGCTGGTCAATGGTCGCCTCTCGCCCTCGCTCGACGACGTGGCCAAACTCGCCGCGCCCGTGCTGCGCCATCGCATGGCGCTGACCTTCGCGGCGCGTCGGGAATTGACCGTCGAGACGCTGATCGGCAAGCTTGTCGAACGGCTCGGCTGACGTGGGCGCCAAAATGGCTCTTGTCGCGGACACGCATTGGTTCGATCCGCGGGCGCCTCGTCCCGACGAGGGACGGGCGGCGGACGCGGCCGATCTCGCCAGCCGCTTGCCCCATGTCGTCGCCCAGGCGCGCGAGGTCGCGGGCAGCGTCGTGCATGGCGTGCATGGCCGCCGCCGCGCCGGCGCGGGCGAAACCTTCTGGCAGTATCGCCCTTTCGAGAGCGGCGAGTCCGCTCATCGCGTCGACTGGCGCCGCTCGGCGCGGGGCGACCAGCTGTTCGTGCGCGAGCGCGAATGGGAGGCCGCGCAAAATTATTTCGTCTGGGTGGACTGCTCCGCCTCGATGGCGTTCAAATCCTCGCTGGCGAGCGATTATAAAATCGACCGCGCCGCCGTGCTCGGACTCGCCGCCGCCGAGGTTCTGGTCCAGGGCGGAGAGCGCGTCGGCGCTCTCGGGCTGACGCCGGCGCTTTGCGCGAGAAACATCATCGATCGCCTCGCCGCTGTCATAAGCAACCAGCCGCCGGACTCCGGCGTTAACGATATCGCGCCTTCGACCGCCCTGCCGCCTCGCGCGAAGCTCATTTTGGTCTCGGATTTCCTGTGCGATGTCGAAGAGCTCGCGACGCGTCTGCGCGAATATTCGCAAGCCGGCGCGCGCGGAGCCTTGCTGATGATTCTCGATCCGGCCGAGGAGAGTTTTCCCTTCGCCGGAGAAACATTGTTTCGCGACACCGACGGCGGCGCGCCTTTTCACGCCGGAGAGGCGCAGAGTCTGCGCGCCGCCTATGCCGAGCGACTTGCCGAGCATAAGGACAGTCTGCGGATCGCCGCGCGGGACGCGGGCTTTCTGTTTCTCTTGCACCACACCGACCGTCCGGCGGCGGAGGCGGCTCTGGCGCTGCTGATGGGCCTCGGCGAAGGGATGGGGGCGCGGTAATGGGTTTCGCCTTCGTGGCGCCCCTGGCGCTCCTCGGCCTGCTGGCGCTGCCCCTGATCTATTGGCTGCTGCGGGTGACGCCGCCCGCCCCGCGCGAAATCATCTTTCCGCCGGTGAGGCTGCTACGCGACTTGGAGCCGCAAGAACAAACTCCGGTCAAGACGCCCTGGCCGTTGTTGCTGCTGCGTCTCGCGATCTCGGCGCTGGCCTCGCTGGCCATGGCGGGTCCGGTTTGGAATCCCGCGGGCCCGGCCGCCGCGGGCGGTCCTTTGCTGGTGGCGCTCGACGACGGCTGGGCGGCGGCGCCCGGTTGGGACCGGCGAGTCGCCGCGGCCGCCGGCCTCATCGAAGGCGCGGAGCGCGCGGGAACGGCTGTCGGCCTGATGTTGGCGTCCGAAGGCGCGGCGGCGCCGGAATTGACGGATGGCGCCCGGGCCGCGGAACATTTGCGCGCGGCCCGGCCAAAGCCTTGGCTGCCGGATCGCGGCCTCGCCGGCGCTCAGGTCAAAGCCTTCGCGCGCGCTCATAAAACCGCGCGCATCGTATGGATCGCCGACGGGCTGGAGCAGGGCGGGGCGGCGGAATTCGCGGCGGCGCTTCGAGAAGCGGGGGCGTCGGGCGCTGGCGTCGAAGTTCTCAAGGAAGAGGCTGCGCCGCTGGCGCTGGAGGGCGCCGCCAACGACGCGGCCGCCCTGGAGGTCTCGGTGCTGCGCGCCGGGCCGAGAGGCGACGGCGTGGTCGAGGCGCTCGACGACAAGGCGCGGCTGGTCGCCAGGGCGCCTTTCCAATTTGCCGGCTCCGACAAGACAAAGGCGCGTTTCGATCTGCCGATCGAATTGCGCAACGAGGTGAGTTTTTTGCGCGTCGTCGGGGAGAATTCCGCCGGCGCCGTGGCCTTGCTCGACTCGCGCGGGCGGGTGCGGCGCGTCGCGATTGTCGGAGGCGCCGCCGGCGACGTGGCGCAGCCCTTGCTGTCGGCGGCATATTATCTCGAAAAGGCGCTCGCGCCCTTCACGCTGCTGCTGAAATCCAATCCCGGCGACGCCGACCCGGTTCTGGCCGCTCTGGCCGACCGCCCCAATGTTTTGGTGCTGGCCGACGAAAAGGTCGCGCCGGGAGAGGCCTTCGAGGCCTTGTCGAATTTTGTCGAGCAGGGCGGGGTGTTGCTGCGTTTCGCCGGACCGCGCCTCGCCAACGACCCCGACGATCTGACTCCGGTGAGGCTGCGCCGCAACGGGCGCGTGCTCGGCGGCGCGATGTCTTGGGATACGCCCAAGCGGCTCGCCGATTTCGACGGGGCCAGCCCGTTTTTCGGGCTCGCGGTCCCCGCCGACGTGGCCGTGAACAGGCAGATTCTGGCCGAGCCCGACCCGGGCCTCTCCGCCAAGACCTGGGCGCGGCTCGCCGACGGCACGCCGCTCGCGACCTTCGAGCGGCGCGGCAAGGGGGTCGTCGTGCTGTTCCATGTCGGCGCCGACGCGAACTGGTCGAACCTCCCGATTTCGGGGCTGTTCGTCGAGATGCTCAAACGCATTTGCGCGCTGTCGAACGAAGGCGCGGCGGACCATTCGGCGAGCGCTCCGGACGTTGACCGCGCGACGCTGCCGCCCTTGCGCACGCTCGACGGTTTCGGCGTTCTCGGCGCCCTGCCGGCGACGGCGAAGGCGATCGGGGCGGATTTCCCCGGACGTGGCGACGCCGAGCATCCGCCTGGATTCTATGGCGTTCCGGGCGCCGAGACTGCGGTGCAAACCCTCGCGCCGGACGATTCCGTGCGGGCTTTCGATTTCTCCAAGTTCGAGCTTTCACCGCGGCCATTGGAGCGCGAAGCCGCCGTGCGCGATTTGCGGCCGCTGCTGTTGACGCTGATTTTTGTCGGGCTGCTGATTGATTGGCTGGTGCTGTTGTGGCTCTCCGGCCGGTTGCGGCTGGCGGCCGGCGTCACGGGTTTGGCCGTCGTTTGCGTGCTGGGAATGAGCATAAACGCGCATCCGGCGCGCGCCGACGCGCAAAAAACGGCGTCCAGCGCGCATGATCGCGACGCCGCGCTGAAAACACGGCTCGCCTATGTGATAAGCGGCGACGCGCGCATCGACGAGACGAGTCGATCGGGCCTCGAAACGCTGTCGCGCACGCTCGATCAGCGCACCTCATTTTCGCCCGGCGATCCTGTTGGCGTCGATGTCGCCCGCGACGAACTCGCGTTCTATCCGATGCTCTACTGGCCGATCAACGCGCTCGCGCCGCAGCCCTCGGAAAAGACCGTCGCGCGCGTCGCCGCCTACATGAAGCAGGGCGGCACGGTCGTCTTCGACACGCGCGACGCCCTGACCGCCCGGGCCAACGCGACGCCGACGCCCGAAGCCCAATGGCTGCGCGAACTCGCCAAGGGGCTCGACATTCCCGAACTCGAAATCGTCCCGCGCGATCACGTCATCACCAAGACCTTTTATCTGCTCGACGGTTTTGTCGGGCGCTACGCCAATGGCGACACATGGGTCGAGGAGTTGCCGCCGGAGCGCGCCAACGACGCGCCGCGCCCCGTGCGCGCGACGGATAATGTTTCGGCCATCGTCATCACCTCGAACGATCTCGCCAGCGCCTGGGCGCAGGACAAGAGCGGGCGTCCGCTCTATCCGCTGACGCCGGGCGGCGCGCGTCAGCGCGAAATGTCGTTGCGCGGCGGCGTAAATCTGGTGATGTACACGCTGACCGGCAATTACAAATCCGATCAGGTGCATGTGCGCGATCTGCTGCAACGGCTGGGGCAGTGAGGGCGCGCCATGAGTGAACTCACCCTCGCCTTCACGCCGCTGCTGCCTTGGCCAGCCTTCGCGGTGCTGATCGTCGCCGCGCTTGGCGTTCTCGGCTTCGCGCTTTACGCCGGGCAGAAAAGCGCGGGATGGCGCGCGCTGGCCCTGGCGTTGCTGCTCGCCGCGCTCGCCGACCCGTCGCTGGTGCGCGAGCAGCGCGAGGCGCAAAAGAGCGTCGTCGCCGTCGTGCTCGACCGCAGCGAGAGCCAGACCCTCGGGGCCCGCATGACGCAGGTGGACGCGGCGCGCAAGGCGCTGGAAGACGCCTTCGCGAAAGCGCCCGACATCGAGCCGCGTTTCGTTTCGGTCGGGACCGGCGCCGACGGCACGCTGCTGTTTTCGGCGTTGGCGGAGGGGCTGAAGGATGTAGCCCCCGACAGGATCGGCGCCGCGATTCTCGTCACCGACGGTCTTGTCCACGATATTCCCGCCAAGGCCGAGGCGCTGGGTTTCAAGGCGCCGCTGCACGCGCTAATCACTGGCCATGAGGGCGAGCGCGACCGCCGCATCGAGCTTGTCGAGGCGCCGCGGTTTGGGGTCGTCGGCAGGGACCAAATTCTTCGCGTCAGAGTGGTCGACAGCGGCGGCGGTTTCGATCCGGCGATCACGATTGTCGCGCGGCGCGACGGACAGGCGATCGCCACGCTGCGCGCCAGTCCGGGCGAAATCGTCGAGATCCCCGTGCGCATCGAACATGGCGGACCCAATGTCGTCGAATTGGAGACGCCCGTCGTCCCGGGCGAACTCACCGACATCGACAACAAGGCGGTGGTGGTAATCGAGGGCGTGCGCGACCGGCTCAAGGTGCTGCTGGTTTCCGGCGAACCGCATCCCGGCGAACGCGGCTGGCGCAATCTTCTGCGCGCCGACGCCAATGTGGAATTGGTGCATTTCACCATCTTGCGCCCGCCGGAAAAGCAGGACGGCGTTCCCGCCTCCGAACTGTCGCTGATCGCCTTTCCGACCGCCGACCTCTTCGGGCGCAAGATCAACGATTTCGACCTCATCATCTTCGACCGCTATTCGAGCCAGACGCTGCTGCCGAGCGTATATTTCGACAATATCGTCGCCTACGTCGAAAACGGCGGGGCTTTTCTGGCGGCGGTCGGGCCGGATTACGCGACGCTGCGCGGGCTCTATTACTCGCCGCTGGAAAGCATATTGCCGGCGCGTCCAGACGGCGCGCTGTTCGAGCAGGCGTTTCGCGCGCATGTCAGCAAGGACGGCGAGAAGCACCCGGTCACGCGCGGCCTGGAGGGCTCGAAGACGACGCCGCCAGGCTGGGGCGAATGGTTCCGGCAGGTGAACGCCAATGTGCTGAAGGGCGACAGCGTGCTGCTCGGCGCCGAGGACAAGCCGTTGGTCGTGCTCTCGCGCGAGGGCAAGGGGCGCGTCGGCATGTTGCTGACCGATCAGCTGTGGCTGTGGGCGCGCGGTTTCGAGGGCGGCGGCCCGCATGTCGATCTGATGCGCCGCATGGCCCATTGGCTGATGAAGGAGCCCGAACTCGAAGAGGAAGCCTTGCGCGCGACGGCGAGCGGCCATGAGATTTTGGTGGAGCGCCAGAGTCTTAAGGATGAGACGCCGCCCGTGACGGTCACCGCGCCGTCCGGCGCGCGCGAGGAGATCGCGCTGGAGGCGGGCGAGCCCGGACTCTCGCGCGCAAGATTCAAGGCGAAGGAGATGGGGCTCTATCGCTTCGAGAACGGTGGCCTGACGGCGCTGGTCAATGTCGGCCCGGCCAATCCGCGCGAATTTCGCGAGGTGGCGTCGACCCCGGAAAAGCTGCGCCCGCTGGCTTCGGCGACCGGCGGCACGGCGCGGCGGCTTTCCACCGGCGCCTCGGACGAGATTACGATGCCGCGTATCGTTGAACTGCGCGACGCCAATATGTTCGGCGGCGCCGACTGGATCGGCGTCAAGCGCGGCGCCGCCGGCGCGCTGAAGGGCGTCGAGGCGACGCCGCTGGGGATAGGGCTTTCGGCGCTGCTCGCCTTGCTGGGGGCGATTTTGTTTGTTTGGACATGGGAGGGGCGGCGGTGAGCATTGGGCGCTCGCCATCGGTTCGCGTCATAAAAGTCCGGGAGCATACATGCCCTTTGTCTCGATCACGCGTTTGCGGGTGAGGTCGTGGAGATACCTCCCGGCGTTCTTCGTCGCGGCGTTCCGGTCGGCGTCGCAGGCGCGGCGGGCCGATGGCAACCTTGCTTTCAGTACTCTGCGCGACGCGCGTGGCGCCTTTTGGACGCGCTCGGTCTGGACCGACGAGGCCGCGATGAGAGCCTTCATGACCGCGGGCGCGCATCGCGCGGCCATGCCGAAATTGCTCGAATGGTGTGACGAAGCCGCCGTCGCGCACTGGACACAGGATTGCGATCAGGAACCAGCCTGGGAAGAAGCGCATCGGCGGATGCGGCGCGAAGGTCGGGCTTCGAAGGTGAACCATCCATCCGAGGCTCACCGCCTCTTCGATGTGCCCGCTCCGCGAGTTGGAAGGGGAGGAAGCCTCCGGCTTAGGTGAGGCGGCGCCGCGCCGCCCAGGCGTCGAGATAATCCTCCGAGCGCATCTCCCTGAGCCGCGACGCCGTGCGGCGAAACTCCTGCGCCTCCGCGCCGTGATCGGCTTGGTAGAGGACTTCGGCCTCGACTTGCGCGCAAAGGATCAGCTTGGTTTTCGTCTCGTAGAGCACGTCGACCAGCGTGATGAAGCGCTTGGCCTCGTTGCGCCGGTCGAAAGTCATCGCGGGAACGTTGTCGACGATGATCTTGTCGAAGTTCTCGGCCAGCGCCTGATAATCCGCCGCGCCGAGCGGGCGGCCGCAAATCTCCGCGAAATCGAAGCGCGCCAATGCGCCGCGCGCCAGTGGAACCAGAATGTCGCGCCCCTTTATGCGCACGGTCGCCGGCTCGAACGGGCCCTCGCCCATGTGAGCGGCGAGGCGCGCTTCCGCGGCCGCCTTGGCCTCTGGGTCGGCGGCGACAAAAAACACCTCGCGGCCGCAGGTTTTCTCCAGCCGAAAATCGGCGCGCGCGTCGAGTTGGACAACCTCCATGCGCTCTTGCAGCAGAGCGATGAAGGGCAGGAACAGATCGCGGTTGCGGCCGTTCTCGTAGAGCCGCTCGGGCGCCGTGTTGGAGGTCGCGACCACCACGGCGCCGGCGGCGAAGAGCGCGGAAAACAGCCGCGCCAGAATGGTCGCGTCGGCGATGTCGGACACCGCGAATTCGTCAAAACACAACAGCCGCGCCTCGCGCGAGAATTCGGCGGCGACGCGGGAGACGGGATCGCTTCCGCCGTTTGTCTCGCGGCGGGCCCGATGCAACCGTTCGTGAACTTCCGCCATGAAGGCGTGGAAATGCACGCGCCGCTTTTTCTCGACCGCCGCCGCGTCGAAGAAAAGGTCCATGAGCGTCGTCTTGCCGCGCCCGACATGGCCCCAGAGATAGACGCCGCGCGGAGCGCGCCGCGCCATTCGCCGCTTGAAAAGGGCCAGGAAGCCAAGGGCCGCGCGAGCGGGCGCCGGACGCGCCAAATCCCTGGCGAGCCGGTCCAGCGTCTCCAGCGCCACGAGCTGCGCGGGGTCGCGTTCGATGGCGCCGGAAGCGACCAGCGCGTCGTAACGGTGAATCAGTCGCGGGGAGGTTGCGGGCAAAGCGTCCTTTCGGGTCGTTGGGAAGGGGGCAAGCGCCAGCTAAAGCCTGCGCATTTTCCCGCTTGTCGCCGCAAACGCGCCGTCGCGCAACTCGCAATAGAGCAGCCGGTCGGGATCGACCGGTCCCGGCATCGTGATTTTGCCGCGCGGGACGCGCGCGAAGCCGACGCGCGAATAATAATCCACGTCGCCGACCAGCAACACAAGACCGTGGCCGGCGTCGCGCGCGGCGTCGAGCGATTTCGTCATCAACGCCTCCCCGACGCCCTGCGAGCGGAAGGCCGGTTCGACGGTGAGCGGTCCGAGCAACAGCGCCGGATCGAGGTCGATCAGAATCGGCGTCATGCGATTGGCGCCGACCAGCAGCGTGCCAACCCGCGCGACGAAGGACAGAGAGAGATCCGGCGCCACGCCCTCGCGCAACCGATAGGCCGTGCGCGCGAAGCGCCCGGGACCGAAAGCGTGCTCATCGAGTTTCTCGATGGCGGCTTCGTCGTCGGTGGTCAGCGGTAAGAAACGCAGGGCGAGGTCGATCATCCCTGCGGGTTAGCACGGTCGCGGCAAGGCGGGAAGCGGGTGGCGGCGGGGCGCTTGGCGTGGCAAACTATTAATAGAAATTATTAAACGAGGAGTCGGAGGAATTCGCGATGGCCGAGGCCCGGATCCGCCGCGCCAGCATGGACGACGCGGAGATTATCGCTCAGCTTCACGTCGACGCCTGGCGCGAATCCTATGCGTCGCTGATGCCGCCAGAGGCGCTAAGCCTGATGAGCATCGAGGAACAGGCGGAGCGCTGGCGCGATATTTTTCGAAGCTGCCAAGGCGATGACGCCGGCGCTGTGTTTCTGGCATATGGCGAGGTGGGCTCGCCCTGTGGTTTCGCCGCCTGCGGTCGTCAATGCAATCCGCGCCTCGCGGAGGCGGGTTTTCCGGTAGACTTTTCGACGCTCTATCTGTTGCGGCGGTCGCAGCGAAGCGGGCTCGGGCGCGCGATGATGAGCGCCATGGCGAAGCATTCGATCGCCAAGGGTTTTTCCAGCGCCTCGGTCTGGGTGTTCCGCGACTATTCGCCAGCACGCCTTTTTTATGAGGCGCTCGGCGCGAAAAGAACCGGGATCGACGGCGAATGGACCATTTTAGGCGTCACGCTCGCCGATATATCATACGGCTACCGGGATATTTCGAAGCTCGCGGCGGGCGCGCCCGCAATCACGGGCTAGGTTTCATTCCGCCAATTCGCTGGCGACGAACTCGGCGATTTCAGGCGCGGGATTGACGTTCATCGTCGGCATCGTAAGCTCCTATCGCTTTTAGCGGGGAGGATGCAGCTTGGGCGTTCTAATCAAGCGGGATACCGACATAACCGACGCGGTCCTCAATACGATCGCCCATATCCCCACGCGGAGCCTTCCATCCGTCGCCGAAAGAGGTTTCTTCGAAAAACTGAGCGACCGCGATTTTCTGCGCATCGCCGTCTGGCTCGCGCGAAAGAGTTTTGACGAGGGCGGGTGCCCCATCGGCGCGGTGATCGTCGACAACCAGACACGTCAGATCGTGGGAAAGGGGCACAACACTCTCGTGCAGGAAAACGACCCCTATAACCACGGGGAGACATCGGCGATTAGAGACGCCGGGAGGGAGAATTTCAGCCAGACGACCCTCTACACCACGCTTAGCCCGTGCGACATATGCGCGACGCTCCTCTACATGCGCCAATTCAACCGGGTCGTCGTCGGCGACGTGACCAACGCCAGCGGCAACGAAGAGTTTTTGCGCGCGAAAGGGGTCAAGGTCGACATATTGGAGGATCAACTCGGCGTCGCGCTTTACGCCGAATACCGGCGCGAACGTCCCGAGCTGGATATCGAGGACTGGAAGGGAGTGGCGGGGATTGCTCGGTTTTAGCTCCGGGCGGAAGTCGAGATTTTCCCAACGAAATTAGAGCCAAATCAAATCAATGAGTTAGGTCATAAGCGCGCCAACCGTCCGACGCTCCCAACGCGCCCCTCACCAATAAGGCGACGCCGTCGCTCCTTGCAAAACCTCGGCGAGCCGCTCCCGCGTCGCCCGCGTGGCGTTGTTCGGCAGCGCGTCGGGGGAAAAAAACTTCGCTTCGGCGATTTCCCGGTCGGGAACATGAGGGGCGGATTGGCGAAAAGAGCGCACGACATAGAGCGCCACATGGTCTCGGGACGAGGCGGCTCGGTTGAGATAGACGCCGTGAAGCGTGGGCGCCTCCTCGACGACGATATTGCCTTCCTCGGCGAGTTCACGCGTCATCGCCTCGATCAGCGTTTCGCCGCGTTCGACGCCGCCGCCCGGGAGAAAAAAGCCCGGCACATAGGTGTGGCGCACCAGCAGCACCTTGCCGGCGGGGTCGATGACGAGGCCGCGCACGCCGAGCGTCATCGGCCGCTGGAACAGCCCGGCTAAGGTGATCAGACGCGTCGTCAGCGGGGCGCGGGGTCTTGGGTCTTGCTCGGTCATGGGACTCGCCGTGATCAGGAACGACGCAGTCTATGGCAAAAAACTTCGGGACACTCTACAAAGTTCCGAACCGGCGACGACCTCGCCCGTCGCCCTCCGGAGTCACCGTGAAAGCCTTTTCGGAACTAACCGAACGCGAAATTCTGGCGCTCGCCATCACCTCCGAGGAGGAGGACGGCCGTATCTACATGTGTTTCGCCGAGGATCTCGCCGAGCGCTATCCAGCCTCCGCCAAGCTGTTCGAGCAGATGTCCAAGGAGGAGAACCGTCACCGTCACATGCTGCTCGAACAGTATCAAAAGCGCTTCGGCGAGCATTTGCCGCCGATCCGCCGCGAGGACGTGAAGGGCTTTTTGCGCCGGCGTCCCGTGTGGCTTACCAAGAATCTGCCGCTCGACACCATCCGCAAGCAAGCCGAAACGATGGAGTTCGAAAGCCGCCGTTTTTACGAAAAGGCGCGCGATCAGTCCTCGGACGTTGGCGTTCGCAAGCTTTTAGGCGATCTCGCGGCGATGGAAGGCGGTCACGAAAGGATCGCCGAACGTATCGGCGCCGCCACGCTCACCAAGACCGCCGTCGAGGAGGAGAACGAAACCCGCCACCGCATGTTCGTGCTGCAATATGTGCAGCCCGGCCTCGCCGGCCTGATGGATGGTTCGGTCTCGACGCTGGCGCCGCTGTTCGCGGCGGCTTTCGCGACCCAAGCCAATTGGCCGACTTTTCTCGTCGGCCTCGCCGCGTCGATCGGCGCTGGCGTCAGCATGGGTTTCGCCGAGGCGCTTTCCGACGACGGCTCGCTCACAGGGCGCGGTTCGCCCCTGCTGCGCGGCGGCATTTGCGGGGTGATGACGGCGCTCGGCGGCCTCGGCCACTCCTTACCCTATCTTGTTCCCGACACGCTGCCCGATCATTTTCGCATCGCCACGAGCATCGCGGCGGTGGTGGTGTTTTTCGAACTCTGGGCGATCGCCTATGTGCGCGCCCGCTATATGGACACCCCCTTTCTTCAGGCGGTGTTTCAGATCGTGCTGGGCGGCGCCATCGTGCTCGCCGCCGGCGTGTTGATCGGGGGCGCGTGAGCAGCGTGAGTTTCCTTCTCGCCCATCTCTCCGACGCCCATATTGGCCCGATTCCTCGCCCTAATCTCGCTGAGCTTCTGGGCAAGCGAGCCACCGGCTATGTGAACTGGCTGCGCAAGCGCGCCGCCCAGCACGATATGTCGCTGCTCGCCCGGCTTGTCGACGATCTCCTCGCGCAAAAGCCCGATCATGTCGCGATGACCGGCGATATCGTCAATATTGGCCTTAGCGGCGAAATCGCCTTGGCGCGGGAATGGCTCGGTCGGCTCGGCGGGCCGGAGCAGGTGAGTTTTTCGCCCGGCAACCACGACGCCTATGTCCCACAGGCCATGGCGCTGCTGAACGAGACTTTCGCGCCCTGGAGCCGCGGCGACGACGGCGCGGTCGGCTTTCCCTATCTGCGCCGGCGCGGGGGCGTCGCGCTGATTGGCCTGTCGTCGGGCGTGCCGACCGCCCCTTTTGTCGCCTCCGGACGTCTTGGGGCGAAACAATGCGCTGATCTCGCGGAGTTGTTGGAGCGCGCCGAGGCGGAGGGGCTCGCGCGCGTCGTGCTGCTGCATCATCCGCCGCATCGCGGCGGCGCGCGGGCGCTGCGCGGACTGGATGACGCCGGCGCGTTCGAGAATATCATCGCCGCCCGCGGCGCCGAACTGGTGCTGCATGGCCACAACCACAGGCAGAGCCTGCATCATCTGCCGGGTCCGCGGGGAAAAGTTCCCGTCGTGGGGGTCGCTTCCGCCTCGGCGAAGGCCGCGACGCATCAGCCCGGCGCCGCCTATCACTTGTTTTCGATAGAGCGCGCGGGCGAGCGGCTGGCCATCAAGGGCAGGGCGCGCGGCGTTGACAACACGAGCGGCGAATTGGTGGATCTGGGCGCGCTTGACCTGTGAGGCCGTCACTCCGATTCCACGCGACGCGAGGCGAGTTCGCTCAACGCGAGCCGCGCTCAAAGCTCATCGCCACTTGGATCATTCCGGCACAAGCTCCCATGTCGCTGAAACCGTGGCCTCGATCCGCACATTTCCCGGCTCGATTGGCACAACCACGGCGCGCAGTCCTTCGGACGATCTTTGCATGGGCAAGTCCGCTGCTCCAAACTCCGGGTTTGGTTCGATCGCCAGCAGCCGCCCCAACTTCATCGCGGCGCCATGCGAATAAAGGGCGGCCTTCCGCATTGCCTCCTTCACCGCGGCGGCGCGCAAGCCGTCTTCCCGCGCGTCCTTGTCGGATACTCTAAAATATAGGCCGCGATAAAAATTCGCGCCGCTCGCCACGACGCGGGAAGCTATGACGCCGGCTTTGTCGACATCGCGGATCGTCACGGTAAGCCCGTTCTCCGCGCGATATCCGGTCAGGGTGCGTTTGACGACGCCATTGGTTTTTGGATCGCGTTCCTCGACCATCACGGGCGCGAGGACCAGGCTCGAGGTTTTTATATCCTTCGGATCGACGCCTAACTCTTTAAGCCGCGCGATCGCCGAGGTCGCGGCCTTGGCGTTTTCCGATTCCGCTTCCGCCGCAGTGGGTTTTTCGCTGACAACGCCGAGCGTCAATGTTGCGATGTCGGGTTTAACTTCGGCGAACGATGTTCCCGTCACCGTGATATGCGGTAGGGTGAATTTTTGGTCGCGCTCTTGCGCATTGGCCGACGCGAAGGTAAGCGACACGGCCGCCAGCGCCAGCGCGGATCGATTTAGCATGATTGAAACTTTCCCATCTCCTCCCGAAGCGATCCGCCAATCGGTCTCTCAAGCGACGCCGAGAGCAATTGCCGCTGGTATAAGACCGACGCACTATGTCCAATTTATGCGTTCGGCCTCGGTCGCGCGGGTTCGCCGAGCAGCGCCGCGCTAATCCGTCAGCAGCATACGCCGGCGCAGCGGCTGCAGCGGGCGGGCGTTCATCGGGAAAATCCCTTTGAAAGTCTCGATGTCGCTCGCCGCGACCGCGATGGGCGTGGAAAAGACATACCAATTGACCACTTCCGAGCAGGGCGGCGTCGTGAGCGAGCCCTCGTAGCGGAAAAAATGACGGTTCTTCGGCAAAAGCGCCGTCGCGTCGACTGGCTCCTTCAGCGTCGCTTCGCCTTTCGTTCGCGGCGCGGCCCCCATGATGGCGGAGAAGACCTTATTGGAGCCGCCGGCCCGCATCAGCACGCCAAGCACCAGCAAGTCGCCGCCCTCCTTGGCGTGGACGAAATGCGCCTCCATCGCCTCGCGCTTGCCGTCGATCGCATGTTCGCTCGGCGTGTGAAAATGAAATTGCTTAAGCTCGAACTTGCTATTCTCCGACGTGGCGAAGCTTCCCGGCGCGGCGTCGGCCTGGATCGTGTGTCCATTGTTGACGACAGTGAATGCTTGCGGCTTCCAGGACAGGACGGGCGCGCGAATTTTGGCCTTGATCGCGCCGGTCAGGTCGACCGGCGATTGTTCGCCACCGTAGGCGCAGGCCTCATTGGTCGAATGCTCGCCCCAATTGTGAAGATCCTCGTAGTCCCAATGCGCGTCCTCCGCCCCGGCGGCGGCGGCGCAAAGCGGACAAGAAACAAAACCGGCCAAAAACGATCTGCGCGTAAACGCCATCGCATTTTTCCTTTCGCCTTGACGCTATTTGAAATTGCGGTACAGCCACACACCCAGCAGCCCCAGCAGCCCAAAGAAAGTCACCGATCCCACGAGCTCCACGAAAAACAGAAAAATTCGCCACGCCTGAATCGAAAACACGCTTTGCGCGGGTCCGCCTCCGCCCAAGGTCTGCGCGCGCGCGGCGGCCCGCGCCGCGACGGCCGCTCCCGCCCCGCCGCTGGCGTAATCCGCCGCCAGCGCCTTCTCCCGCTCGATCAGACGGTGCGCGATATAGGCGGTGATGGCGTCGACCACCGCGTCGAGCTTGTCGTTTTCGCAGATCTTGATGCGTCCGTGCCGCGTGTCCTGCAAAAAACGATAGGTTCGCTGGTCATGGGCAAGTTCGACGAAGCCGATCTGATCGATGAACAGTCGCGGGCGCTCGCCCGGCGACACCGCCACGTCGAACAGATCGCAGTCTCGCGGCAACTGCGCAAGAACGGGCTCGAGCTGCTCGCGCAGAATTTCCAGCCGCGCGATTTCCGCTCCCCGCAGATCGGCGAGGACGCCCGACTGGGCGGCGCTGTCGATTCGGGCTCGGCGCAGAGCGGCCGACAGACTGGTGACGCGCTGTTCAAGATTCGGCGGAGCGGCGCGCGGCGAGGGCGCCAATTCCAGTCCCGGCGTCTCCGGCCTCCCCTTGGCGGCCCCGGCGCCGATCCGCGTCGGCTCCAGCGGGGAGCCGCCTTCGCGTCCGGTATCGTCCATGTCAGCCACTTTCTTCCGCTCACCAAAAACGCGCGGGTTTACGCTTCTTTCACTATAGACGCTTCCGATGATTCTGCGAAGGGGCGCGCCGGCTTGTCCCCTGCTTCGCCGGTGGGGTCGACTTTTCCGCCGCCATCCGGCAATGACTTCATAAAATGCCCATGATTCCAGATCACAGCATCAATGCGTCCGTCACGAATCGGCCGCGCTAAGGAAACGCCATGGCCGCAATTGACTTGGGAATGGAGTCTTCGGGACGCAAGCTCGAACGAATGCTCCTGGGGTGCGCCCTGTTAGCGGTGGCGGTTGTCGAGGCCGCGAACGGGCGCGGCCAAGCCGTTTTCGCGGGCGCGCTGGCGGCGCTCGCGCTCTATCTGCTCGCATCGCATCACTACGCGGCGCTTGACCGCCGCCAAAAAAGCATTTTAGCGGCGGCGGATTTTTTCGCGGTGGCGGCGCTCGCGGCGCTGTGCGACCCGTCGGGTGTTTTGTGGCGCGCGCCGACGTCGATTGAAAGCCTCTTTCTGCTGACCCCCAGCGGCGTCGGGACGGCGGTCTTTATCTATCTCGCGGGCTCCGTCGGGCTTACCGGGCGCTCTCCTCTCGCGATCCGCGCCGCGCTGTTCGCGTTGCCGTTTCTGTTTTGTCTGCTCATCGCGCTTGGGTCGCCCGTCGCGATCGAATTGGGGCGGGCGGCGCTTTTGGGTTTCGAAGCGCCGGAGTTCGTCAATACCGTCGTCGGGCGCGTGCTTGTGCTGTTTTTGGTCAACGAGGCGGTTGTCGTCGGCGCTCCGCTGGCGCTTGGCCGCTTCTTGCCGCGGGAGTGGCGCCCGCACGGCGTCTTGTTTCTCGCGGCGCTTTATGCCGCCGTCACACCCTATATCGCGACCGCGGTCTCGTCCTATGTCACGCCACGGGCGCCCGCGCCCATCGCGCAAATCGCGGCGGTGCTGGCCGCGGCGCTGGCGCAGGCGGGCCTATGGGGCGAGACTTATCTCGTAACGCAGTCGCTGGCGGGGCTGTTGCGGGGATCGGCCTCGCTGTCGGTCATCGTCTTCGGTGATTGGAAAAGCGGCGCCGAAAAAGGTCTCGTCTACGGTCTCGTGTTCATGGGACTGCTGCTTGGCGCCAATCTGATCCTGGGGTTCACGCCGGCGGTCGCGGTCATTAACGCCACCGGACCGCTCGGCGCGGCGATTCTCGGCGCGCTGCTGTTTCCTTTAGCGCGCGCCATCGTCGAAAGCACGGATTCGACGCCGCCGTTTTTTGGCCGGCTCGAAGCCGCATATGCGCGAAACTCGAATTTCGCGCGCGGCGTCGTGGCTGGAGTAGGGGCCTGGCTGGCCCTTTATCTCGAGCTGCCGGGCTGGAGCGGGTTCGATCGGTTTTTGTTCGGCGCAGCCGTGGGCGCCCTGGCGTTCGCCGGCGTCGACGCCGCGCTCGACGCTCTCGAACTGCGCGAGGAGCGCCGGCAGCACCTTCGCAGTTGGCGCGTCTACGCGCTCGGAACCGTGCTGGGAGGCTTGGTCGCCGGGGCCATCGCCTGGTACCTCGACAGCGGCCAGGTCGCGACCATCGTCGCGAAATTCCATGCCTATGTGTCGCTCGACTATCGCGCCGACGGCCGCCCGGTCAACGCCTATGTCATTCGCCCCTTATTCTCCAAATGGGGCGCGACGGACCTTGGGATGGCCGACGGCGGCGTGCGGGTTTTCTATGACGAGTCGCTTTCTGGCGTCATTCAATGGGTGTTCGCGGCGCCCTTGTTCTCGATCAATCTGTTTTTCCTCACCGCGCTTATCCAACGCAGCCTGAAGCCTCTCCGCCAGCTCGCGAGTTTCGAGGGCCTCGATTTGCTGATCGAAAACGCCGTCCGCGTGTTGCGCTGGGGCCTGTGGATGGCCCCGGTGATTTATTCCTTCCTGAAGGCGTCCCCCGATCCGACATGGTACAATCAAGACGGGTTGGTGCGCACGGGCGTCGCGACATGGCTGAATTCGACCCTGCCGGACAATGAGTTCCGCCAGTGGAGTCTCGATATTTTCACGGCGCTGCTCGCCTTCGACGGCCTGCGCGTCCTGATCTGGTTCGACCACATGGGGCTGCGCGTCGCGACGCTGGTCAATCTGTCCTTCATCGGCGGCGACATCGCCGACGAAAAGGCGGCGCGCTTCCTCGGCAAGGCGCAGATCAGCCGCGCCATTCCCGAGGGCATCCGGCGTTTCGGCACCTGGGCGCCGTTGTTGCTGCCCTTTTACATTCCGCGCGGGGCCGAATGGGATAGGGCCTGGACCGGCGCAGAGCAGATGACCCATATGCGGCCGCCGTCCTACCTCTATCTCGTCAGCGGCTACCTCGTTTACGTCGGCGTGCTGGCGCTGGCGCTGATCGTCTTCCTGTTGATGCAACTCGCCCGCGCCGGCAAATTGCCGCTGGTTGGGGTCACCGGCGCGGGCGGCGCGCCGGGATCGCGTCCCATCTGCCTCGCCAACGGCTTGATGACCAGCGAATCGTTCGAGGACGGGCAGGGCGCGCTCTGCATCGAGGGGGTTGCGCGCGGCGGTCCGCCGATTGATCTCTACCGTCGTCCCACCGATCACGCCCATCCGCGCGGGCGATTTCTGTTCCTGCGCGAGGACGGGGGGCCCCTGTGGTCGCTGGGCCAGGCGCCCACCTGCGGCGTCGGAGTCAAGGCCACGCTGATCGACGAGGGCGACAATCGCCTGTTCTTCCAGTGTCGCCAACAGGGATTCGACGTTGAGGCGCGCGTCGCGCTCTCCTCCAGCGAAGCGGTGGAGACGACGCGGCTGAAGCTGATCAATCTCGAAAAGCGCCCGCGCAAAATCATGCTGGCGTCGCTGCGAGAATGGGTCTTGAACGAAACCGGCGTCGAGCAGCGCGACCCGGCCTATAACGCCATCCACGTCGGCACCTGGTTCGTGCGGTCGCTTGGGGCGGTGTTCGCCCAGAATCGCCTGCTCAAGGGCGGCGCCCGGAAGCGCGCGGACCGGCGGCTTTCGCCAGAGATCGGCTTTCACGCCATCGGCGCGGCCCCCGGGACGACGATCGCGCTCAAGGGCTATGAGGACGTGAAGTCGCGCTTCTACGGGCTCGGACCCACCAACGCGCCCGACAGCCTGCTTGGCCTTGGCGCCCAGCGCGACCCGAGCGACGAAGGACTGCTTTACGGCTTCGAGCCTTGCGCCAGTCTGAACGTCGAGATCGACGTGCCGGAGGGCGGCGTCGCCGAGATCGTGATTCTGGACGGCTGGGCGCGAGACATGGGCGTCGCGACCGAAACCGTCGCCCGCTGTCTTGGAATGGCGCCCATCGCGCCTGACGTTCTCGATCGCGCGCTCTCGCGGCGGCGCAAACTTTTGCCGCCGCCGACGCCCGAACGGCATCGCTTCGCATTTTCGGCCGATGGGCGCAGTCTGGTCACCGCGCATGACACGCCGCGTCCCTTCGCGCATGTTATCGCCAACTCGCTGGGCGTCGGCGCGGTGCTGACCAATGACGGCGACATTTTCTCGTTCACCGGCAATTCGCGGCTCAACAGTTTCACGCCGTTTCGCTTGGGCGAAGGCCGCATGGCGCCGGCGGGGCAAGCGATTTACGTCTTCGATCTCGCGCGCAAGGACACTTTCGCCGCCACTTTCGTTCCGCTGCGTCGTCGCGACGCCGATTACGATGTGACCTTCGAGCCGGGCGTCGCGACTTACCGGTCGCGGCGCGAGGGGCTGGAACTGGAGCTGACGGTCTTCGTCGCCAAATCCTCGCCCGTCGAATTCAAACTGCTGCGCATCCGCAACCTCGGCGATCACGAACGGCTGCTCGAAATCGTGCCCGTCATGGAGATCGTTCTCGCCGAGACGCCGAACGACAGTCTCGGCTCCATTGAGACCGCGACCGCGGACGACCTGAAATCGCTGTATTTCCGCAACCCGCGCAATGATTTCGTGAAAGGCTGGGCCTTTGTCTCGACCTCGCTCGACGCCGAATTCGCGGAGACGTCGCGCCGCCGATTCCTCGGCCACGAGAGCCGAGACCCCGCCTTGCCCTATATGGTCGAGCATGGTCATCCCGACGCTGGCGCTCCCGCCCATGAGCGCAAGGTCGCGGCTTTCTGCGGCTCGATCGATATAGCGGCCGGCGGCGAGGCGCTGGTCGTGCTGGCGCATGGCCAGACCGGCTCGCTGGAGGACGCCAAGCTGCTCGCGTCGCGGGTTCGCGATCCAGCGTTCGCCCTCGCCGCGCTGGCCGAGAGCCGCGCTAGCTGGGTCGCCGAGACCTCGGTGCTGCGCGTCAAGACAAACCAGCCCGATTTCGACCGCCTGGTCAACGACTGGCTGCCCTATCAACTGCTGGCGTCGCGTCTTTGGGGCCGCACGGGCCCCTCGCAGCGCTCGGGCGCGACCGGCTACCGCGATCAGTTGCAGGACGTGATCCCGCTTATGTTCCTGGACCCTCCGCGCGCCCGGGCGCAAATTCTGCTGCATGCGGCGCATCAGTTTATTGAGGGCGACGCGGTCAAATGGTGGCACCGGGCGCCGAATGGGGGCACCGGTCTTGGCGATCGCACCCACGCCTCGGACCCGCATCTCTGGCTACCCTATGTCGCCTTACGCTACGTGAACGGGACCGGCGACGCGGCCATCCTCGATTGCGTCGAGCCGTTCCTCGAAGCGCCGCCCGTTCCCAATGACCGGGAGGGCGAGGCGACGGTGCCGCTCACCTCGCGCGACAAGGATACGCTGCTCGGCCATTGCGCGCGGGCGATCGACTATACGCTGTCGCGCTTCGGCGCCCATGGACTACCCTTGATGGGCACGGGCGACTGGGACGACGGCATGGATCATGTCGGCGCGGGCGGTCGCGGCGAGAGCGTGTGGATGGGCTTCTTCCTGCATGGAATTCTGGTCGATATGGCGCCTTTGTTCGAATTGAAGGGCGACGCCAAGCGCGCCGCGCGCTATCGCGACGAGGCGGTAAAGCTTCGCGCGGCGCTGGCTCTGTGCTGGCGCGGCGATCGCTTCCTGCGCGCCTTCGCGGACGACGGGCGCGAACTGACGCCGATGAGCGCGATGACGGCATCCTGGCCGGTGCTGTCTGGCGCCGTCGACGCCGGGCGCGGACGCGAAACGATCGAAAACGCGTTGAATATTCTGGCGCGTCCGGATCGCATCTTGCTCGTCACGCCTCCATACAACGAACATTCGAGCCCCTACCCCGGGCGCAGCGCGGAATATCCGCCAGGCGTGCGCGAGAACGGCGGGCAATACTCGCACGGCGTCTCCTGGTTCGTGGACGCTTTGTCGAAACTCGCCGTCGAGGCGAGAGCCCGAGGCGACGAAGTGACGGCCGCGGCGCTGTTCGCGAAGGCCTATCAAAGCTGGGTGGCGATATCGCCGCTCTCCAAGCTGACGACGCCGGAGCAGGCGGATATTTACGGCCTTCCGCCGCATCAGCAACCCGCCGACGTCTATGAGGGCGAGGGCTATGAGGGGCACGGCGGTTGGGCCTGGTATACGGGCTCGGCGGCGCGGATGATATCGGCGGCCTATGCGATGCTCGGCTTCGAACTGGAGAACGGCGAGTTGAAACTGCGCGCTGACGCCTTCGAACCCAAGGGAGAACTGAGGCTCGAAAGCGTGAGCTATCGCGGCAAGACTTTTCGCGCGGATCGAATGGCGACGCCGAGTTAGACCGCCTTCTGTTCGAACGGAATCGTTTGAATGATATGAAGTTGTTCAAAATCAAAATGTTGAAGCAAGCTCTCGTCAACTGGCTTTTCCGGAGCTTGCTCTCGCGGCTTTTTGAAAATGGTTGCCAGAACGTTAATTTTAAATAGACTTGCCGCATTGTAAGCGCGTCGTCGCGCCATGCGTCGAGTGGTTCCGTGTCCAAGGGCGTCAAAGTTGTTTTAGTTATTGTCGCCGCTCTAGCCGGATCGCCGACGCGCGCCGGCGCCCTGCTTTTTCCGGAAGGCGAGGGCCAGGCTATCCTTACCACCACCTTCTCCAATGCGAGCAACGCCTATGACTCGCAGGGAAGGCTGGTCAAGACCCCCTCCTATCGCAAATTCGCGGTATTAGGTAGCAAGCTCACCTGACGGAATGTCGCATATTGCGGCAATTTCCGCCACAATGCCGGCACGAAAAACAGACCCGCCCGGCAAGATTTGGCACTAGAGGCCGATAGCTACTCCCACGCCACGTCAGGCTTAATCAAAAAGCGTGGCGAATTGGTCAACGAGCTTGACCGCTGTTTCGCTCGGATAGCCGAGCTTCGAAACGACATAGCCGCGACGAATCGCGTTCTCCGCGCCTTCGGCTATGACGGCGAGCTAGACGACAAAGCTGGCCCGCAACGCAGTGTCATGTTTGAGAAAGGCCAGCTAGGCCGCGCGATCATGGATGAACTGCGCACGGCGAAGGAGCCGAGATCGACAAGCCAACTGGCGACCGCTCTCCTTCGCCACTTCAAGCAAGATCCCAAGGACAAGGTGCTGCTGAGGGAATACGTCGAGAGAGCCTCCAATGCCATGCAGAAGCTGCGGACTAAGGGGCTGGTGATGGGGGGGAAGAATGGGGCTGGCGTAGCGGTTTGGCGCATCGCGGACTAGGCGTTGGCTAGCGGTTCGATCAGATACGCTCAAGACGCCCGTGGGAATATGATGGTTGCGGGCACCGCTGTTCGGCTGGACATTGGGGGTGGCATCCTTATATAGCCGGCCGAACATAGGAAAAGGCTACGCGATGCCGCCACGCACGATTGAGCCAAAGTCAGAGTCGTCAGTTGCGCCGGGCGCGATAGCCAGTCGAGCAGCTAGGCCAAAACTCCTCGATAGAATGAAGTCCAATCCCAGAGGAGATTGGACGATCGATGATATCGGGTCGATTTGCGACAAAGTTGGAATGTCTTTGCTTCGCCGAGTCGCGGATCTCATTACAAGGTATCGAGCCAACTAATAAAGGGCGGAATCCAAACGATTCCAGCAAACAAGCCAGTTAAAGCCCCATATATAAGGGCTTTCTTAGGACTTGTTGAGGCTCACTTGCTGGCTAAGGCGCAGGAGAAACAAAATGGCTGACCAGAAAAACCCGGTGGATGCCGGCAAGTATCCGGTCGCGATCAGTGCGATTGGAGATGCGGACGGCGGCGGCTACATGGCGTTGGCTGTCGACCTCAAGGGATGCATGGCGGGCGGGGAAACTCGCGCAGAAGCACTCGAAAATCTCCAAAGCGCAATTCTGGAATGGACTGACGAGGCTGTGCGACTGGGACGCCGAGTCCCCGCGCCGGGAGAAGCTATTGCTAGAGCGCATAAAGAGCACAAGAGCTTGATGGACCTTCTGCAAAAGCAGGATTCGCTGCTGGCGGAACAGACGGAAGCATTTGAAAAACAGCGCGATGAGTTAGCAAGACTGCGCGAGCAGCTTCTATCTCTATCGTCGCAATCACAGTCTGACGATGCGGAACCTGATGGGGCCCTTGCGGACCCATGCCTTGTTACTATTGCCGGTTCTCGTGGAGGCAGGAACAACATTCCTCACTGAGGCTATCGCTGCCAATACCCCTTCCACTGGCGCGACACGGGATGCGCCAGAGAAGCGGCGGCAATCATAAGATATTGCTCGCCGTTCGACACGCGGCGATGATCTTCGCGCCAAGCGATCTCGCGGGAATAGGCCGTGAGATACGCGCCAGCGATATGATGATGCTGGCCAACTTCGGCGCGGCGAAGACGAGAGAAGAAGCTTTCGGCTTGGTTCATGCAAGCGCCTTCGTCTGAGTAAGCCCATTCGTGATTGATGCGCTTCGTAAGGAACTTGGCGTGCAAGCGATCCCAATGCGCGGCTTCGTCGGCATGAACGGTGGCGCTGGCGTCGATCCGGCTTTCGAGCGTCGGCAGGGACTCGGCTTCGCTCTTGAACACGAAGGGAAGCGTGCGGCCGTTGCGCTCGCGCATGATGACCACGACGCGGCGCTTGCCGTTCTGGTTGACCGCAAGGCGACGGTCGCGGCGGTTTTCCTTGTAGTTGGAAGGCTTCACGTAACCGCCGAAATAGGCGCCGTCGACCTCGACTTCGCCGCCGGCTTTCATCGTCTCGACTTCCGCCGCAAGGGCTTCGCGGATTTTGTGGGAGAGAACGAAAGCCGTCTTGTATTGCACGTACAGTTCGCGGGAAAGCTGAAGGGCGCTGTGACCCTTCACGCTGTTGACGAAGATCGCGATAGCCAGAAGATAGTCCCGAACCGGGAGCTTGCGGCCGGCGAAAATCGTCCCGCTCGTCACGCTGTATTGATGGTCGCAGCCTTGGCACTTGAACAGCGGGCGGGTTTTATAGGCGTAGGAGGCGCAGCAACCGCATTGCGGGCAAACTGGCTGGCCTTCGGTCGCGGCCCAACGGATTTGCTTGAAGGCGTCGCGGGCTTCGTCGTCCGACATGCGCGCGACCTTCGCGAGGGAGAGGGTGCGGGCGCCGGCGGAGAGGAGGAAGTGCTGAGCCATCTGTTGCTGTCCAACGTTTTGCGTTAGACATAACGATAAGCGTTAGCATCTTAGGTGTCAATAACGATTTTCGTTGCTCTTGACGATTTTCGGCGCACGGGTTACCTATGCGACATGACCCCTGCTCAATGCCGCGCCGCTCGCGCATTTCTTGATATTTCGCAAGACGATCTGGCGACAGCCGCGAACGTCGGGCTTTCGACCGTCCGGAATTATGAAAAGGGTCGGAGCGTTCCGATTGGGAATAATCTAGGGGCAATGAAAGCTGTCCTAGAGGCGCGCGGTATCGGCTTTGTGGGTCCGGACGATAGCGGGACATATGCAGTCACCTTCAAGGCTCGCGACGCGGGCGCATGAGCCTATAAACGGCCCCGCGATTCTGCTAAAAGAAAGGTGGAGGCGGGGGGTGTCGATCCCCAGGGGGAGAGCCTGCAAATGCTTCCCTGGCGCCGGCCAATAACCGCCCCCACGAGAGGACTCAGGCGCTTAGGCGTCTGAGTCTTCGTCACCAAGTTGCATCTCGATCTGCGGGGGCTCTCTTTTGAACGCTCTCCGATAGTGTTTCCAGAATTGTTTTTTGTTGTCAGATAGAGTGAACAGCATTGTTATGTTAGCAACAAGTTTCTCTACATGTGGCCTGCCTATATCACTAGTAAGAAGTTCATTCATACGCCGACGTCTCTGCCATTTAATGTTTGGCGGGTTTCTTTTATCTAGCTCATCGAGAACACCAGGCGGCAAATTCTCAAGAATTAACTGCCTGATTAACTTTCCGCCATATCTTGGCCCGCGTGGACCTTTATAAGAATACTCTGTTGCTGGCCAAGGCCAGCCCCAAACGCGGAACATCTCTTTGAAAAATTCAATCGGAATCTTTTCCTTATAAGGTAAAAGGATAGGAGAAATATATGCGGCGAGGATTTTTTGTAGCTCATCCTTTTCGCGTTTCGCTTGGTGACCAGTCGCTTCATCAATCAAACTGACAATGGCGACGTTTACTAATCCCTTCAGCAATCGCCGTGCTTGCTCAGCGATATGCTTCTGGTTCGCTGCGAGTTTTCCCGCGTTGTCGGCGTCCACAAACACCTGACATACCGTCGGCAGCAACTCCGCAGGATAGCCGAATGCCTTCCCCCCTTCCTTGCGTCTAAATTCGATCTGACTAGACGTCACGTATAACTCATTGGGGATGAAAGGTTTTAGGTTCTTTGCGGTCAAAAATGCCGGCAAGTTGACGTCACCATCGTAATACTGGCGCCCCTTGGCTTGGCGGGCCCGGCCAAGGGCCTTCATGACGCCGCTCTGCGTCAAAACGCGCTGTTTAGTGTCAAGAACGGCGCAGGGAAGTTGAGCATCGCCGATGTTGAGGATGCCCTCGTCGGTTGCCGTTGGAAGATTCTTGCTTCCCCATCTCGCCTCGGCGCCAAGCCGGCCGATCTCAGCCTTGCGACCGGCGTCCAATCGTTGGGAGCGGACTAGGCCACCCTTCCGTTGTGGGTTATTCTGGTCACCCTCTGGCGTCTCTGGGGTATCTGTCATCGAGGCTCCGAATCGCTAATGAGCAGGCATGCCGGAACCTATAGCTGGCCTTACGTAAGAGCAAGCTCTTTGTTTTTCATGCTTGGTTAGTTTGCTACCTAATACCGCAAATTCGAACTCGACGGCTATGTCGAATATGGCGCCGCGGATTGGCTGACCTTGGTGGGCCAGGGCGGCGGCATGGATTTCCAGGGATCGAGCAGCACGCCAGCGCCGTTTTCGGCGTCGCCGGCCGCGAGCTACGCCGGATTAGGGCTTGGCTCGATCGGCGCCCGCGTCCGGCTCGGCAGGGTCGCGGGCTATTATTTTTCGCTGGAGGGCAGCCTACGCGCCGCCTCGCACACCGCCGAAACCTATCTCGACATGAGGGACTTTCTGCAAGTCGACGCGCGGGTGCAAATGTTTCACTCTTTGGAAACCTGGGGCTTTCCGGCCTTCCTCGACGTGCAGCTTGGCTATCGCTCGCGCGGCCAGAACGGCGACGAAATCCGCGCCGATCTGACCTTTGGCGTGCGGCCTCAACCCGCCGTGCTGCTGATGGCGCAAAGTTTCACCGCCATCGCGCCGTGGCCGAGCACGGCGAGCAGTTTCGCGGCGCAAAAGTTCGAGGTCAGCGGCGTATATGACTTGAACCGAATTTTTTCGGTCCAGCTCGGTTTCGTCTACGCGCCCTTCGGCGCGAACGCGCCGGCCGAGCGCGGAATCATCAGTGCGGTTTGGGCGCGGTTTTGAGCGCTAAAACCTTGTCGTCAATCGCGTGAGCCAGGCGGGCGAGGCGGCGACGAGAGCGGTTTCCACGTCCTTTTCCAGTCCCGAGGCGATCAGCACGCCGAGGGCGATCAGCAAAACGCCAAGAGCTTGCTTAACGCGCTTGCCGGCGCCGAGCAATGAATCGCGCCAGCTCGACATCAGCCGCCGCGACAAGGCGCCGAGCAGCAAAAGCGGCAGCGCGGCCCCAAGCCCAAAGACGGCCATGGTCAACGCCACCTGTTGCAAATTCTCGCCGCGCGCCGCCAGCACCGAGGCGGCGCCGAGCGTCGGCCCGACGCAAGGACTCCAGACCGCGCCGAGCATGAGCCCAAGGCCGAACTGGCCCAGCGCGCCCGCCGCCGGGTAGCCGCGAAAGGCGCTGTCGATCTTGTCGCTCAAGGGTCCGGCGGCGGCGCTGAAACGCTCTTGCAACGGCGGCGCGACGAGGACAATTCCGAAAAGGATCATCAAGATCGCGGAGCCGAACCTAAACACGGAATCGTCAATCTCGATCGCGAAGCCAATCGTCGCGACAAACAGCCCAATGGCCACGAAGGAGACCGCGACTCCAAGCGCCAATAGCGCTGGGCCGAACCTGTGCCGGGACGCCGCCGCGCCGAGAACCAGCGGCAACAATGGCAACACGCACGGCGAAAGGATCGACAAAATTCCCGCCAGAAACGCAAGCCCAATCGCGCCGATGCTCATCTTTCCCGCCTCATAAGGCCTTATTGAGCAGCGCGGCGATCGACCCGGGGTCGGTGTCGCCGACGGAGCGGCCCCTCTCGGTCGCGCCCTTGAAAACGATCAATGTGCTTTGCGTCGTCGCTTTGAACTGGCGCACGACGCCCTTCTGGCTATCGAAATCCACGCGGAAGACTTTTAGCGCGCCGAATTTGGGCGCGCTTTCGAGCTTTTCGAGAATCGGCTGCTGCGCCTTGCAGGTCGGGCACCAGGGAGCGAAAATGTGAACGAGGATCGAGGCGCCGGCCGCCTGCGCCGCGGCGAAGCCCTCCTGCGTGAAGGGCGCGAGTTCGGCGGCGAGGGCGGGCAGCCCCGCGGCGGAAAACAACGCGGCGGCGAGCAGCGTGCGGCGTGTCGGCATGGACGAACTTCTCCTCTTTCGCGCCGCGGCGGCGCGCCTGCATGAGCGACGAATATGGCCTCTCGATCCAGTCTTCGCTAAACGCGACGGCGATGTTACATCAAATTCGCCGCGAGCGGAGATAGGTCGATGCGTGAAGCCTATGGAATCATTCTTGCCGGCGGACAGGCGCGACGGCTCGGCGGCGTCGACAAGGCTTTGATCGCCGTTGGGGGCGAGCCGATCCTGACACGCCTCGCGCGACGGCTTGGCGACCAGTGCGCCGGCCTGGCGCTCAACGCCAATGGCGATGCCGCGCGCTTCGCGGGATTTGGCCTGGAGGTCGTCGCGGACGACATCGCGGGTTTCGCTGGCCCGCTTGCTGGCGTTCTGGCCGGGATGGATTACGTCGCCGCGAATTTCGAGCGAATTTCCGATATCGTCACCGTCCCCGCCGACACGCCCTTCATTCCGCGCGATCTCGTGGCGCGGCTCTCAAAAGCGCGGGCGGCGGCGGGCGCGGACATCGCCGTCGCGAGATCGGGCGAGCGCGATCATCACGCCATCGCGCTATGGCCCGTGACCTTGCGGGGCGAACTGCGACGCGCGCTGGTGGAGGAGGAATTGCGCAAGGTGGCTGCTTTTACCGAACGATTTAAGCACGTCGCGGTGGAGTGGCCGACCGAGCCGTACGATCCGTTCTTCAATGTCAACCGGCCGGAGGATGTGGAGCGCGGCGAGGCGGTGGCGGCTCAAACATAGCCCGGATCAATCGCCGCCGTTGGCTCCAGCCACGCCGGCGTCGGCAGCTTCTGCTCGCGCAAGAACGCCGGATTGAACAGCTTGGACGCATAGCGTCCGCCGCCGTCGGCGAGCACGGTCACGATGGTGTGGCCCGGACCCAATTCGCGCGCGAGGCGAATGGCGCCCGCGACATTTATCCCGGATGAGCCGCCAAGCAGCAGACCCTCGTTCTGGGCGAGATCGAAGACAATCGGCAGCGCCTCCTCGTCCGTGATCTGGCAGGCGAAATCCACCGGCGCGCCGACGAGATTCTCGGTGACGCGGCCCTGGCCGATCCCTTCCGTGATGGAGCTTCCCGACGCCTTCAGCTCGCCGCTGGTGTAATAGGAATAGAGCGCCGCGCCCATCGGGTCGGCGAGGCCGATCTTGATGTTCTGGTTGCGCGCCTTGAGCGCCAGTCCGACGCCGGCGAGCGTGCCGCCCGTGCCGCAGGCGCAGATGAAGCCGTCGACATCGCCGCCGAGTTCGTCGTAAATCTCGGGGCCGGTCGTCTCGATATGCGCTTCGCGATTGGCGAGATTGTCGAACTGATTGGCCCAAATCGCGCCTTCCGCGCGCTCTCCCGCCAATCGGTCGGCGAGGCGGCCCGAAAGCTTCACGTAATTATTGGGATTGGCGTAAGGGACGGCGGGCACTTCGACAAGCCGAGCCCCTTGCAGGCGCAATGTGTCCTTCTTCTCTTGCGACTGCGTTTCCGGAATGACGATGACGGTCGAAAAGCCGAGCGCATTGGCGACCAGGGCGAGACCAATGCCGGTGTTCCCCGCGGTGCCCTCGACGATCACCCCACCGGGCGCAAGCGTTCCCCGCGCGATCGCGTCGCGAACGATATACAGCGCGGCCCGGTCCTTCACCGAGCCGCCGGGATTCATGAATTCCGCCTTACCGAGAATACGGCAGCCTGTCGCTTTCGACGCCGCGCGCAATTCGATCAACGGAGTCTTGCCGATGGCGTCGATCACATTGGCGGCTATGGTCATGCGGATCAATCCTCGAACTGGGGCGGCGGTTGGAGTGAATAAGCAATCTTCGTTCCCGATCCTACCGCTTTAAGCGGTCTCGCTCGTTCTTTCAAAGCGGAATGTGGCGGAGTGCCGGGCGCTTTCCCCCGGCGGCAGCAGCCGCATCGAAGGCTTTTCCGCAAGTTCGCCGAAAAAATCCTCAGGGTCGCCATGGCCGGTCCAGGGCTCGATGCAAAGATAGGGCGCTGGCGGCAGCGACCAGAAGGCGATATGCGGGAAATCCTCGAACTCCACGACAAGGCGCGCGCCAGCGCCATTGTCGAATGCGATGCTTTTGCTGTCAGCGTTCAGAAAAACCAGCGCGTCATTGGCTAGCAATGCCGGCGTCAACGGAAGAACGCGGCCTTTTAGCGGGAGGGGGCGCGCGCGCCGCGAAATGAGGCCGCCGGGCGCGATGACCGGAACCTCCGCCCGTTCGGGCTTTTCGAACACAATGGCGTGCGGCGCCGCGGAGCCGCCAAACGGCCAGCGAATGGCCGGATGCAGGCCGCAGGCATAGGGCAGGGGCGTCCCGCCGCTATTGGTGACGATCAGCGCGTTTTCCAATCCGCCGGGCAGCAGCCGGAACTCGACGGCGAGATGAAAATCGAAGGGGTAAAGCGCGCGCGTTTCCTCGTCCGCCGCGAGCTCCAGGCGTAGAAAGTCGCGCTGTTGCTCGGCGACGGCGAATTGCTTCTTCCAGGCGAAGCCATGCAATGACAGCGGATAAGTCTTGCCATTTACGCGCGCGGTCCCGTCACGGGTCCAGCCCACTACTGGAAACAGGATCGGGGCGCTCTGGTCCCAGATTTTCGGGTCCTTGGCCCAGACGAGATCGACCCCGCTCGCGCGCCAGGACATAAGCTCGGCGCCGAAACTGTTGATGTCGGTGCGGTCGCCTTCATCGTTGCTCAGGAGAATCGTTTCGTTCATGACCGCAAGGATCGCGCGGCGGGCCGGATGGGGCAAGATTTGGTTCGATTTAAACTCCGCGACCGCGCCGAAGGCGCCCTCTCTGGCGCTTTCGCCCGCAAGGCTTTAAGGCGAAGGAGATGACCAGTTCCCACAGGCCCCATGTCGATCTTCACTCCGCGCTCAGGCTGCGGGTGGAAGGGCTTTGCGTCGAACGCGGCGAGAGCCGGGTGATCGAAAATCTTGGTTTCGTGCTCGCGGGCGGCGAGACGCTGAAGGTCACCGGCCCCAATGGCGCCGGCAAATCGACGCTTCTGCGGGCGCTGGCGGGACTTTTGCCGCGTGGCGCCGGCCTCGTCGCGCTCGAAGGAGCGGGAGAGGAAGATGTGGCGCAACAGACGCAATATCTCGCCCATGCCGACGGACTAAAGGCCCAATTGACGGTCGCGGAAAACCTCGCCTTTTGGGCCGATTATCTCTCCGCCGAAGGCCCCGCGCCGAATTTTCCGGCGCGCGATGTTTCGGTCGCGGCGGCGCTGGCGAACGTTGGGCTCGCGCATGTCGCGGGAGCGCCGGTCGCGATCCTTTCCGCCGGGCAGAAGCGGCGCGTCGCGCTGGCGCGGCTCATGGTCGCTTTCCGTCCGCTGTGGCTGCTCGACGAACCGCTGACTGGCCTCGACTCGGCGTCGCGTGAAAAATTCGCCCTCGCCATGCGCGATCATTGCGCGCTCGGCGGCATGATCGTCGCCGCCACGCATGAGCCGCTCGGCTTCGACGAGACGCGCGAACTGCGGCTCGGAAAGAAGCTCAAGGTCGCCGCGTCATGACATCCGCCTTCCTCACCGTCTATCTGCGGGAAATCCGCATCGCCCGGCGGCTCGGCGGCTCAGGCTCGATGGGCGTGGTCTTCTTTCTCACGCTGGTGACGATCACGCCCTTCGCGGTCGGACCCGATCCCAATCTGCTCGCCCGCATCGGCCCGGCGATGCTGTGGATTTCGGCGCTGCTCGCCAGCCTGCTCGGGCTCGACCGGCTGTTCCAGGCCGACGCCGAGGACGGCTCGCTCGATCAGTTTCACCTCTCGCATACCCCGCTGGAGCTCGCGGTGCTCGCCAAATGCGCGGCCCATTGGACCACGGCCGGCCTGCCCCTGGCGCTCGCTTCACCCTTGTTCGGGCTGATGTTGCAGCAGGATGGCGCGGCGCTGTTCGGGGTCGTCGCGAGTCTGCTCGCCGGCACGCCGGCGCTGACTCTCATTGGCGCGATAGGGGCGGCCGCGACCGTGACGCTGCGGCGCGGCGGCCTGCTGATGGCGCTGCTCGTTCTGCCGCTCGCCATTCCCGTGCTGATTTTCGGCGTATCGGCGGCGAACGCCGCCGCCGGCGGGACGGTTCCGTTTTTGACTCCCTTCTCGATCCTTTGCGCGATCAGTCTCGTCGCGCTGGCGCTGTGCCCCTTCGCGGCCGCCGCGGCGCTGCGCCAAATTTAAACCAAGCGCTCTCCAACAGGGCGTATGTTCGCATATTGTTCTTGCCGGCCCGAGCGGCTCGGGTTAGGCTCGCTCCAGGCTTTCATGTTTGGTTTGCTGGAGCGGGTCATGGTCGTCAGGGTCGCAACCGTCGCCTTCGAGGGGATCGACGCCAAGCCGGTGGATGTTCAAGTGCATCTCTCCGGCGGCTCGGTCGTGTTCGGCCTCGTCGGCCTCGCCGACAAGGCGGTGGGCGAATCGCGGGAACGCGTGCGCGCGGCGCTCAACGCCTCCGGGCTCGCGTTGCCGGCCAAGCGCATCACGGTCAATCTCGCACCCGCCGACATGCCCAAGGAAGGCAGTCATTACGACTTGCCAATCGCCCTCGGGATCATGGCGGCGATTGGCGCCATTCCCTCCGACGCTTTGGAGGGCTTCACCGTGCTCGGCGAATTGGCGCTCGACGGCACGCTGACCCCCGTCGCGGGCGTGCTGCCGGCGGCGGTCGCCGCCAACATGCGCGGACACGGATTGATTTGTCCCGCCGCTTGCGGGCCGGAGGCCGCCTGGGCCTCCGGGGACATGGAGGTGATCGCGCCAACCTCTCTGATCCAGCTCGTCAATCACCTGAAGGGAACACAGGTTTTGGCGCGGCCCGTTCCGGCGGTGCGGGCCGCCGCGCGCGACTTGCCTGATCTCGCCGATGTGAAAGGGCAGGAGAGCGCCAAGCGCGCTCTGGAGATCGCGGCGGCGGGCGGCCACAATCTCCTGATGAATGGACCGCCCGGCGCCGGCAAATCGATGTTGGCGGAGCGGCTGCCGTCGATCCTGCCGCCGCTGACGCCTCGCGAACTGCTCGAAGTTTCGATGATCCATTCGGTCGCCGGGCAGCTCGCGGGCGGCGAACTCACGGACCGGCGGCCCTTTCGCGCGCCGCATCATTCGGCGTCCATGCCCGCCTTGGTCGGAGGCGGAACGCAAGCAAGGCCGGGGGAGATATCGCTCGCCCATAACGGCGTGCTGTTTCTCGACGAACTGCCGGAGTTTCAATCGCAGGCGCTCGACGGCTTGCGCCAGCCGCTGGAGACCGGCGAGGTGGCCATCGTTCGCGCCAATCACCGCGCGATCTATCCCGCGCGCTTCCAGCTCGTCGCCGCGATGAACCCGTGCCGCTGCGGCTATGCGCTGAGCCCGGGTTTCGCCTGCAAGCGCCAGCCCAACGAGCGTTGCGCCGCGCAATATCAGGCGCGGCTGTCCGGCCCCTTGCTCGACCGCTTCGATTTGCAGATCGAAGTGCCGGCGCTCACCGCCGCCGATCTCGTGCTGCCGCCGCCGACCGAAGGGTCGCGGGAGGTCGCGGCGAGAGTCGCGGCCGCGCGCGAATCGCAGCGCGTCCGCTACCTGGCGCTGGGACGCGCCGAGGGGACGACCAATGCGAGCGCGCCGGCCAAGCTCGTTGAAGGCGTGGTCAATCTCGACGCCAGCGGAACCGCGCTGATTCGCGAGGCCTCGGAGCGTTTCGCGCTGTCGGCGCGCGGCTTCCATCGCGTGCTGAAGCTCGCGCGCACAATCGCGGATCTGGAGGGCTCCGAGTCCGTATCCCGCCGCCACCTCGCGGAGGCTCTCTCCTATCGCTCCGGCCTCGCCCGCATGCGGCGCGCGGCCTGACCTTCGGGGGGCACAAGAAATGGACTCCGAGATTTTGCGTTTTATCGCGCCGGCGCTTGGGTTTGGCGTCTTCGCGGCGGGGCTTGGCGCGGCGCTGTGCATATGGCGCAAGCGGGTTCACGCGGAGTCGGAAGCCGAGATCGAATCGCTGCGCGATGAAATCTGGGAGTTGCGCGCGGCCGCCGCCGCTCGCGACAAGGCCGAGGCGGCGAGCCTCGCGAAATCGCGCTTTCTCGCGACCGTGAGCCATGAAATCCGCACCCCGTTGAACGGCATCCTGGGCCTCGCGCAATTGCTGGGAATGACGAGGCTCGAGGCGGAACAGGCGAGCTATGTGGAGTCGATTGGCGATTGCGCGCGCTCGCTGGCGCAGCTCATCGACGACATATTGGATTTTTCCAAGATCGAGGCCGGCAAGCTCGAACTGCGCGCCGAGCCCTTTGAGCTGGCGCCGCTGGTCGAAAGCGTGGTTGAACTGCTCGCGCCGCGCGCGCAGGGGAAGGCGCTGGAGATCGCCAGTTTCGTCGCGGGAGAGTCTCCGCGGCGCATGGTCGGCGACGCCGCGCGGTTGCGGCAGGTGCTGATCAATCTCGCGGGAAACGCCGTGAACTTCACCGAAAAAGGCGGAGTCGGCGTGCGCGTCGGCCCCTCCGGCGCCGGGGTTTTGCGCTTCGAGGTCGAGGACACCGGTCCTGGTGTTCCCGCCGCCGCGCGCGAGGCGATCTTCGAGGAATTCGAGCAAGGCGACGGCTCGGCGACCCGCCGTCATGGCGGAACCGGGCTCGGACTCGCCATTTCGCGCCGACTCGTCGAACAAATGGGCGGAAAACTGGAAATCGCCGGGACTTCGGCGCGGGGAACCACTTTCGCATTCTCCTTGCCATCGCCATTCGAGACAAAGGAGCGCGCGCGCGAAAAATCGCGGCCGCTGGCGAGCCAACTGGCGCTCATCGTCGCGCGAACGCACTTCGAGGCTCCTTTCCTGGCGACTTATCTGCGAGAAGCCGGCGCCGGCGCCGAAATCGCCGAAGGCGAAGCGGAAGGGCTCGCGCGCCTATGGAGCGGTCGATCGCCGGGCTACAACGCCGTGATCGTCGATTGCGGCCTTGGCGAAAGCGCGACGGAGGCTTTGGCGCGGGCCGCGCGCGCGGCGCGGGCGGGTCGGGTGTTCCTGTTGTTCTCCCCGCTCGAACGGCGCGCTTTCGGCGAAGCGGCGCTGCATCAATTCGACGGCTGGCTGGTGAAGCCCGTGCGCGCCGCCTCGCTGATCGAGCGACTGGCGCCCGCGATTCGGGGCGCGGCGCCCGCGGCCAGCGCGGCGCCGGAACCCGTCTTGGCCGGCCTGCAGGTTTTGCTCGCCGAGGACAATGACATCAACGCCCTCATAGTCACGCGTCATCTCGGGGCGCTGGGGGCGCTTGTCACCCGGGCCGAAAATGGCGCCCGGGTGGTGGAAATCGCCCGCGCGGCGATCATGGGCGCCGCGACGCCTTTTGGCGTCATTCTGATGGATCTATTCATGCCGCAACTCGACGGGCTGGAG
>Ga0182014_10000851_pt1 | contig 41607 bp, 36 predicted proteins | sample 612S2DmetaG_FD_120489 | JGI IMG/M metagenome (GOLD analysis project Ga0182014, IMG submission 120489) | Permafrost microbial communities from Stordalen Mire, Sweden - 612S2D metaG | ecosystem: Environmental > Terrestrial > Soil > Wetlands > Permafrost | place: Sweden: Stordalen | collected... | reverse complement strand
TCGTCGCGGGCGGCACGGTGACCCGGCGGTCGGCCGCTGTCTTCTACCACCCGAGCCTGGGCACCGTGCTTGAGCCGCTCGCTCCCTTCATCGGGATCGACGGCACCGAATATGAGCCTGTTCTCCTCTGGGACCTGCTGCGGGACGACGTCGAGGACTACCTGAAGGTGTTCGGCCGGCCCGAGCAGGTGACGGCGTGGCGGCAGGGCAGGCCCTACGTAGCGCCGCTGGCCGAGAACTCCGCCGCACTCTGACTCAGCCGCGCGGGCACCGCTGACCGCCGAGGACGAGGACGTGACGTTCGAACGGCCATCGCCGCTCACGATGGATAGCCATCGGGAATCGTCGTTGGACCCCGTGATCAGGAGCTGCTTACCATGACAGGCATGAGACTCCGGCCCCGTCGCAGCGGCTCGCGTGGCCTGTCGCGAGCGGCGTCCCCGTGTTGTTGCTGACGGAATAGCCCGCGCGGCTGCGGTCTCCGCCGCAGCACATTCTCCCGGTGTGGCCACATTTCCCTGAATGCCCCAGACCACCCTCCCGCAGGCTCCGCAATTGGTGACAGAAAGCAAGGTTATGACGACTCAGATCTCTCCGCCGGAATCAGCTACTGCGACATCGCGGTGGGCTGCGGAACCCATACCGGCCACCCGGGCTGGATGGGTGGAGCGCGCGCGTCAGGCAGCCGGGCTCGTCGCCGCCACTGCGTTCGAGCGTGATACCACGGCGGCAGCGCCCTTCGCGGAGGTCCAGTGGATTAAGGACGCGGGCCTGGTCGGCCTGCAGGGCCCGAAAGCCAGCGGCGGCGGTGATGCCGACTGGGCCACGGTGCTTGACGTCGTGGCGGAGTTCGCGAAGGTCGACGGGTCAATCGCCAACGTCCTCGGCTGGCACTACGCCTACTTCTGGCTTTTCCGCTCGTTCGGGACTCCTGAGCAGCGGGCGAAGTGGGAGGCGGAGGTCACTGCGGATCGGCAGCTGATTTCCGGCATCGCGAACTTTCGTGACCGGCCGATCAGCGCGGTCGACGAGGGGACGACGCTGCTGCTGAACGGCAGCAAGCAGTTCAACACCGGCCTGCCGGTATCCGACCGGGTCTTCATCGGCACCGCTCTGGAGGGCACCGAAGACGTCTTCTTCGTTTACGCCAACAGCCGTGTGCCGGAAATCATTTACGGCGAGGACTGGGACACGCTCGGACAGCGCTCCACCGCCAGCGGCAGCGCCACGGTTTCCGGGCTTCGCGCGCCCTGGGATGATGCACTCGGTTTTGCCGGCAAGACGTTCATCCCGCAGCCGGCCAACATCACCCCAGGGCTCACCTCCCAGACGCTGATGCCCACGTTCTACGTCTCACTCGCCCGCGGCGCCCTGGACAAGGCGGTGGATTACATCAAGAACCATGGCCGGGCGTGGCTGCACTCGAACTACGAGCGGGCCGTGGACGAGCCGTACGTGGTCGATGGCATCGGGCAGCTGCAGTCGCGGTTGCTCGCCGCCGAGGCACTGGTCCGGGACGCCTCGGAGAAGGTCAGCGCCGCACTGGATGCGCCGAACGAGATCACGCCGGAGCAGCGCGGCGAGCTCGCGGTCCTGCTGTCCGCAGCCAAGACTGTCGCGGTCGAGGTGGGCATCGAAGTGACCACTAAGCTGTTCGAGCTCACCGGCGGCCGCTCGACGGCACGCAGCTTCGAGCTGGACCGGTTCTTCCGGGACCTGCGCACCCAGAGCCTGCACGACCCGGTCGCGCAGAAGCGGATCCAGGTGGGTTCCTACCTGCTGCGGGGCGAGTATCCGCTGGCCGTCGACTGGTACTCGTGACCAGCCCGTTTTTTCGGCCGAATGTCTACTAATCCTATCGAGAAAGTTCTATATACTGCGGGAAAGGGTAAAGGATCACCATGGCCACCGCACTGACTCCCCGGCTCGTCCTGACCGACGAGCTGCTCGACGGCATCGCTGAACGTGCGGACGGCTACGACCGGGCCGGGCAGTTCTTCTTCGAGGACTTCGAGGAGCTGCGTGACATCGGCTACTACCGCGCCCCGGTACCGGCGGCGCTGGGCGGCGCTGACCTGACGCTGAGCGAGCTCGCCGCGGTGCACCGGCGGATCGCCTACCGGTCAGCGTCGACCGCTCTGGCGTCCGGAATGCACCTGTTCTGGGTAGGGGCGGCGGCTGACCGTGCTCGAGCCGGTGACACGAGGTCCCGGTGGATCCTCGAGGCAGCCGCGGCGGGGGAGATCTTCGCCGCGGGGCACAGCGAGCCGGGCAACGACCTCGCCCTGTGGGGCTCGACCAGCGAGGCCCGGCCGGCCGAGGACGGGTACGCCTTCTACGGGCGCAAGCTGTTCACCTCGCTGTCCCCCGTCTGGACGATTCTCGGCGTGCACGGTGCCGACACCACCGGCCCCGACGGGCACAAGATCATCCATGGTTTCGTGTCCCGGGACGACCCGGGCGTGCGCACCGAGGAGACCTGGGATACCTTCGCCCTGCGCTCGACGCGAAGCGACGATACCGTCCTCGACGGTGCGCGCTCCCCAGCCGAGTGGATCATCGCGGTCCTCTCCCCGGCGACGCCGGGCAGTGAGTACCTGGATTCGGTGTCCGCCTGGGCCGTCGTGCTCACGTCAAACGTCTATCTGGCCATCGCGCAGCGGGCGTTCGACCTGGCGGTGCAGGTGGCGTCCGGCCGGACAAGCAACCGGCTCGACGGGCGCCCGCGTAGCGAGGACCCTTTCGTCCAGGCCGCATTCGGTGCGGCGCTTGTCGAACTTGACGCGATCGAGGCGCATCTTGACATGGCGGCGCGGGAGTGGACCGAACGGCCAATCGCGGACATCCCGTGGAACCGCAGGCTGCTGGCCGCCAAGCAGCACGCGACACTCGGCGCCAAGCGGGTCGTGGATCGGAGCCTGCAGGTGATCGGCGGCCGGTCACTGCGCCGGGGATCGCTCATCGAGCGGCTCTACCGCGATGTGGCCGCCGGCGTGCTGCACAATCCCGCGCCGGATACCGTCCTGCGCGCGCTGGGATCAGCCGACTTCGTCAGTACGGACAGCTTCACGAGATGAACGGGCACGCCGGCGGGAGACAGCAGAACGTCACGCGTCCCCCGCGCGGCACGGTCCCAGCCCCGGCTCCCTGCCCGTCACCACTACCAGCCGGCTTGTCGTGGCGGCCGACCAGGAGGCCGCCATGACAGAACCGTTGAACCTGACCCACCTGCGGTCGCTCGTCGCAGTGGTGGACCGGAAAAGCTTCACCCGCGCCGCGCAGGTGCTGCACCTGAGCCAGTCCACGGTGAGCCAGCACGTCAGGCTGCTGGAGCGCAGGGTCGGCATCGAACTGTTCGTCCGTGCACAGCGCGGTGTGAAACTGACGCCGCGCGTACACCGATCGTCTCGTCGTGGCGCCTGGGCTGATTCCGAATGACCTGGAACGCGCTCGGCCTCACCGCGCTCTATCTCGGGGTGGCCAGCACGGCCAGGGACTGGCTGATCGGCTTCCTGAATGAGCGGACTCCCGCGGCCCTGGGCCGGCCGCTCGCCACGCTGGCCCGGTTCCAGAGCGCGGTCGGCGAGATCGAGGCCTCCCTGACCGCGGCGGATGACCTGGTCGCGAGCCTGGCGGAGCGCGCCGACGCCGGCGATCCGGCCGCGGCCCGGCACGCCGGGATGGCCAAGCTGAGCGGTACCCGGGCCGCGATCGGAGCGGTCGAGCAGGCGGTCGCGCTGGTCGGCAACAACGGCCTGACCAGGAGATATCCGCTGGAGCGGCACTACCGGGACGTGCTGTGCGCCCGGGTGCACACGCCGCAGGACGACTCCATCATTGCCGCGGCCGGGAAGTCTGCCCTCGAAGCAGCGCCCGGGAATATCCGTAACGCAACGACCGGGGCAGCAGTGCCGGCATCATGACGAGCAAGGCCCGCCGTTGCGGTGCGCGCATTCTCAGCCAGCAGTTGATGGGCCGCGGCCGCGGCGGAGGGCTTGCGGGCCACTCGCTCGGCGACGAGCGCCCGGGCCAGGCTGTGCCGGCCGGCGCGGGCCGCGGCGGCGATCAGCGTCAGGTCGATGATGTCGCGTTGCGCGTGACTGCCACCTACGGCGCCGGCCCGCGCCCGGATATCGATCATCAGGTCGATCGCCCGGCCGGGACGGCCGGCCGCGAACGCGCTGAACCCTTCCAGCAGCGCCAGGCCGGCCCGGTCGGCCACGGCCCGGTTGGTCCCGGCCGCCTGGCGGCGGTTGGCTTCGATCACGCGCTCGATGCGCGCATGGTCGCCGGCCAGGCCGAAGGCCATGACCGCGTGCCAGTCGTTGAAGAGATAGACGGGCTCGCCCACCAAGGGATCGATATCCGCGGCCAGTCGCCCGGCGCGTTCGGTGACATCGGCGCCGAAGAGCGACAGCCGCCACAGGAGCGCGGCGGCGTCCACGATATCGAGCCATTCGGTCGACCGGCTGCCCCGGATGGAGCCGTCATACAAGGCGCTTACCTGGTCGATCTCGCCGAGTTCGAGATGGTAGAGAGCACGATGCCACCAGTTGTGGACGGCGAAGTAACTGGCTGACCAATCGCGAGCGGACGACGAGAGGAATGCGACGCCCTCCTGCTGGCTGCCCTCCATCTCAAACACGTGAGCCAGTGCGTGCACGGCCCACACATCGCGGGGGTTGTGGTGCAGCGCCGCCCGGGCGCGGGACTCAGCCTGCCGGTAGTCCGCATTCTCCTCCAGGCCGAAGGCGTAGATGCCCTGCACGTATCCCCAGCCCGGCGCCCCGGGCGGCCACGCCGGGAGGACCCTGGCGGCCACGTCGCGCAGGTCCAGGCGGTTGCCCAGGAAGAAGTAGAGGTCCTGAGCGACCTTCAGGGCCAGCAGATCGCGGGGGTTGCGCAGCAGGGCACGCTCGAGGGCGCGCGCTGCCGCCTCCCATTCGCCGCTGGCCCAGGACCGGGCGGCCTGGAGGTGCAGGGCCTCACGCTCGCCCGCCCGCTCGCCGGTCCCCTCCAGCCGCTCCAGGATCCTCCTCGCGGAGGCAACACCCTGCGCCGACGTGCTATACAGCAAGAGATAGGCACGGTAGATGTGCCCAAGCACCAGCTCGTCATCCGCGGCCACCGCCTCCTCCGCACCGGCGACGGGGTCGCCGGCCAGCGCCGCCAGCGCCTCGATGGCTTCGTCAAGCAGGGCGACGCCCTGTTCGCTGGCGGCCTGTACGGGGACGCCCCAGCGATCCGTGAATGGTCTGCCCATGCCCGGCCCCCTCCTGTTCGCAGGCCTGGAGTGAGTTGATTGATTTCATCAACCCTCCTCTTGACGCCGTCATCTGTACAGACATACCGGAGTAAATCTATCGGAATAATAGACTTTGAGTGAGGGCATGCTCCCGGCGGAGACTGGCGACCGCCCCGTTTAGCCCGGCCCCGCACATTCTGCCCCTGTACAGTCTGGCCCCGGCCGGTGAGCATCGCGGTCTGGGCCGTGGGCCGCCCGGGACCGGTCGTCTCCGAGCTGGGTCTGGACCGGTGTGGTGCCGGCGGTCTCGGGGAAGACCGGTAACCTGTGCTTGAGGGCGTTGTCTATTTTTTCGATAGGAAGTATCTGAATTGCGTGTTGTGGTCGTGGGAGGGGGTGCCAGCGGCACCCTGGCCGCACTGCACCTCATCCGGCAGGCATCCGGGATTGGCGCGCCGCTCGCGCTCCACATCGTCGAACCGGACCAGATCGGCCGGGGAGTGGCGTACTCGACCGGGAACCTCCGGCACCGGCTCAACGTCCCGGCCGCGGGGATGAGCGCCTTGCCCGAGGAACCCGCGCACTTCGTCCACTGGCTGCGCGCCAACTACGACCCGGCCTTCGCCAGGGGCGGTTTCGCGCCCCGGGCCGTGTTCGGCGCGTATCTCGCTGACACCGTCAGCCGGCAGCTTCAGGCGGCCGCCCGCGTCACGTGGGCGCGGCATCGGAGCCGCGCCGTGGACCTGCGCCGCCACGATCAGGGCGTCGCGATCACCCTCGCCGGGCATCAGGTGCTGGAGGCGGACGCCGTCGTCCTCGCCCTCGGCAACGGTGCCGCCACATCGTCCTGGGTCCCCCCGGCGCTGCGCCGCTCGTCCCGGTTCGTCGCCGATCCGTGGCGTCCCGGCGGGCTGCCTCAGCTGAGCGGGGGATCGACCGTGCTGCTCGTCGGCACCGGGCTGACGATGGTCGACATCGCCATCAGCTACGGACATTGCCAGGTTCACACTGTTTCCCGTCACGGGCTGCTGCCACTGGCCCACGCCGCCGACCCGCCCCCGCCCCCGCCCCCGCCGGCGCCGGCGCCGCTGCCGGCGGCCCCGATCACGGCCGCCAGTGTGCGGCGGCTGGTGTTCGGCCGGATCCGCGAACTCGACGGTGACTGGCGCACGGCGGTCGACGGGATGCGGCCGATCACCCAGCAGCTCTGGTCGCGCCTCGACGGCACCGCCCGCCGCGAGCTGCTGGTGCACGCCCAGGGACGCTGGGAACGCGTCCGGCACCGCATGGCGCCGGAACTGGGCGCGTGGCTGTCCGCCCGGCACGAGCAGGGCCTGCTCACCGTCCGGGCCGCTTCGGTCGTCGGTGCCCGGGACACCGGCGCCTCGCTCATCGCCGAGCTCAGCGACGCCACGAGTGTCCAGGCCGACCTGATCGTCAATTGCACCGGCCGATGCAGCGTCCTCGACTCCGGCGACCCGCTGGTCAGCGGGCTGCTTGTGCGCGGGTCGGCCCGCCGTGACTCGCTGGGCCTGGGCTTCGCCACCCACCCGGACGGCCGTCTCGTATCGGCGGACGAGCTTCCGGCGTGGACGCTCGGCCAGCTGCGGCGCGGCGAGCTGTGGGAGAGCACGGCCATCCCGGAGATCAGGGATCAGGCCGCCGAGCTTGCCGGATCGATCCTCGCCCGCGCGAGGGCCGGCACACGGGAGGTCGCATGAGAGCCGACATCGTCGAGACGCCGGAGCTCGGCAACCGCAGTTACGTCATTTCCGACGCTGGCACCCTGAGATGGGAGGCACCGGGAGCAGGCCCTGCTGCCGCCCACGAGACCAGCGAGTCCCGCCGGGCTCGCCTTGCTCTGGTCCGGCCGTCCCTGGCCGCAGCAGCGCGGCGGATCGGCTGGAATGCGCTGCTGCGGCCGGGCGGGTAACCGTGGATCAGTCGGCGGGCGCCCGGGGCGCCGGTGGGCGGCTGCCGTCGTTGTCAGGCACGCTGGCGGCGGGGTTGCCCTGCCAGCGTGACCGCGGCGGGATGTGTTCGCCTTTCATGACGAAGGAATCGGTGTCGATGATTGCTGCGTCGCCGATGACGGCGCCGTAGTGGACGAAGCTGCCGGTGCCGAGGGTGGCTCGGGCGCCGATGGTGATGGGGCCGGATTTGAAGGCGCCGTCTTCGAGGGAATGGCCCTGCACGGTCGTGGACACGTTCAGCGTGGCGTCGCTACCCACGCTGACCATGCTCCGCTCCACGATGTGGCAGCCGTCGTCGAACAGGCGGCGGCCGGTCCGCACGCCGAGCAGGCGCCAGATGAGGCCCATGTAGGGGGTCCCGCTGAACAGGTGGATGTAGGCGGTGGCGGGCACCTTCCAGAAGCGTTCGTGGCGCCAGAACGCGGGCTGGTAGATCGAGCAGTACTGCGGGCGCAGGCGGCGGAACCCGGTGACGGCGCGATCGACTAGCACCCAGTAGCCGACGGTGAACGCAAGGTCGGCGACGAGCATCGATGCGGTGCTGAGCATGTCGGACCGGCCGTCGGCTCCGGCCGCGAGCAGCGCAAGGAGCGCCAGACCGAAGAGGTAGAACCAGCGCACCAGCAGATACCAGCCGATGGTGGCGGCGTTGTACCGGTTCTTGGCGGCCAGCCGGCGGCGCCGTTCGGGCCCGGTGGCCAGGTGATCGAAGCGGTGGTCCCGGCTGACGGTGCGGGGGATCTCAAAGCAGGGCGAGCCGAGCAGCCCGACCCCTTCGCGGACCGGGCCGGCGATCGGGACCATGGCCTTGGTGGCGATCAGGCAGTCGTCGCCGACGCGGGCGCCGGCCGGGTAGGTGACGCCGTTGCCGACGAAGTTCCGCTTGCCGATGGCGGTGGGCAGGACGCGGAACGAGGTGGCCGAGAACTCCGCGTTGATGAACGACAGCCCGTCGGAGACCAGCGTGCCGGTCCCGACTGACGCCAAGGTGGGCACCTCGTGCTTGACCGCCATGCCGAAGTTGGAGCCGGTCTGCTGCACCGGCGTCAGCCGGTAGCCCAGCGCCCGCAGGTAGTAGACGACCGCGGAGCTGTCGCCGAACAAGTAGTTGAAGAAGCGGATGTTGGTCAGCCGGGCGATGGCTCGCTGGAGTGCGTAATGCATGCCGAACAGCGGATACACCTTCCCGGGCTGGAGGGCGGCGGCCAGCAGCCGGGGAACGGTGGTGATGAGCAGCAGCCCGGCCACGAGCAGGCCGGAGAATGCGGCTGCGGAGATCTCGGCCGCGTCCTGTCCGTACATCCAGCCGGTCATCGGGCCGCCTGCGAGCAGGCGGGTGAGCATCGCCGGGTGATACAGCACCGCGGCCGCCACCGCTGTCTCCAGCGGCCCGATGACAGCGACCGCCAGCAGCAGCCGGCCGATGGCGGTGGCGCCCCGGCGAAGACTGCTGCAGCGGGCGGGCGGGACGGTCTGGTAGTTGTAGCCGGGATCGGCGGGCTGGGCCGGCGAGCCGTGCCAGCATTGCCCGGCCGGGACCACCTGACCGGCGTGCAGCGCGGAGGAGTGCCCGAGCTGGGCGGCGTCGCCCAGGACGGTGCCGATGTCCAGGACCGTCTGCTCGCCGACGAAGGCGGCCGCGCCGATGGTGACCGGGCCGGTCTCGATGAGACCGGCCCGCGCGCGGTAGCCGTTGAGATAGGAGTCCTTGCGGATCACCGCGCCGGGCCCGATGCTGAGCAGGTCGGTGCACACCGGCAGGTGCGGGGTGAAGATGACCGCGCCCCGGCCGACTTTCGCCCCCAGGGCCCGCAGGTACAGGCCGTACAGCGGGGTGCCGACGAACATTCGCGCCATGGGGTTGGCGATGACCAGCGTCTTGACCACCCAGAAGCGGACGTACGCCAGGCTCCATACCCGGATCCGCTGCGGCTTCCAGCGCCCGATCAGGGCCCACTTCGCGGCCACCGGGAGCGCACCCATGACCAGCAGCCCGCCGCCGCCGATGACGGCCGCGCGGGCATAGACCCCCAGCATCCCGCTGCTTGCGGAGATCCAGGCCAGGCCGTCGTTCAGCCACAGGCCGGCCAGGAACGCGTACCCCACGAAGGCCAGCAGCTGCAGTGCGCCGCACAGCAGGTACTGGGGGGTACCGGCCGGGGCGGCGTCGCGCTCGGCCGGCCGGGCCAGGCTCGGCGCCGGCCCGTCAGCGAGCTGCGCCAGGCCCCCAGCAGCGCCGGGCGCTGGCCCGGCGGCCGAATCGACGCAGATGGCCAGCGCCGCGGCCAGGCGGCGGATGGTCGGATGCAGGTAGACATCCTTCATGGAGACGGCCGGGAGGTCGCCGCGGTCGCGGATCGCAGCATTGAAGCGTGCCATCAGCAGCGAGTCGGCGCCCAGGTCATCGAAGAAGTGACTGTCGGCCGATACCCGCTCCACCCGCAGCACGCTGGCCAGCAGCTCGGCCAGGTCCCGTTCGATGCCCTCGGCGGGAGCCACATAGTCGCCGCACGCGGCCAGCCGGCGTTCGCCGGACGGCGGGGGCAGGCTCTTCCGGTCGGTCTTGCCGCTGGGCAGGACCGGAAGGGCGGGCAGCTGCTCCAGGTACGCGGGCACCATATAGGACGGCAGCCGGCCGCGCAGGTGCGCATAGATCTGATCAGCCTCTGGCGGCGGGGTGTCCCGGGCGGGGCTGTAGTAGGCGGCCAGCTCGACGGGGCCAGGGCCAGGGCCAGCGCCAGGGCCAGGGCGGTAGGCCTCGACGGCGGCCTGGGCGATGCCGGGCACGGCCAGCAGCACCGATTCGATCTCGGCTAGTTCCACCCGGTAACCGCGGATCTTGACTTGGGTGTCGATCCGGCCGTGGTGCTCGATTTCGCCGCCGGCGTTGATCTGGCCCAGATCGCCGGTCCGGTAGATCCGGCCGTCCGGGTTGCCCGGGATGCCCAGGAAGTCGCCGATGAAGGCGCGTTCGGTCAGGTCCGGGCGGTTGAGGTAGCCCCGGGCCAGGCCGATCCCGGCGATGCCGATCTCCCCCATCTGGCCGGGCGGCAGCGCGCGGCTGGTATCCGGATCGAGGATGACTACGGAATAGGTGGGCAGCGGCACCCCGATCGTCACGCGCCGGTCCGGGTCCAGCAGCGTCCACGTCGCGGTCACGGTGGCCTCGGTGGGGCCGTAGACGTTGAGGAACCGCCGCCCGGGCCGGTGCCAGCGGCTGATCAGGTCCTGGGGGCAGGATTCCCCCGAGACCAGCAGGAACCGCAGCCCGGGATGGTCGTCTTCCAGCGTGGCCAGCAGGGTCGGCACGCAGCACAACGCCGATATCTGGCGGTCCCGCAGGAACGTGTCCAGGTCGTGGCCCAGCAGGTGCGGGCCGGGCGGCTTGGGCACCAGGGTGGCCCCGGAGGCCCACGGCACCCAGATCTCCTCGACGGAGAAGTCGAACGCGATCGTCATGCCCTGGTACACCCGGTCGTCTTCGGCCATGCCGTAGACCTCGGCCGCTACCCGCACGAAGTTGCAGATGCTGGCGTGGGTGATCGCCACCCCCTTCGGGCGGCCGGTCGTGCCCGAGGTGTAGATGACGTAGCACAGGTCATCCGCCGCGGCCGCCACCTCGCCCGGCCCCAGCCGGTCCGTGGTCTCGGCCACCACCCCGGCCCGAACCTGATCCACCGGCAGCACCTCGGTCGCGGCAGCCAGTGATTCGGCCTGATCAGCCAGCCGGGAATGGGTCAGCACCAGCCGCAGGCTTGCGTCGGCGGCGATGAACGCCAGCCGGTCGCCGGGAAAGGCCGCATCGAGCGGCACGTACGCCGCATGGGCCTTCAGTACCGCCAGCATGCCTGCGTAGCTGTCGATCGCCTCGTCGAATAGCAGGCCGATCCGGTCCCCCGGCCGTACCCCGCGGCGCACCAGGAACCGGGCCAGCCGGTTCGCGCGGGCATCCAGCTCCGCATACGTCAGCGTCACATCCCCGGCGTCGACGGCGAGGCGATCAGCCCGGCCCCGATCGCGCAGCTCGTCACAGCGAGCCTCAAACACGTGTTCCAGCCGCTCACCCTCCCGCCACCGGGCACCATCCTCATAACCGGCCGCAGCCAGGACCCGGCCATCCAGGCATTGGCGTGACCCCGGGTGGGGCTGCACGGCATCGCGCGCCCGTGTCAGCGTTGGCATCAATTTAACTTCCTCCCCTAAATGCTCGCCGGGGCCCTCCCCGACGGCCGCTTTTGCCCATGTCGTGGCATGCGGCTTGATACGTGCTGGCGCGGCGCCTGGACCTGGCGGTTTAAAGCCAGCTCGGATTGCCGGACGCGGGCGCGCCAAGCTACTTCTAGCGAACTGCCACTGGGGCGGTTCGCGACATTTCCGTCGCCGAGCTGCCCGAAATGCTTTCCTCGGCGGCATGCAGCTGGAAGGCGTCGTGCAGGACTTGCGCGGCCCGGCCGACATCGGCAGCCAGGACGTGACAGGAGACGCGGCTTGGCATGCAGGTGATCAGGTGCGCGTGGATGCGGCTGTTTTCCAGGGCCGACAGGATGGTCGCGGCGATGTCGGACCGGTTGACCACCATGGAGCTGACCACGCTGACGCTGCCGAGGTCGTCGCGGACGGACACGTCCAGGTCCATCGCGGCCATCGCCGCGGTCACCTGGGCGCCGCCGACGCCGGGAGCGGTGAACCGCACGTTCTGTTCGTCGGGCAGGATCAGGCCGATGGCGAGTCCGCGCTGGGCCATGGCCGCGGTAACCATGGCCGGGGACGGGCAGGAGACGGTATACACCGGGTCGTGCCCGGTGTGCGCGATCCCGGAGATCCGCTCGTCCTCGAGCGCGGAGGTCTGGCGGCGGATCCAGGTTCCGGGCTCGGAAGTGAAGCTGGACCGGACATGGATGTCGATGTCGTGGGCAGCGGCGAGCTCGACCGCTCGTGTCTGCAACACTCGCGCGCCGGCGTCGGCGAGATGGAGCATCTCTTCGTGGCTGACCGCGGTGAGCTTGCGAGCGTCGGGCACCACCCGGGGATCCGCGGTGAACACCCCGGGCACATCGGTGAAGATGTCGCATTCGCGGGCGCCGAGCGCCGAGGCGAGGGCGATCGCGGTGGCGTCTGAGCCGCCGCGGCCCAGCGTGGTGATGTCACCGTGGCCGGACACGCCCTGGAACCCGGCGACGAGCACGATTGCGCCTTCGTCTAGCGCCTCGGTGATCCGCCGGGGGCAGATCTGCTGCAGCCGCGCGTTGCCATGAGCGTCGTCGGTGCAGATCCCGGCCTGCGCGCCGGTCAGCGAGACCGCGCGTTCACCGAGGTCGTGCACGGCGATCGCGGCGAGCGCGCAGGACATCATCTCACCGACGGACAGCAGCGCGTCCAGTTCCCGCGGCTGCGGCTCGGTGGACAGGCCATAGGCCTGCTGGACGAGCTCATCGGTGGTCCCGCCCATCGCGGACAGCACCGCGACCACCTGCGTGCCCTGGCGCCGGGCGGCCACCAGCCGCTCAGCGACCGCGCGGAGCCGGCCGGCGTCGCCGACCGACGTGCCGCCGAATTTCCACACCACGCGCCTGCCGTGCGGGGTGCCGGCACCCCGCGCAGCGGGCAGGACCGAGTCCGGCTCGGTCAGGCCAGGGGACGTCATTGGACCCTCAATTACTGTCATGACTGCTTTAACCTCTTCCGGCTTCCAGTTCCGCCTGGACCGCCGTGATGGCCGACGCGATAATCGCGAGCGCGTCGTCGGTGGTACGCCGTGTCACATTGAGCGGCGGGAGTATCCGCACCACGCTGTCTTCCCGGCCGCCGATCTCGAGGATCAGGCCGCGCCGGAGCGCGGCGCGTTGCACGCGTGCGGCGACGTCGTGTGCGGTCACCGGCGCGGCCGGATAAACCGACGCGGCCGGATAAACCGACGCGGCCGGATAAGAGGCCATCTCCATGCCGAGGATCAGCCCGAGGCCGCGTACGTCGCTGATCAGACTGGTGGACCGCCGCAGCTCATCCAGCCCGGTCAGCAGGTGCCAGCCCTGAGCCCGCACGTTGTCCAGCAGGTTTTCCCGCCGGAGGACCTCCAGGTAGGCGTTGCCGCTGGCGAATGCCAGGTTGTTGCCGCGGAACGTGCCGATGTGGCTGCCCGGTCCCCAGCCGTCCAGGCGGCTGCGGTACAAGATCACCGACACCGGCAGGCCAAGGCCGGACAGGCCCTTGGACGCGATGATCACGTCGGGCTCGATGCCGTACTGCTCGAACGCGTACCACGTGCCGGTGCGCCCGCATCCGGTCTGCACCTCATCGACGATGAGCGGGATGTCCAGCTCCCGGGCGACCGCGGCGACCCGCTGGACGAAATCGACCGGTGCCGGAATTGACCCGCCCTCACCCTGAACGAGCTCCATGATGATGGCCGCGGGCTTTGGCACACCGCCATGGGTGTCATGCAGGGTACTGGCCAGCAGCTGCGCGCAGTTCGTGGCGCAGGTATCCGGCGTCAGTGCGAGCGGGCAGCGGTGACAGTACGCGTAGGGTGCGAAATGTATCCCGGGCAGCAGATTCTGCAGGCCCTCCTTGGGATGAGTTTCCGACGTGAGCGACATCGCGCCCTGGGTCGAGCCATGGTAGGAGCCCTGGAACGCGACGAGGCCGCCGCGGCCGGTCGCCTTCTTGCACAGCTTGACCGCTGCCTCCACGGCGTCGCTTCCGGTCGGCCCGCAGAAGTGAATCTTCATGTCGTCGCGCAGCGCGGCCGGCAGCATGCCGAGCTGATTCCGCTTGAACTCCTCCCGCACTGGGGTGGGGAAGTCCAGACCATGCGTGAGGCGCGTCAGCTGGTCCTGAACCGCAGCGACCAGCGCGGGATGATTGTGCCCCAGCGCGAGCACGCCGGCGCCGGTGAGGAAGTCGATATAAACGCGGCCATCCACGTCGGTGATATAGGAGCCGGATGCTTCGGCGATCGCCACCGGGAGCCGGCGCGGATAGGTCCTCGCGCTCGACTCGTTCTCCTCCTGGCTGGTCAGTAGTGCTTGCCCCTTCGGCCCCGGAACCGACAAATCCAGTTCCACTGGGGATAGGGGCGCTTCGATTACCGTCATAGCTTTTATCCTCAGTTTTGCCGGCCGTACACGGCCAGAATGTCGCCACCGGCGGCAGGCATGCTCGTCACGATGGATCTCCTTTTAGGCGTACGGCAACCAATGCGGCCCGCCGCCGTTTCGCAGGTCCCGACAGCTGAGCGGTGCCGCCTCCCGTGTGGCCCGTTGAGGCGGGCCTCATGTCTACTCGGAGGCGAGCAGACGGTGTGTGATACATTCCTGGCCGTTTCGGGCCAGATGAATGGGATACGGAAGCCGGGGGCGGAAAGGTTTTCTCCTGCGGGCAAATAATCCGGGGAAATTTTTTCGGCGTTGGTGTGAACCGTTCAGCGGCTTGAAACGTCGGTCGCGCAGAGTTCGAGAAGATTCGCGCCTAGGTCTGGGTAATACCGTTCTTTGCCGTGCTGGTGCCGTCACCTGGCTGCTCGGCTGTGACCTGCAGGATCTTGAACTTGGCAGGGTCGGCGGCGCTCCACATGCTGAGCGTGCCGTCACCGGCGAACGTGCCCGCCGTAACCAGCTCCGGATGCCCGGGCCGACGGTCTAGGTGGCGCAGCGACCAGTCGGTGATGATTGGCGGCATGGGAACTTCGATGGGCGCCGGTGACGCGCCGGTCGCGCCGGGGCACACACCGTACCTGCCTGAGCCGACCGGTCCATGCCCGGTGCGGGCCCGGGCTAGCAGAAGAGCAGGGCTAGGACATTGTCGAGTGGAATCTGTATGTCCCCGATCCGACCTGCAACTGCAGGCACGACCCCTGCATGCCGATTACTGTGGCGCCGCACTGCAGGAACCACTGCCCCCAGCCGGGAGCGGTCGGGTTGGTGGCGACCAGGTAGGCGAGGTTGCCGTATCCGTAATCGGTCAGCATCGGGAGGATGTACTTCGATCCATTGGCCCCGGTGGCCAGGTGGTTCCCTTGCGCGGTGACATTGGCCGCCAGGCCGGCCGCGATCGCCTGCTGGTCCCCTTCCGGAGCCAGGCCGAACGCGAGGCCGTACACGTTGGCTGCTGAACGCGTGGCCTGCCGTGCTATGCGGCCGTGGACTAGGAGTCGCCGCCATCCGGAAGCCGGCCGCGTCCACCTTCGACGCCGAGGACGCCCCCGGTATCGTGGCATCGGTCTTCGGGGCGGCCGAGACCGGACGCTGGGACGCGCCCCTGATCACGCTGCCAGGTCACGATGCCGTGCGCGACTGCCTCATCGCCCGGTACGTTCCCCGGAGCAGGCCGCTGCCTCCGCAGCAAAGGTCGGTACTCCTGCCACCATCACCAAACGGGGGGTAAGTCGTTTCTGGGTTTGCTGGCTGGGTGGTCGCGGCGGGTGATGGCGACGCCGGCCAGGACGATGAGCATGCCGCCGATGATCTGGGCGGTGATCTTGTCGGACAGGATGGCGGCGCCGAGGATGACGGCGACGATGGGCAGCAGGTAGGTGACGATGGAGGCGGTGGTGCCTTCGTCGGTGATGAGCCGGTAGTTGAGGATGTAGGCGATGCCGGTGCCCAGGATGCCGAGGACGGTCAGGGCGGTGATGGCGTCCCATCGGAGGTGGACGGCCTGGAGCCCGGCGAAGGGGAGTACCAGGGCCAGGAGGACGGCGGCGGCGGTGAGCTGGGCTGCGGACAGGACGAGGGGCGGGATGCCCCGGCGGGCGAGGTAGCGGTCCATGTAGACGTAGCTGATGCCGTAGCTGGCGGCGGCGCCGAGGCAGGCCAGGCCCCCGGCGCTGGCGATCTGGGATCCGCTCTGCCAGGGGGAGAAGATCAGCAGCGTCCCGGCCAGGCCGACGATGAAGCCGGCGGTCCTGGCGGCGGAGATGCTCCGTTCGTGGCCGGTGGCGAACGCGACGACCAGGGTCCATAGGGGAGTGGTGGCGTTGAGGACGCCTGCGACGCTGGAGCTGACGTGCTGCTCGGCGATCGCGAACAGGGTGTAGGGGATGGCGTTGGCGAACACGGCGGCGATGGTCAGGTGCAGCCAGATGCGCCCGCTGGTGGGCAGGCGCAGGCCACGGGCGTAGACGATGATGACCAGGACGATCGCGCCGAGGGTGAGCCGGGCCAGGACGATCTGGACGGGTGAGAAGCTGCGGAGCGCGATGGCGATCCACAGGAAGCTGGAGCCCCACAGCAGGGCGAGCAGGGCCAGGCGGGTGAGGCTGCCGCGTCCGATTGCCATGCTCGGTTACTCGATGGGTGTGTCGTAGGCGAGGCCCGTTAGGTCGGCGCGCATGACGAACCGGGTCAGCTCATAGGGCTTGCCGTCCTGGCCGTAGATGGTGAAGGCGTCCAGCACTGTGCCGGCCAGTTCGCGGCCGGCCGGGGTCACGGACCCAAGCTCGTCAGCCATGCCGTCCTCCAGCCGGCCACCATGCTTGCTGCCGATGTGGCCTCGACCCTATCCCGGCCGTCTCACGGCCAGTGAAACCGAAGATCTGCGCGAACCGCCATTCTGGAGTGCGATCTGGCCTCCGGGACCGCAGTCGCTACCGCGCCCCGAACGGTCTGTAGGGACGGTCGGCCCGGTGCCGACCATGACACGGGCGGTCCATATCTCGGAGATTCTGCGCTACGGGCAACCGGGTGGCCATCGCGATTCGCGATGGCCTGGCGGAGTTGGATGGCCGCCCGGTGGTCATCTCCGGCCGCGGCGATTAGGGAATCAGAAGATCGTGTAGCCGCCGTCGACGACCATGCTGTCCCCGGTATGGAAGGTGAGCGAGGGGTCGGCGAGGAACGCCCCGACGGTCTCGAAGTCGTGCGGCGTGCCCCACCGGCGGACCGGCGTCCGGCCGATCGTGGCGGTCACGAACTTCTCGTGTGTCTTGGCCTCGGCCAGCAGTTCGGTGTCGGTCCAACCGGGGAGGAGGCTGTTGCACCGCACCTGGTGCCGGGCCAGCTCGACGGCCAGGGCGCGCATCATCGCGAGCAACGCCGTCTTGCTGGCAGCGTAGTGCTGCTGGCCGGGAGCCCCGTCGATCGCGCTGGTCGACGACACGCCCACCAGCGACCCGCCCTGCCCTTGCCCGACCAGCACGCGGGCCGCCTCCCGCAGGCAGAGGAAGGCGCCGTCCAGGTTGACCTGCAGCACGCGGTGCCACTCGCCGAGCGACATGTCGGTGAACGACTGCTTGCCGGTCGTCCCGGCGTTGGCGACCAGGCAATCGAGGCGGCCGAACCGGTCCAGCGTCTCCCGCATGGCACCGGCCACATTGTCCTCGTCGCTGACGTCGCACTGCACGCCGATGGCCGTGGCGCCCAGCCTTTCCAGCTCGGCCACCGCCGCGAGGTTGCGCTCGCGGCGGCGCGACCAGACGGCGACGGACGCGCCGGCCCGGGCGACGCCGCGCGCGATGCCGAGTCCGATGCCGCTGTTGCCGCCCGTGACGATGACGACGCGGCCGGAAAGATCGATCACGGGAACAACCTCCGAACGGGATGTCTGGCCGGGCGCCGCGGGTCGCCCCACTCGCAGCTTACGTGTGTGCCTGAGACCTGCTCGCGGGGCTGCACCGCGATGCGGCGTGCGGCGATGTCGTCCGGGCCGCCCCTCCCGCCTGCATGATCTCGCTGCTAGGTTCGCACCTATCGCGGGGCCCGGCCGCGCTGGGCACGTGGTACTGGCCAAGGATCCGGAGCGGGCGGTCCAGGGTGCAGAGCGGCTGGGCTCGGAAGGGATGGAGAGATGGGCCGGGTAGACGGCAAGGTTGCGGTGATCACCGGAGCTGCGTACGGGATTGGCCGCGCGGCCGCCGGTCTGCTCGCACGAGAAGGGGCACGGGTCGCGGTCACCGACATCCAGTCGGAGGCCGGCCTCGAAGCGGCGGATGAGATCAAGCAGCGCGGCGGCCAGGCGCAGTACTGGCAGCTCGACACCACCGACGAACAAGCCATCCAGCGCGTCTTCGCGGAGGTGGCGGACGCGTTCGGCCACCTGGACGTCCTGGTCAACAACGCGGGCATCTCCGGAGTGAACAAGCCCACCCACGAGGTCACGCTGGAGGAATGGAACCGTGTCATCTCGGTCAACCTCAATGGCGTGTTCCTGTGCACCAAGCACGCGATCCCCTACATGCGGCAGGCGGGCGGCGGCAGCATCATCAACCTGTCCTCCGTCTACGGGCTGGTCGGCGCGCCGGACTCGCCCCCGTACCACGCCGCAAAGGGCGGTGTGCGGCTCATGAGCAAGACCGACGCCCTGTTCTATGCCGCGGACGGCATCCGCGTGAACTCGGTGCACCCCGGCTTTATCTGGACGCCGATGGTCGAGAACGTCTGCCGCGAGCTGGGCGATGTTGAGGAGGCACGACGCCGGCTCACTGCGCTGCATCCGATCGGGCATCTGGGCGAGCCCGAGGACATCGCCTACGGCATCCTCTATCTCGCGTCCGATGAGGCGAAGTTCGTCACCGGCAGCGAACTTGTGATCGACGGCGGCTACACGGCCCGCTGAACATGATGCCCGCAGGCATGGCTGCGTACCGGCGGGCCGGCTCGCGGTGATCGTAGCGGGTGCGCCGCCAGGAACTGCTGGAGGAGCAGCGGCGGCTGTTCTTCTTCATTCTGGACGAGGCGGTCATCCGGCGCCAGGTGGGAGCGCCGATCGGAGAATAGAGCTCAGGCCAGCAGGGTGGTGACGGCCTTGACTTCGGTGTAGTTGTTGAGTACCTCGTGACCCATCTCGCGTCCCCAGCCGGACTGCTTGTATCCGCCGAACGGCAGCGCCGCGTCGAACACGTTGTAGCAGTTGATATAAATACTGCCCGCTCTGATCTTCTTGGCCAGCGCGTGTGCCTTGGAGATGTCCTTGGTCCAGATGCCCGCGCCGAGGCCGTACGGGGTGTCGTTGGCTGCGGCGGCGACCTCGTCCAGGTTGCTGAACGGAGCAGCGACCACCACCGGCCCGAAGATCTCCTGGCGCACGATCGTCATCTCCGGGTGCGTATTGGTGAGTACGGTGGGCTCGACGAAGTAGCCGCGATTGCCGTGGCGCCCGCCACCAGACAGGGCGGTGGCGCCTTCGGCTATGCCGGAGTCGACAAGGCTGGTCACGCGGCGCAGCTGCTCATCGGAGACCAGCGGGCCCATCTGCGTGTCTTGCTCCAGTCCGGGGCCGAGCTTGATGGATTTGGCGATCGCGGCGACGCCGTCGACCACCTCGTCGAAACGGCCTTCCTGGACGTACAGGCGCGACCCGGCGACGCAGCACTGCCCGTGGTTGAAGAAGATCGCGCCGGCGGCGCCCGCGATCGCGCTGTCGTCGGCATCGTCGAACACGACGTTGGGGCTCTTGCCGCCGAGTTCCAGGCTCACCTTCTTCAGGTTCCCCGTCGCCGCATTGGCGATCAGCTTGCCTACCTCGGTGGAGCCGGTAAAGGCAATCTTGTCGACGTCGTGGTGTGACGCCAGGGCCGCGCCCGCGGTCTCGCCGAAGCCCGGCACGACGTTCACTACTCCGTCGGGGATTCCGGCCTCGGCGATGAGCTCGGCCAGCCGCAGCGCGGTCAGCGGGGTCTGCTCGGCGGGCTTGAGCACCACGGTGTTACCTGTGGCCAGCGCCGGGCCGAGCTTCCACGCCGCCATCAGCAGCGGGAAGTTCCACGGGATGATCTGGCCGACCACGCCGACCGGCTCGCGCAGCGTGTAGGAGTGGAAGTTGGCGCCCGGCATGTACGGCACCGAGATGTTGATCGTGTTGCCTTCGATCTTGGTGGCCCAGCCGGCCATGTAGTGGAACATGTCGGCGGACAGCGGCACGTCAGCCGCCCGCGCCACGACGAAGGGCTTCCCGTTGTCCAGCGACTCGAGCTGGGCAAGCTCGTCCAGGTGCTCGAGGATCAGATCGCCGATCCGCCAGATGATGCGGCCCCGCTCGGACGGGGTCATCCTGCTCCACGGGCCTTCCTCGAACGCACGGCGCGCGGCCTCCACGGCCCGGTTGATGTCCTCGGCTTCCCCTTCGGCAACCTGAGCGAGGGTCTCGCCTGTCGCGGGGTTAGGGGTCGCGAAAGTCCTGCCCGACGCCGCATCCGCCCACTGCCCGCCGATGAATAGCTGACGCGGGGCGCCGATGAACTGTTCAACGTTCCGGTCCAGGGTCACTGTCATGAATGTTCATCTCCCACTGCCGCCGACAGCCGCGCGGTCGCGGCCAGCCTGCCGTGCCTCGGCCTGCTGGCCGGGCACATCTGGTAGTGCTCATGGTCCAGCATGTCGGGCGTCACGACAGCTACCCATTCGGACAGGCCGGAGCGCCCGGGAGGACGGCGTCGTGACTACCCGGCCCGCCGCGGCCGTTGCCGGAAATGGCCATGTAACGGGACCTTGACAGCGGCGCAATGTGGGTCTTAGCTCGCATGACAGGAGCTCTTATGCCCATTCCACCCGAGAACCTCGCGCTGGTCGGGAGCGGCAAACGCTCGTACTACCCCGAATACGTTCGCTCCGCCGAGCGTCTTGAGCAGGCCGTGCAGGCGCTGGACGGCATCTCCCGTGCCCTGGTGCGCACTGCAGTCGGTCCCCGCGCGCTCATCGAGTGGGTGGTGCGGGCGGCGACGGCGCACCTGCAGGCCGACTGGCTACTGTTCGTCGTGGCCGACGGGGTACTGCCCGCCGCGCGCCCCCGATTTCTGGCGGTGGCTGGCGGCGAGATGATCGACGACGAGAGCAGGCTGCCGGCCGACGTACGCGAGCACCTGGCCGTGCTGCGCGGCCGTCCGTGGGAGGTCGAGTTGCCGGACAGTGGCCAGGGCTGGGTCCGCGTATCAATGACCTTGGAGGACGAACCGGTCGGCGGCATCGCAGCGCGGCCGGGCGCCGGGCTGGAAGTGGCCGCCACCGATCGCGCCATAGTGAGGGTGCTGGCCAACCAGGCCGCCGTGGCGCTGCACAACTCATTCCTGTTCCACGCAACGACCCAGTTGCGCGGCCGCAGCGACCAGCTCTACGACGCGACGACAAGGCACGCCAAGGACCTGGCTGTCCGCAGCGCCGAGCTGGCCGAGACGCAGCGGCAGCTCGTCGCGGCAACGCAGCGACAGGTGCTGGACGACGAGCGGGCCCGTATCGCACGCGAACTGCATGACAGCGTGACTCAGTCCGTGCTGTCCGTCGGCATGACCATCGAGGTATGCCGGGCTGAGCTAGCGAGCATGGGCGGCCCGGCCACCGAGATCGCCGAGCGCCTGGAACCGGCCAAGGACCTCGCGCGGCACGCGGCCGAACAGTTGCGGGCCGCGATCTACGCGCTGCACCGGGCTGCCGACGAGCCGGCCGGTCCGCTGCCCGTCATGCTGCAGCGGCTGTCCACGGTGCATCAGCCCACCAACCTGCACGTGAAGGTAATGCTGGAAGGGCCGCCAATCCCGCTGCCGCCCGAAGTCGAGCAGTCGATACTGCGGTGGACCGGGGAAGCACTGTTCAACGCGGTGGCGCACGGCAAGGCCACGCGCGCGCTGATCCGGCTGCGTTACCGGGCCGATGTGCTCGCCCTCAGCGTCTCCGATAACGGGACCGGCGACCCGGCCCAGTTGCGCCGCGCCCTGCGGCTGTCACGCGCATCTGACCTGTCCGGGCGGCACCGCGGGCTGGCGAACATGCTGGCTCTGGCGGATGACCTGGGCGGCGCGTTGTCCATCCACCGGTCCCGGTCAGGCGGTGTCATTCTCCGCCTGGGCATCCCGCTGCCCTTGGCCGGGCCCAGGGCGGCCGGTAGCCGGCTGCCGACGGAGGGCCGCAGTGGCGATACATGAGGCACAGCCGGCTCCGTCGGAGGCCGGCGAGGTCCCGGTCAGGATCGTGCTCGTGGATGATCACGCGATCCTCCGGCAGGGCTTGCGTGCGCTGCTGGACCGGGAGCATGACTTGCAGGTCATCGGGGAGGCCGGCTCGGCTGGTGAGGCACTGGCCGTGGTTGAGCGGACCCGGCCGGCGATCGTGCTGCTGGACATGAAGCTGTCCCCCGCATCAGACCACGACGGGCTGAGCGTGTGCGCTCAGCTGATCAAGCGGAATCCCGGGCTCAGGGTACTCGTGCTCTCCACCTTCGCGGACGACGCGCTGGTGGTCAGCGCCATTCAGCACGGGGCATGCGGGTACGTGGTCAAGGATGTCGACGCCGGCGAACTGGTGCGGGCAATCCGTCTGGTCGCCGGGAACGGGAGCGCGTTCGACGCCCGCTCGGCCGCCGCAATGATGCGGTCGATCCACGCCCCTCAGTCACGATCAGCGCTAACCCGCCGCGAGCTGAGCGTGCTGCGGCTGGTCGCATGTGGCCTGAGCAACCGAGGCATCGGCGCGCAACTGTACCTGTCGGAGACGACAGTGAAATTTCATGTCCGCAACGTTATGCGCAAGCTCGACGCGAGCAGTCGTGCCGAGGCGGTCTACAAGGCCATCAAGGCCGGCGTGGACCTGACGTCTAGCTGAGCACATTTGCCCCGCCCCCGGCAGGGAATCAACGGCCTAGCCGACGGTGAGCACCAGCCAGGCTCCGTGATGCTCGTGCACCGAACAGGGATGGCCGGCGCGCTCGCCCAGCTCACCGAGCTGGCGTAGATCAAAGGTGCGGATATGGCCGTAGGCGGTGGTGGGTTCGTCCTCGACCGGGACGGCGACCACGACCTGGTGGCGGGCGACACGCAGCGCGTCGCGGATCACGGCGCGCCCATGATCGGGGCTCACGTGTTCCAGAAGGTGGATGACGCTGACAGTATCGGCCCAGCCGTCCGGCACGGGAATCCGTGCCGCATCGCACACCAGGGTGCTCACTTGCAGCCCGCGCGCGGCGGCCACGGCCGTCAGCAGGCGCATGCTGCCACCGGACAGGTCGGAGGCGGTCACCGTATTGGCCGGCCGCTCGGCCAGCAGCAGCGGGAGGAAGCCGAAGCAGGAGCCAAGGTCGAGCACCTGGCCCGCCGGGATGAGCTGCAGTGCGTGTGCGTAAACGGGGGCCAACTCGCTGATCGTGGTGCGCTCGTGGCCGTTCGCCGCGGCCGGCGCCTGCCAGCACTGGCGGAGCCGGGCCAGGGTATTGCCATAGAACGTGCACCAGGCCAGCAGCGGGTCATCAATGCAGGACCGCACGATGCCAGTGAGCACGCGCTCGAAGATCTCCACTCCGGACAGCCAGCCCGGCGCGAACAGCTCTTCGGCCAGCAGTCCGGCCACGTCGTTGTCGAGCTGGTCGGGGGGCAGCCAGTGGGTCAGCTCGATCCGGCGGCCGCGCTCGGCCAGGCAGAAGTGGTCGGTACGGACTACGGGACCGGGGCCCGCGGCACCGTACTGACGGACGCGTTCGCCAGGCGGATCGGCGCGCAGGACGCTGACGAGGTGGTCGTCGTAGCGGCCGTGCGGGCACGGCGCGAGCGGGTCGATGGTCTGCGGAAGCGAGGAGATGAGGTTCGGGTCGCTCATCGTCCCGTCGCCTCCGTCGATATCTGCTGGGCTGCGCGCTGCAGCCCAGTGAGATCGGCGACCACCTGTACTCGGTCGCAGAACTCCGCGTAGCGTGGCAGGTCGCACGCCCCGAGCCCCCAGGAGTACCGGGATTCCGGGGTCAGCCAGATCGTCTCGCGAACCCTCCGGGTGATTTCCTGGAAGGTGTCCAGCCGGGCGTCGTTGCCATTGCCCCGCCCGTCCCCGAGCACGATCAGCGTGGCGCGGCCGTCGAGCGCTGCTGAGTGCTCCGACAGCAACTGGGTGAACGTCGCGCCGTAGTCGGAGCTGGCGTCGACGTCAAGCAGGCCGCCGGCGGGCAGCCCGTCGAATACCAGCCCGAGCGCCCGTTCCAGCGGGTGCTCGGCGAACAGCTCGGTGATCTCGACCGGCGCGTCGACGAAAGCGAACGAGCGGGCCTGCGTGAACAGCGACTGCATGCCGTACACCAGGTGCAGCGTGAATCGCGCGGTCGCGCGCACCGACAGGGAAACATCGGTCAGCAGCAGCAGCCGGGGCTTGTCGGCGGTGCGGCTGGTGGTGATCGGACGGAACGGCACGCCTTCATAGCCCATGTTCTTCCGCATGGTCCGGCCCGGGTTGACGCGGCCGCGCGGTGTGTTGCGCTGCCTGCTGGTCCGGGCGCCCCGGAGCTGGCGGGCCAGCCGGCGCAGCGCCTCCTCGAGCTCGGCCCGTTCCTGCTCGTCCACGGTCTCGGTCCGGCCGCCTTGAGCGACCCTGGCCTCCACCACGGCGCCGCCGGCCTTGTCCAGGTAGCGTCGCAGCAGCTCGGGCAGGTCGGTGATGATGCCTGCCAGCTGCCGTCGCAGCATCGCCAGGGTCTGCTCGTCCGGATCCTCGTCGGCTGTCTCCAGCCAGCCGAGAAGCACCTCCTGCTGCGCCACGGTCAGTACGGTGTCGACCCGGTGCCCGGTGGCCGGCGCGAGCTGACCCGGCATGCCGGGGTTGTGCAGCCGGTCGGTTTCCAGCTGCACCGACGCCCCTGCGTCCCTCGCGCTGTCGGCGCCTTCCCTGGACAGCACGATCTCGTCCGTTACCGACGCCAGGTCGATCTTGTTCGCTTCCTGGTGCAGGTTGTACTGCTGGGCGAGATCTTCCTGGCGGAAGTAATCTCTTATGTCCGCCGGCTTGCCATGGCTGTGCCCCTGCTGCGGGAGCTCCGATGGCTCATCGGAAACTGTGAACGACTTAAGCTCGCCGGTGTCGGCCAGGTCGTCGTGAGCATGGTTGTGACCGTGCTCGCCGGCCGGACCGGCGACCGGGCGCAGCGAGAAGAACGCGGTGAACAGCTCATCGAACAGCTCGTCGTCGCGCCGGTCCTTGATCAGCGTCACGCGCAGTGCCGCCCGCAGCGTCTGCCGATCGGCGAGCACGCCGGGCTGCGCGGCGGCCAGCATGGCGTCGGCCGCCTCGGCGACCGACACGCGCACGCCGAACAGCCTCAGCAGGCGTACGAATCGGTGCAGGCTGCCTTCCACGCCCGGCTCCCCTCAGCCGGGCCGTCGGCGGATGAGCGCCGCGAACGAGCGGCTGCCCTGACCCTGGCCGGGCTCGGTGCGGCGGGTCGGGCCGGGACCCGGGGCGCCGTAATAACCCTCATCATGCCGGCCCGGCCGGTCCATGGCCGCCCGGACATCCCTGCCGTTGTTGCCGGCGTGCTCGTGCTGGTGCCCCTGATCACCGCCATGGTCATGTGCGTGCACGTCGGAGCCGTGCTCGTGGGAATGGCCCGCGCCGGGCAGCTCCCGGTTCGGGTCGACCAGGCGCGGCAGCACCTCCACGGCGCGCTGCATGTCCCGCTCGTACTTCAGCACGATGTTGAGGGTGTCGGCCAGCACACCCGCGTCCAGCTCGTCGACGCCGAGCACGGTCAGCGTGCGGGCCCAGTCGATGGTCTCGGAGATGCTCGGGCTCTTGCGCAGCGGCAGCTCCCGCAGCCCGCGCACCACCTCGACGAGCTGCCGGGCCGCGGCCTCGGGCAGCCCGGTCCGTTTGGACCGCACGATCGCCAGTTCCCGTTCCGCGTCCGGGTAATCGAGGAACAGGTGCAGGCAGCGGCGCTTGAGCGCGGCCGACAGGTCCCTGGTGTTGTTCGAGGTCAGCACCACGAATGGCGGTGTCTTGGCCGTATAGGTGCCGATCTCGGGCACGGAGACCTGATACTCGCCGAGGCATTCGAGGAACACCGCCTCCAGGGCCTCATCGGCCCGGTCCACCTCGTCGATCAGCAGCACGGCCGGCTGCTCGCCGCGGATCGCGTCGAGCAGCGGGCGGGCCACCAGGAAATGGTCGGAGAAGAACACCGCGCCGTGGCCCTCGATCCGCGCGACCGCGGCGGGGATATCCGGGGCATCGGCGATGATGTCGTTGATCTTCTCGCGCAGCATCTGGGTGTACAGCAGCTGCTTGCCGTAATCCCATTCGTACAGGGCCCGGGTCTCGTCCTGCCCCTCGTAGCACTGCAGCCGGAGCAGCCGGCGGCCGGTCACCGTGGCCAGCGTCTTGGCCAGCTCGGTCTTGCCGACTCCGGCCGGGCCCTCGAGCAGTACCGGCTTGTTCAGCCGCGTCACCAGGTAGATGGTGGTGGCCAGCCGCCGGTCAGTGATGTACCCGGCCTCGGCGAACCGGCTGGCGACGTCGTCGATCGAGGAAAAGGCGCTACGATCATCGACCGACTGGGGCACGTGTCCTCCGGTTCGTCCGGGCCGAGGCGAAAGGGCTGTCGCTGGCGGATCAGCTGAGCAGGTCGTCTAGGTCGCCGTTCATGCAGTGGTCGACGACCGGGCGGACCGTCTCGAAGGTGCATTCCTTGGCGTTGCCGGGCGTGCAGGCGTCGCCGAGCACGTGATTGGTGATCCGGTCGACGTCGGCGGCGTCGCCGGTGACCGTCTTGGCGTTCTCGTAGAACTTCGTCGGCCCCACGCCCAGGCGGTTCTTGGAGTAGCTGTCCTGGGTCACGTCGGTGAACTTCTCCGGAATGCCGACGTCCCGCAGCAGCCGGATGGCCGCGTTCAAGGCCGCCTCGGCGGCCTGCACGGCCGTCATGCCGTGCGTGTCCACGCCCATCTGGTCGGCGATGTCGGCGAACCGCTGGTAGGCCACCGGCATGTTGAACGCCCATACCCGCGGCAGCGCGATCGCATTGTTCAGCCCGTGGTGGAGGTCGTAGTAGGCACTGACCGCATGCGAGATGGAGTGGACGATGCCCAGCCCGCCGGAGTTGAATGCCTGCGCGGCGATGTACTGGGCGTACATCATGCCCTCGCGGCCGGGCAAATCCTGGCCATTCCACACCGCCGCGCGGAGGTTCTCCGAGGTCAGCTTGATGGCGTACAGCGCGTTGCCCAGCGACGGCGGGAAGTTCAGCCGGGACACGTACGGCTCGGAGGCGTGCGCGAGCACGTCGAAACCGCACTGGGCGGTGTAGTCAAGCGGGCAGTCGTAGTACAGCACCGGGTCGTCGATGGCCAGGCTGGTCACGCAGGCGTCATCGAACGCCACGTACTTATGCGGCTGATCCGGGTCGGTAGTGGTGTCAGTGATCACATAAGCCCAGGAGGTCTCCGAACCGGTGCCCGCCGTGGTGGAGACGGCGATGTGCGGCGGGTTCTTCGGGTTCTCTGACTTGTTGAAGCCCTCGAACTCGTTGACGCTGCGGCCGTCGTGCGCTACCGAGATCCGGGCGCCCTTGCACGCGTCGTGCGCCGAACCGCCGCCGATCGAGACGAACGAGTCGCACTTGTTCTCCTGGTACATCGCGACGGCGTCCATCACGTTGTAGTCCTTGGGATTGGACTCGACCTTGTCGTAGACGACGGTCTCGAGGCCGTGGTATTTCAGCGACTCGTTGATCTTGTGGACGGTGTCACTGCCCCGCAGGCCGGTGGTCATCACCAGGATCTTCCTGAAACCCAGCTTCTTCGCTTCCGGCCCGATCATCTCGTGAGCACCCGGACCCAGCATCGCCCGGGGGAACGGGTGGAACTCTTTGATCGGGAAAGGCTTGAGCAGTTCGTCAACCTGCATGGTGCACGGGCTCCTCTCCATGGTGTGCTCCCGCGCACAGTGTGCGAGGACCGCTTCAGCCGGCCGGACGCCATCAGCGGGAGCAACGTTGCGGCGAGGCTAAGCAGCGGCGCGGCGATGCGGAACCCGCGCGCGCCGATTCCGCCCGACCGCGACCGCCTTGCGCCCTGACGTACAGCACGGCAACTGCCCGAACGGAGGGGGCGGCGGCAGGTACCTGCCCACCTGGACGGGGACGCGACGGCCAGAAGCACGGTGACCGAGCCAACGTCGCGCCCATACGGTCACCAGCATCGGGCGCCGCGCAGCACGGTCCGCCCGGCCGGTACCTATCCATCCGGATGGGGTGATGACGGCCGGAAGCATGGTGACACGGCCCGCACAGCCCCCATACCGTCACCAGCATCAGGCGAAGACGGCGGGGCCGTCACCCGGTCCCGCCGCAGCCGACCCAGGAGGCTTCTCATGCACCAGGACACCCGAGCCGACGCCTCGCCCGCCGATGGGCCGCGCGTCAGCGACGACCTCGACGCGGGCCAGGGGCCCGAGATCGCTGAGGAGCTTCTGGTCGAGGAAGTCTCGATCGATGGAATGTGCGGCGTCTACTAAGGCCGGTACGGCATGAGTACGTCCCTCACCGATCCCGTCGACCTCGGGCCGCGCCGCGCGCCCAGCCGGGTGATATTCGGGCCGCACGAGACCAACCTCGCCCGGCGCCGGGAGATCTCGGCGCGGCACGTGGCCTACTACGCGCGGCGGGCGTCGGGCGGCTGCGGTGTCATCGTGACCGAGACGGCGAGCGTGCACCCGTCCGACTGGCCCTACGAACGCGCACCGCTGGCCGCGGATTGCGGGCCAGGCTGGGCGCAGGTCGTCACGGCCTGCCGTCCGTACGGCGCCCTGGTGCTGGCCGCCCTGGGCCACGCCGGGATGCAGGGCTCATCGGCGTTCTCGCAGGCCGCGCTGTGGGCGCCGTCGCGGGTGCCGGACGCAGGCTCGCGCGAGCTGCCCATGGAGATGGACGGCACCGAGATCGACGCGGTCGTCGAAGGATTCGCCGCGGCGGCCGCCCTAGCCGCCGGAGCCGATCTGGATGGCGTCGAGATCAATGCGGGCCAGCACTCACTGCTGCGTCAGTTCCACTCCGGCCTGACCAACCAGCGTCGGGACGACTACGGCCAGGACCGGCTGCTGCTCACCGAGCGTGTGCTGCGCGCCGTCCGGGATGCCCTCGGGACCGGGCGGGTGCTCGGGCTGCGACTGAGCTGCGACGAGCTGGCCCCCTGGGCCGGGGTGACCCCGGAGATGGCTGCCGAGCAGGCCGCGCGGCTAGCCGGCCAGGCGGACTATCTCGTGGTGGTGCGGGGATCGATCTACTCGGTGCCGGCGACCCGGCCCGACCTGCATACCGAGCCGGGCCCGGGCATCGAGCTGTGCCGGCAGGTCCGCGCCGCGGTAGGCGGGGCCGTGCCCGTGGCCCTGCAGGGCAGTGTCGTCGACCCGGCGCAGGCGCAGTGGGCACTGGACGACGGGGCCGCCGATCTGGCCGAGATGACCAGGGCGCAGATCACCGATCCCGACCTGGTCGCGCGGCTGCGCAGCGGCGAGGCGGAACGAATCCGCCCCTGCTTGCTGTGCAACCAGGCCTGCATGGTCCGGGACAACCGGAATCCGGTCATCACCTGCGTCATCGAGCCCGGCAGCGGCCATGAGCTCGACGACGGCGACACGGCCGTCCCCGATCAGGCCCCCAGCCCGGTGCTGGTGGTCGGCGGCGGGCCGGCCGGCCTGGAAGCCGCTCGCGTGCTGGCGATGCGGGGGCACCGCGTTTTCCTGGCCGAACGCGGACCGGAGCTGGGCGGCATGCTGACCACGGCGGCCCTGGTGCACGGACGGCGGCGGCTGGGCGTGGTGGTGGACTGGTGGCGCCGGGAGCTGGAGCGGCTGGGCGTGACGGTCGCGCTGGAGCACGAGGTGGCCGCGTCGGAGATGGACGACGCGCTGGCCAAGCGTATGCGCGTGCTGCTGGCCACGGGCTCGGTCGCCGGCCCGCGCGATTACCGCATCGCCGCGGGCGCGCGCGTGCTGGAGGCCGCCGACCTGCTCGCTCAGGTCCGTTCCGGTGCGCTCGGCCGATGGCCGGACGGGCGGGCCGTGGTGTTCGATCCGGTCGGCGGGCCGGTCGGGGTCGGCGTCGCTGAGCTGCTCGCCGCGAGCGGCCGGCCGACCTCGATCGTCACCCAGGACCAGATCGCCGGTAGCCAGCTGGCCCTCACCGGCGACCTCGCCGAGGCCAACTCACGGCTGCAGCGGGCGGGCGTACACCGCGAGCTGCGCAGCCTGCTCCGGGTGGTCACGGACGATCATGTGCTGCTGGAGGACCGGTGGACCGGAGAGCAGCGCACGGTGGAGTGCGCGCTCCTGGTGCACTGCGGGCACCGGCTGCCGGAGGAGACGCTATACCTGCACCGGCCCCGCACCCGCCGGGCCGGCGACTGCGTGGCACCCAGAACGGTGCTGGAGGCAGTGCTGGAGGCGCGCCGGGTCGCGCTGGCGATCGGCGTGGCCGACGAGCAGGCCGCCTCGGCCGCGGGCCGGGCCCTGACCCCGACCATGACCGGAGCCGGCCGATGAGCGCGACCAGCCGGTACCGGTACCTGTTCTCGCCGCTGCGGATCGGCCCGGTGGTGGTCCGCAACCGGATCGTATTCGCTGCGCACCTGACCAACTTCGCCGAGGACGGCCTGCCCAGTCAGCAGCACGCCGACTACTACGCGGCCCGTGCGGCGGGCGGCGTCGGGCTCATCATCACCGAGGAGCACTCCACTCATCCCACCGACTGGCCCTACGAGAAGCTGATCCACGGCTTCCACCGGACGGTCATCCCCGGCTACCGGAAGATCACCGCGGCGGCGCACGCGCACGAGGTGCCGATCTTCGCGCAGCTTAATCACAACGGGGGGCAGGCCTCGTCAATGTTCTCCCGGCTGCCCGTCTGGGCGCCCAGTCCGGTGCCGGACCCGATGTTCCGTGAGGTGCCCAAGGCGGTGGAGCGGCACGAGATCGCCGAGATCGTCGCGGGCTACGGTACCGTCGCCGGGTACTGCGCGGAGGGCGGGTTCGACGGCATCGAGCTGCAGTGCTCACACTCCTCTATCGTGCGCGGATTCCTGTCGCCCGCGACGAACAAGCGCACCGACGCCTACGGCGGGTCGCTGCCGGCCCGGGCGCGGATCCTGCTGGAAATCATCGATTCCGTCCGCGACGCGATCGGGCCGGAGCGTGCGCTGGGCGTGCGGATCTGCGGTGACGAGCTGATCGAGGGTGGCAGCACGCTGGCGGAGGCCGTCGGGGTGGCCCGGATGGTGGAGGCGACCGGCCAGGTCGACTACATCAACACCTCGATCGGGGTGGCCACCGCCACGCTGTTCATGATCGAGGCGTCCATGAGCATCCCGCCCGGGTACGCCTTGTTCATCGCCAATGCCATCCGCCAGGCGGTCAGGCTGCCGGTGATCGGGGTAGGCCGGATCAAGGACCCGGTGCAGGCCGAGCGGGCGCTGGCCGAGGGGCACTGCGACCTGGTGGGAGTGGTGCGCGGCCAGATCGCAGACCCGGACTTCGCGGCTAAGGCCCGCGCAGGATACGCCCTGCATATCCGCACGTGCCTGTCCTGCAACCAGGAGTGTGTCGGCCGGATGGGCCTGAACCGGTGGCTGGGCTGCATCGAGAATCCCCGCACTGGCCGGGAGTCGGTCAGGCTCCCCGAGCCGCGCCTGCGGGGCAGGAGGGTGATCGTCGTCGGCGGGGGCCCAGCCGGTCTGCAGGCCGCCGCCACGGCGGCGCAGCGCGGCCACCATGTCACCCTGTACGAGCGCCAGCCGCGCACCGGCGGGCAGGTCGCCGCGGCCGCCTCGGTGCCGTCCCGCGCCGAGTTCCTCGACGTGGTGCGCAACCTGGCGGCCGAGTGTCAGCGCTACGGCGTACTGATCAGCACCGGCGTGGAGGCCACTGCCGAGTCGGTGCGCGCCGAGTCGCCGGACGTCGTGGTGCTGGCCACCGGGGCGATTCCGCAGCCGCCGTACTGGGCCGCCGGTAATTCTCGCGTAGTGGACGTCCGTGACGTGCTCGAAGGCCGCGCCGAGCCCGCCGGGCAGGTGGTTGTGGTCGATGACCTCGGCTTCCACCAGGCCACTAGCGTCGCCGAGCTGCTTGCTGACCGGGGCTGCACGGTCGAGATCATCACCGCCGGCATGGTCGTGGGTCAGGATCTCGGCATCACCCTGGACATGGAGACATTCAACGTGCGCGCCCATGCCAAGGGAATCCGGCAAGCTACCGACCTGGTGGTGCTCGGCATGGCCGGCGCCGACGGCGAGCCCGGTTCCGGCTCGGGTCCGGATTCCGGCGGGGTCGTGCTGACGCTGCTGCACCACCCTACCGGCGAGTCCGCGCAGCGGCAGTGCGACTGGGTAGTGTGCGCCGTCCACCAGGCCCCGGACGAGACCCTGTGGCAGCAACTGCGGGCCGCTCCGTTCGAAGTGCACCGGATCGGCGACTGTGTCACGCCTCGCCGGGCCCACGCCGCCGTGATCGAGGGGCACCGGGTGGCGGTGGCGCTATGACCATGCCCGCTGATCTCGCGGTCCTGGCCGTGGTGGTGGTCCGGGACGGGCAGCTGCCCCTGGGCGCCGACGAGACGGTGACCGAGGCGGGCGGGGCCGCGCTCGTGGTGGGCTCGGGGACGCGCGCGGCGGCCGGAGAGCTGGATTCGGGCCGCCGGGTCTGGCTGCTCGAACGGTCCTCGGTCGCGCCGGGCGCCCTGGCCGCTGCGCTGGCGCCCGTCCTGTCGGGTGTGGGCATGGTGCTGCTGCCCGCGTCACCGGACGGCCGTGATCTCGCCCCCAGACTGGCCGTGACCATGGGCCGCGCGCTGCTCGCGGGAGCGGTCCGGTGCACGCCCCATGAGGTCGAGCTGACCAGGCTCGATGATCGCCTGGCGCTGCGGGTGGCGGTAGACGGGCCGGCCGTGGTGACACTGCGGCCCGGGCGCCCCGGCCGGGCCGGCCCGGCGGGGCGGACCGAGGTGACCGAGCTGCCGGCGGCCGGACCGGGCACGCCGGCGGCCGGACGAGGCACCGAGTGGGACGCCGAGAACGTCGAGGTGCTGCAGCCCGAGCCCAGCACGGTGGACCTGGCCGAGGCACGCCGGATCGTGGGCGGCGGCGCGGGACTCGTTCCCGCCGGAACGGACGGGGAAGCCGTGATGCGGCTGCTGGCCGACGTGGCGGGCGCGCTGGGGGCGAGCGCGGGGGCCACCCGGGTGGTGACTGACGCGGGCTGGATGGGCTACGACAGGCAGATCGGGACGACCGGCGTCGCCGTCAGCCCCGAGCTGTACGTGGCGTTCGGTATCTCCGGCGCGGCGCAGCACGTCGGCGGGCTGGGCGAGCCGGCCCACGTGGTGAGCGTAAATACCGACCCGTCCTGCCCGATGACGCTGATGGCCGACCTCGGGATCGTCGCCGACGCGCCGGCGGTCCTCGCGGTGCTGGCCGACCGGCTCGGCGTGACCGGGGCAGCCGCGGACCAGCCCGAGGAGGCGAGCCATGCCGGATGACACGATGACCGCCGACGCCGTGGTCGTCGGGGCCGGCCCGGCAGGCGCGGCTGCGGCCCTCGAACTGGCCCGGGCGGGCCGCAACGTGGTCCTGGTGGAGCGGGGGGCCTACCCCGGCGCCAAGAACGTGTATGGCGGCGTGGTGTACGGGCGGATCCTCGACGAGGTCGTGCCGCAGTGGTGGACGGAGGTGCCGGTGCAGCGGTGGGTGACCCGCCGCGCCACCATGGTGATGACACCGACCCAGGCGCTGACGGTCGACTACCGCACCAGTGCCTGGGATCACTCGCCGTATAACGGGATGACCATCTACCGCGGCGACTTCGACACCTGGCTGGCCGGCAAGGCGGTCGCGGCCGGCGCTCAGCTGGTCACCTCGACGGTGGTCACGGCCCTCCTGCGGGATGCCGCCGGCCGGGTCACCGGGGTCCGTACCGACCGGCCGGGCGGCGACATCCACGCCAAGGTCGTGATCGCCTGCGACGGCGTGAACTCCTTCCTGGCCAAGGAGGCCGGGCTGCTGCCGCGTACCAGCCCGGAGCACACCACCCTGGGTGTCAAGGAGATCCTGGCGCTGCCGCGCGAGGTTATCGACGAGCGGTTCGGGCTCGTCGGCGACGAGGGCCTGGACATCGAGATGCTCGGCTGCACCAGCGGGATCCCCGGCGGCGGTTTCCTGTACACCAACCTGGATACGGTCAGCGTGGGAGTCGTGGTCGGGCTCACCGGGCTGGCCGCCGCGAAGACACGGCCGGAGGAACTGATCGCGCGCGTCAAGGCGCATCCGGGTGTCGCGCCGTACCTGCGGGGCGCGGAGCTGAAGGAGTACTCGGCCCACCTGATCCCCGAGGGCGGTTATCGTGCCATGCCCCGGCTGGCCATCGACGGCATGCTCGTGGCCGGGGACGCCGCGTCCATGTGCCTGGCCGCCGGGCTGTGGCTGGAGGGGGTCAACTTCGCGATCGGCGCCGGGCTGGCGGCCGGCCAGACCGCCGCGGAGGCGATTGCGGCCGGCGACACATCCGCCCGCGGCCTGGCCGGGTACCGGCGCCGGATGGAGGCGTCGTTCGTGCTCGCCGACCACAAGCGGTATCGCAACGCGGCGGATATCGTGCTCGCCGACCGGATGCAGCGCGAATACCCGGGTCTGATCTGCGATTTCGTCGAGCAGGTGTTCACCGTCACCAACCCGACGCCCAAGATCGGCATGATCAGGGAGTTCTTTCGTGCGGTCCGCCGCAACCACGTCCAGCTGCGGTCGCTCGCGCGGGACGGCTGGCGGGCGCTGCGGGCATTTCGATGAGGGAGAAGTGAGATGCACTACCCCGAAGTGTCCTTCGATGAGCGCATGGCGACCGTGGAGTTCCGGGTCGGGGAGCGGGCGCACATCACGGTCGACTCCGACGTATGCCGCTCCTGCACGACCAAGGACTGCGTGCACGCCTGCCCGGCCGGCCTGTTCGTGCCCACCACCGACGGCGGCATCCTGTTCAACTACGAACAGTGCTTCGAGTGCGGGACGTGCTATCAGGTCTGCAACGCCGAGGGGGCCATTACCTGGACCTACCCGGCTGGCGGCGACGGCGTCGTGTTCCGGAAGGGGTGACGGGACATGACCGTGATCGTGGCGGCGATGGGCTGGTCCTGGCAGGAGGCCGACGTTGATCCGCTCACCGGGGCGATCAGTGCCAGTCCGCACGACCGCGGGCCGGACCGGGCGGATTTCGCCGCCCTGGAGCATGCGATGAGCCTGGCCGAGAAGTGGGACGCCCAGGTGATCGCGGCCACTGTCGGGCCCGCCGAAGCCGACGAGATGCTGAAAGACGCACTGGCTGCCGGGGCGACCGGGGCCCTCCGCGTCGAGCCGGCCCGCCGGAGTTCGCGTCCGCGCCCGGCCGAGCTGGTCGGTGGGGGGCAGAATCGTCCCGCCGCGCTCGCCGCCGCCCTACGGCAGCGCTACGGAGTGCCGGACCTGGTGCTCTGCGGCGACCGCTCGGCCGACCGGGGCACCGGCTCGTTTCCCGCCTTCCTCGCCGCGGCGCTCAACGCGGCGCAGGCCCTCGGTGTCGTGCGGCTGGAACCGGAGGGCGACGGTGAGCTGCGGGTGCACCGCCGCCTGGACGGCGGCCGCCGCGAGGTACTGCGGGTGCGCCGCCCCGCCGTCGTGTCCGTTGAGGCGGCCGGGGTGCGGCTGCGGCGGGCCGGCCTGCCCGAGACGCTGGCCAGCAGGCGCGCCGTCATCCCAGTGATCGACGCGCCGGCAGCGGCCGGACACCGGGTTCCGGTCCTGGGCGCCCACCCGTACCGGCCCAGGCCGCGCGAGATCCCCGTCCCGTCCGGCACGGCGCTGCACCGCACCCTGCAGCTGACCGGAGCACTCGCGGAGCGTACCCCGCCCACGGTGCTCGGCCCGCTGTCCCCGGAGCAGGCCGCCGACGAACTGCTCGGGTACCTGCGTCGCCGCGGCTATCTCGCCGCGGGCGACCCAGGGTGACCAGCAGGCTTTCCGGCCGGAAATAACCGAACCTGGCCGGTCTTATCCTGGCCGTCGCGGAGACCTGGGATAATGGGAAGTTCGACCCGGAGTGCAATCCCGCCTAGGTCAGACCGGTCAGCCCCCAGGGTCCAGCCCATCTCCTTGGCCCGTGCGGCGATGTCGGCCAGGCCCAGATGGTACCCGCCGCCCGTGCCGGGCACCTCGCCGCGGATGATCTTCCTGAGCGTCTCCGGCTTTCCGCACCCGTCGTCCGCGATGCACAGCGCGACCACGCCGCAGCCGTAACTCAGCCGGATGACGGCGCGATGCGCCCTCCCGTGGACGGCCGCATTGAAGACGCACTCGCTGGCCACCTGGAACAGCGACCGGCGGACCGCCACCGTCAGCGGCACCTGCGGGCCGGTCACTTCCACCCTCACATCGAGCTGATGCCCAGGATGCTGGGGCTCAAGGCGCCGCAGCATGTCAGGAAGCTCTTCCTCGGGGGCGCTAGGGCCCTCTCGCAGGTCCTGCAGCGACGATCGCAGTCGCCGCACGGTCGTCGCGGTCAGCCGTTTGGCGTGTTCCAGCCTCGCGTGCATCGGTGATCCCACGGGCATATCGGCCAGGCACAAGTCGATGGCCAGCCCGGTCGCTAGGACCTCCTGGATGATCCCGTCGTGCAATTCCCTGGCCAGCCGGCGTCGCTCAGGTTCCGCGACTGGCCGCGGCATGGCAGGCTGACGGGGGTGGGCGACTTGCGCCAGGGCGAATGCCTGCGGGCGCAGTGACCGGTTATGCGCCGAGACGGCAGTCTGTGTCAAGTCGTCCCTCCTCAGTGAGAGAGGGGCTAATCGTAGGCCGACTGAGGTTGGCCATCGGTAGGTCGGCGTGCGCGGGTGCTGCCGAGCAGGTCAAGGTCATGCGGGGTCAGCTCCAGGTAGCGCTGTACCGCGGCCGGATGAGGATCCGACAGCAGCGCATTGCGCAGGGCGATCGTGACGAAGTGGCCGAATTCCGCCAGCGCCGGGGACTCGGAACCGGGCAGCAGCTCTCCGCCGTATCGCTCCACGGCGCCCGCAACGTCGCCGGCCCGGAGCCGGTGCAGCACGTCGGTGACGTCACACCGCACGTCCAGGCCGATCCGGTACGGACGGGATTCCAGGCCCCCCCCGAGCGCGGCCCGCAGCTGCGACATCTCTGCCTTCAGCGTTCCCTGGCTCACCGGCCGGTCGCCGTAGAGCCGTGCGTGCAGCTCGGCCAGGTCGAGCCCGTCCGGATTCAGCGCCAGCAGCGCGAGGATCTCGGTCTGCCGTCTGGTGAGCCGCAGCCGTGCGCCGTTCAGCTGCGCGCCGGGCTGGCCGAGCAGCTTGAGCTCCAGCAGCCCGCGGCAGGAACTGGCGCTGTCGTGCGCGGCAGCTGCCACGACGGTCGCGCGTATCTCGCGTCCCAGCAGCATGGCCATGGCCTCGGCCGTGGCCAGGCCGATCGGATGCGAGCGGTCCCAGGTCGTGGAAAGGTCGAGCACGCCGAGCTGGCGCCCGGTACCCGGGTCGCGCACCGGGGCCGCCCAGCACACCCAGCCGTGAACACAGCTGGAGAAATGCTCTGCGGAGTACACGGTCGCCGCATGGTCTAGCCTGAGCGCCAGATCCAGGGCGTTCGTCCCGACGCTGGCCTCGTCCCACCGGCCTCCCGGGACGAAGTTCACCTTCTCCGCCTTGCGCCGCATCACCGCGCCGCCGTATGTCCATAGGATGCGGGCGGCGGGATCGGTGACTGCCACGACAAGCTCACCGTCGTCCGCGGCGACCTGCAGCTGGGATTCGAGCTGCCGGACGGCGGCGTTGAGCGGGCTCGCCTCCCAGGCGTGCCGCGTTTCGTCGACATCAGCCAGCGGTGCCTCGTGGACCTCGGGCATGACATGCGCGGCCGAGCGCTCCCAGCTCGCCGCGATCTCGGTTCGCACGCCCATGCGCGCCGCGCTGTTGGGCCGCTTGTCGCAGATCACCGGAATGTGCAGATCCCACGCTCGCGCCAGGTGCGAGCGTCGCCGGTGCAGCTGCGCGCGAGTGAACATGATCAACCTCGGGGAGCCGGGGATTGCCCGCCAGGAAATCGGCGGGCATGCGGCATTGTCGACCGATTGCGGGAGCCGACGTTAAGGTCAAAGGTCCCGGAACCCCGGCTGTCGGTCCTGGCGCCTTCCGACCCCAGTAGAAACGACGCCGCAACGTCGGCGAAGCCGTTGGGGTTCTCCCAGAAGAGCAGATGGTCCAGCGCAGGGAAGGTCACGAACCGGGCGCGGGACGCGGTCCGCTCGATCGGGCACGCGACGGGCACGCTCATGGCTCCGGAGGCTGTTGTTCTGGTTGGCGAAGTGATCCCGCTGACCTGGGCCAGACATGGCTGCCGGACGCGTGCCGACAGCACATTCCGCAGATGTTCCGGATCATGAAACGTCCGTCGGCTGTCCCGTCTCGCCGTCGCGATGGAGTCCAGTTCTACGCCCGGCGTCTCATGGCCCTGGACACCCGGCCTGAGCGAAGCGGATCTTGCGGATCAAGTTCAGCGAGGGCGTGCCGTCGGGCTGACGCTGACCCGAAACCGGGTAATGCCACATTCCGTGGTAGCCCACTTCAGGAGCGCTCGCGCGGCTTTTCCGGCATAGCCACGGTGCCGCTACTCACGGTTCATGACCGGTCAATGCAGCCAGCCGGGTCCACAGATCGGCTTCGCGCTGCTGGTCGTAGGATTCAGCCGAGGAGCGGGTCGGGCGGCCCACGTCGAGGTAGGAGCCGCTGGGTGCGGCTACGCAGCCCACTGCGGCTTCGGCAAGTCTGCGCCCGGATTCCTGCAGGCTCACTGCCAGCGGGGTATGTTGCAGCGGCGTGGCGAGGAGTCGCGCGGCCCTGCGCGCGATCGGCCCATATTCGCGCATGATCGAGGTCTGCAACACCAGCCCCGGGTTGAAGGAGTAGACGTCGACGCCCTGTGGTACGTGCCGGGCTAGGACATGCGTGAGGTAGATCAAGGCGAGCTTACTCGTCGTGTAGGTGGCCTGCCCGTCGCGGCGGTTACCGGGGCGGGGCCGGGCGAGCGCGTCCACCTCCATCCACCTGGGCGCTGGCATCGAGCCATACGTGTGGCGGAAGTCGCCGAAATGTGTCGCGCTGGTCACCAGGACGACGCGGGCGGGCGCGGATAGATGAGGGAGCAGTTCCCGGATCAGCGCGTAGTGGCCGATGACATTCGTGCCGAAGGTGCGCTCGTAGCCGTCGGCGGTGGTATCTGCCGTGCTATTGAGTTGCACGCCCGCGTTGGCGATCAGGGCACGCAGCGCGGGCAGGCTCTCGGTGTCGAGCAGTTCGGCGAGGCATGCAGCGGCCGTCTGCACGCAAGCGAGGCTGGCTAGGTCGCAGGTCAGAGGATGGATGTGGGGGTTGCCCGTCCGGGAGGCCAGCTCGCGCGCATGCGCGTCGGCGTCGCTGCGTACGGCCAGGACGATGTGCCAGTCGCCGTCGGCAGCCAGTTCGCGCGCGGCCGCCTGTCCTATTCCCCGGCTCGCGCCGGTCACTACGACCGTACCCGTCGGCAGTTCGCGCGCAGTCACCCGCACACGGTAGCGGATGAACGGATTCGCATCGTGGTGCAGATCCCTGCTGCCGTAAGGAGCGAGCATCTGCCTGCTCCTTCCGCCCCGGCCGCGAGAGGGGGGAACGGTCTGGGGCCTTCACCCGATAGGTGCCGGGGTTGTGGAGCCGGGAGTGGAGGTCAAGTTGCGTTCAGCCGCTGCTTGACCGGAGCGGACGGCGGAATACGATCCCGGTCCGGTTGAAGCCCCTTAACTGCGCTTACGTGATCAGATAGCCGACTAGCGCTTGCGGCTGCGAGCATGGACACTCAGCGTGGGCCATCTTTGGACCTTGGCCTGCTCGGCGACGAGTAGCGTGAACGCATGGGCTCTTACTGGCACGTCGTGCTGCCCCCTCTGTGCGCCTGATCGGGCGCATCTGTTGATGGCATAAGCCACTCGCCCGGCTGTCTTGAGGCAGTCCGGGCTGATGAATCGTGCGCCCGTCTCGAATCCATGTTCCAGCGAATTCGATGATGGAAGTTACGACAGTGCCAAACGATGCAGTCTCTGCTGCCCCGTCAGTTCCTGCCCGTTCAGCTCTCGACAAGCAACCTGCCCGCCGTGCTGGCCTGATCAGCGGGCCTGTTCCCATCTTGACCGCCGCCGTGCTCTGGGGGACTACCGGCACCGCCAGTTCGCTGGCTCCAGCCGGTGCCCCGCCAGCAGCGATCGGCTCTGCCGGGCTGTTCCTGGGCGGCTTGACGCTGTTTCTGTCCACCCGCAATGCCCGCTCTCTTATCGCCAGATGCACGGCCCGCGAGCGGTGGCTGCTCGCACTGGGCGCGGTGGCCGTGGCCGGATACCCGGTCAGCTTCTACCCGGCCGTGGCGCGCTCAGGAGTGGCCGTGGCCACGGTGATCGCCCTGGGCAGCGCGCCTGTCTTCGCCGGTCTGCTCGCGTGGCTCACCCGTCAGGCGCGGCCGACCGCCCGGTGGGCCTGCGCTACCGTGGCGGCCGTCATCGGCTGCGCCGTCCTGGTCCTAGGACCTGAGGTCACTGGCGGCGCCGCACCCGCCAATGCCATGGGCATGGTCCTGGCCGCCTTTGCTGGGCTGTCTTACGCCGCATACTCACTGATCGGCGGGAAGCTCATTTCGTGCGGACACTCGTCCGCCGCCGTTATGGGTGCGATGTTCGGCGGTGGAGCTGTCCTGGTCTTGCCTGTCCTGTTGACCAGCAGCATGCAATGGCTGACGCTCCCACGCGGAATGGTGGTGGTCGTGCACCTGGCCGTAGTCACCACATTCCTTGCTTACCGGCTGTTCGGGTATGGCCTGCGCCATACCGCTGCACAGACCGCGACCACGCTGACGCTGGCCGAGCCCGCCGTCGCGACCTTGCTAGGCGTGGTGGTGCTCGGCGAGCGGCTTCCGGCATTGTCCTGGTGCGGACTGGGGGTGCTCGCCATCGGCCTGGCGCTTCTCGCGCTCCCGGTCAGCTTCCTCCTCCGACGTACTGACGTTCGCGAGGACACCTCAGCCGTGTAGACCTTTCTGATCGATGCACCCGGGGCCGCCGAGGCCCGGCGTGCGCACCGGGCGGGCCTCCCAAGGCCGAGCCCGGGGCACTGACGCCGGGCCAGCGGCGCCGCGCAGCGGCGCCGCCTTGATCCACTAGGGCCCAACCTCGGTCGGTGGGGCAACGGCGACGTAGAGGTCGGATTGGCCTCACTCGACGACATACCGTATGTTCTCGGCCTGACAGGCGCCGCCGGCGGCCGGCCGGGACGAAGAAGTGGCCCGCCGGGACCGGCTGCGCGATTACCTCGCTGGGCTTCGCCCAGGCCAGCGCAGCGGAACTGGCCGCAATCATCCGCGGTCACCGGGGGATCGAGGATCGCCTGCACTGGGTCCGTGACATGGACTTCAACGAAGACCGCTCCCAGACCCGCACCGCGGCCGGCCCCCGCATCATGGCGAGCCTGCGCAACCTCGTGATCACCATATTGCGGCTGGCCGGAGCCGCCAGCATCGCTGCCGCGCTGCGTTACCACGCCCGCCGGCCCAGCCGCCCACTCCAAACGATCACGAAGTGCCGAACGGCTTCGCCGGCCCCCGGCTAGCGTGCCCGCCGTGCT
>Ga0182014_10000849_pt1 | contig 41706 bp, 33 predicted proteins | sample 612S2DmetaG_FD_120489 | JGI IMG/M metagenome (GOLD analysis project Ga0182014, IMG submission 120489) | Permafrost microbial communities from Stordalen Mire, Sweden - 612S2D metaG | ecosystem: Environmental > Terrestrial > Soil > Wetlands > Permafrost | place: Sweden: Stordalen | collected... | reverse complement strand
GTCATCCGTCCTGAGGGGTTCCACGAGCACTGGTCAGCCTGGCGACGCCGCCGCCAGGCCAGCGCCCGGAAGTCGCATTACGCCCGCCGGACCGGACATCTCAAAGCGCTGTTGTAGTACTAGCCGCCATCCGGGACCATGTAGGCGGCGGTGGTGAGGCCGACAGAATCCATCGCCAGTACTTGGTCAACGAGTTCCGTAGGGGCGATGACCATCTGAGGCTGCTTCCCACTCAGGCTGACCGGGATTCGTACCGGACGATAGTTCTCAACACTCCTGGAATGACTGCGGCCGGTGCCATGGCGGAGGCGTACCAGTTTTTCCGCACCGTACTGACGAGCGTGGATGATCCAGATGATGACCAGGACATCGCCCGCATCGAGCAGACGATCCGGGCGGGGCTCTCGATTGTCGAGATCACCGCTGAGCGCAGCGACAACGTGTACCGGATCTTCGAGTCCCTGAACAACACCGGTCTTCAGTTGAGCCAGGCTGACCTCCTCCGCAACTACGTGTTCATGCGGCTGCCGAACCGGGGCGAGGATGTCTACCGAAACGTGTGGCTACCGATGCAGAACCGGCTCGGCGCTGACCTCGAGTTGCTCGTCTGGCTCGATCTGGTCATCCGCGGATACGACCGGGTTAAGCAGAGCGACATCTACCGGGCCCAGCAGGAACGCCTCGAATCTCTCCCTGCGACCGAGGAGGCGATCGAGGCCGAGGTGGCTGAATTGGCCCGGCGATCCCGGCATTTGGAGCGGATACTGCACCCAGGGGCGGAGACGGATCGGCGGCTGGCCTCAGCCCTGGCCCGCCTACGGGACTGGGGTGCCACCACGGCGTACCCGTTGATCATGCACCTGCTGGATATGCGGGACCGCGGAATCGCAACAGCCGATGATGTTGCTGATGCGCTGGCCTACGTGGAGAGCTTCCTGGTTCGGCGCATGTTGTGCCAGGTACCCACAAACAACCTGAACCGCGTGTTTAACTCCGCACCTGCGATCATCAAGGATGAGGCGCCGACCGCCGCCGCGGTCCGCAGTTACCTGTCGGGCCGTCGCCGCTACTGGCCCGCCGACGCCGAAGTGCGGCGCAGCATCAGGACACGGCCGTTCTACTGGATCGGGCGGGGGCTCCAGCGCACCTTCGTCCTGCGTCGGCTAGAGGAGAGCTACGGAGCACCTGAGCCGGTCGATTTCAGCGCGGCCAAGCTCACCATCGAGCACGTGCTCCCGCAGTCCCCGACCGACGAATGGCTCAAGCTCTTGGCCAACGAGGTGACGGATGAGGCTGGGCCGGAGGAACTGCACGATCTGCTGGTCCACACCCTGGGCAATCTCACCTTGACCGCCGAGAACGCCAAGCTGTCCAACAGCCCGTTCCAGCGCAAGCAAGACATCTTGCACGCGAGCGCCTTGCAAATGAACCGGGAGATCGCCGATGCCCCGGCGTGGGGCAAAGCGCAGATCCTGCGACGCGCCGAACAGTTGGCCGATCGCGTGGTAGGGATCTGGCCCGGTCCGGCCGCCGATGGCGGCGGGGACCCCGACGGGCGGGACTGGTCGCTGCTGAGGAAGGCGTGCGCTGCACTACCGCCTGGGACCTGGACCACTTATGGGGATCTTGCCGAATTGATCGGCAGCCACCCCGTCCCGGTCGGCGTGCACTTGGCGCACCATCCTGTGCCCAACGCCTGGCGCGTCCTGATGTCCGATGGGGCCATCTCCCCGAACTTCCGCTGGGAGGCCAGCGGCAGGACCGACGCCCCAGAGGAAGTGCTCGCATCCGAGGGCATTGTCTTCACCGACGGCCGCGCAGACCCGGCCCAGCGGATAACAGGCGTCGAGCTTGCCGGGCTCCTGGGCATGGACATCGGTGACCTTCCCGGCGCCGGGAATACCGGGGACAGTGAGCCCGACACTGGCTCCGCCAGACACCAGTTCATGGACCAGTTGGCCGACGCTCACCCGGAATGCGCGAATGCTGTTACCAGGTTGCTTAAGCACTGGGAAGCCCTGGGTGGCACTCTGACCTTCGGCCGCGCCAGCGAGGTCTCCTGCTTCCTCCTGCTGTACGTCGGGCCCGACAGCCCCGACCGGATCTGGCCGTTCACTATCTACCCACGGTCCGGCTCCATCGAAGTGGTCTTCCAGCACATGCGCCGCAGGCCTGTCTTTGACGACATCACCCTGCGCGAAGAATTCCGGCAGCGCTTGCAGGCCGGCGGCCTCATCATCCCGGAATCCAAGCTGAACCTGAGACCCTCATTCCGTTGCGATGATCTTCGCGATTCCGTCGTCCTGACTGCAGTTGAATCCGCCCTTGAGTGGTTCGCGCTTGTGTTCCGCACCAGGCTGGCCCAGCCAAGATTGGAAGCCGAGCCTGATCTCGGTGAGGGCATGGGCTTCGCATAGGGAAGTCGACGGGAGCCGCGCTCCGGGCATAGTCAGCCCACGGTGCCACACTAGATTGCTAAACCCATAAGGTAATTAAGGGTAGAGATGGCGAAGTGGTATAGAACAGCGCGTTTGGCGGATAAATTCATTACGCTTTCGATGCGTCGCGACGGAGCATATTTGGGGGCCAGGTAGGTGAGCATGAAGCCGCTCAAGTCCAGTGACCCGGGCGAAATTGGGGACATCGCGCTGCGTGGCCGACTCGGCGAGGGCGGCATGGGGACCGTGTATTTCGGTGTCGCGGCGAACGGCAACCAGGTCGCAGTCAAAATGATCCGCGAGGACCTCAGCGCGAACGACGAGGCAAAAGACCGGTTCGACCGTGAGATCCTCGTCCTCGGCATGGTCGCCGGACCAAGGATCGCGGCCCTGCACGCGGCGTCCGGGCCTGATGAGGAACCGCCCTGGCTCGCCACCGAGTACGTCCGGGGCCTCACCCTGTCGCAATACGTCCAGGAACGCGGCCCGCTCCCCACGGCAATGGCCGCCGAGCTGGGCGTCATGCTCGCCGAGGGGCTGAACGACATCCACACGGCGGGCCTGCTTCACCGAGATCTCAAGCCGGGCAACGTGATCCTCGGCGCTGACGGCCCGCGCGTCATCGACTTCGGCCTCGCGGGTCTCAAGGACCACACTGGCGACATCACGCACACCTCCGGGATGCTGGGGACCCCAGTGTGCATGGCACCCGAGCAGGCCAGGTCGCCCAAGGACCTCACCGCTGCCGTGGACGTCTACGCGCTGGGCGCCGTGCTTATGTTCGCGATGACCGGACGCTATCCGTACGAGCGGCCCACCGTCGCCGCGCTACTGCTCGCCGTCACCGACCCCGCCACCGACCCAGACCTGTCCGGCCTCCCGGAGGAGATCAGGCATCTGGTTGCCGGAATGCTCGTGTACCACCCTGAATCGCGCCACACGCTGGCGGACGCCTCAGCTGAGCTAAAGCACATTCTCGACGACGCGGGCCTGTCCCTCGCTCAAGCTCAAAGTGAGTTCGTGCAACTGACCTACATCGAGCGGGAGTCAGACCCGCCACCAGCAGCCCCGGCGCCCCGGCGCGCCCGGAGGCGGCTACCCGGCGACCCGCACGTGCCCAGCGGCCTGGTCCGTCAGGTGGCCGAGAGCCTGCGCTTGGAGTACGCCCGCGGAGCGGTGCTATGACCCAGGCCAGTACCCCGTACCCGCCCGGTGCCCGGATCGTGGTCCGCGAGGCGGAGTGGATGGTCCGTAACTGCACCGCGACCGAGCATGACGGGTTCAAGATCCGCGCAACCGGCATGTCGGAACTGGTCCGGGACGAGGACGCGGTGTTCTTCACCGAACTGGAGAGCCCGAAGCCGGTACTGCTCAAACCGGAGGAGACGGTCCTCGTTCCCGACGAGACGCCGCGGTTCGCCAAGTCCCGGCTGTTCCTGGAGGCCACGCTGCGCCGCACCCCGCTGCCGCAGTCCGAACGCGGCCTGGCGCTGCCCGACCGGTTCCTGCTCGACCCGCTGATCTATCAGCAGCGCCCGGCCGAGCTTGCCCTCAGAGGCCTGCGGCCGAGGGTGCTGCTCGCGGATGTGGTGGGGCTAGGCAAGACGCTGGAGATCGGGCTGATCCTGGCCGAGCTGATCCGGCGCGGCCGGGGCGACCGGATTCTGGTCGTGACCCCCCAACAGGTACTGGAGCAGTTCCAGCAGGAGCTTTGGACCCGGTTCGCGATCCCGCTGATCCGGCTGGATTCGATCGGCATCCAGCGGATTCAGCGGGAGATCCCGGCTGGCCGCAACCCATTCACCTTCTACAAGCGGATCATCATCTCGATCGACACGCTCAAGGGCGACGCGTACCGGCATCACCTCGAGAACATGCATTGGGACGCGGTCGTCATCGACGAGTCACACAACCTCATCGGGGAAAGCAGCCTCCGCAACAAGCTTGCGCGGCGCCTCGCCCCGCGCACCGACGCTCTGCTGCTCGCAAGCGCCACCCCGCACAACGGCGACGCGGAGTCCTTCGCCGAGCTGATCAGCATGCTCGACCCGGCCGCCATCGCCGACAAGCACCGGTACGAACCGAAAGACATCGAACACCTCTACATACGCCGTACCAAGATCAGCCCCGAGGTAACGAACGAGATCGGCGGCAAGTGGCGTGAACGCGGCCCGTCCCGGGCCGTCCCCTGCCCGGCCACCAACAAAGAAGAGCAGGTTTTCGGTGAACTCACCGCCACCTGGCTCGGCAGCCACGCCCCGGGGGTCACGAGCGAGCGGCGCCTGTTCCCGTACACGCTGCTTAAGGCGTTCCTCTCCTCGCACAAGGCCCTCGCGAAGACAGCGGAAAACCGCCTGAAGAACGCCACAGACGAGCCCGAAAGACAAGCGCTCGCCACGCTCAAGCAACTCGCCGAAGAGATCACCGACGAGGACTCCGCCAAACTCGCCGCGTTGGTGGCCAAGCTCGAGGAAATTGGCGTCGGGCCCGCCAGCCCGGCTCGCGCGGTCGTCTTCTCCGAGAGTGTCCCCACCCTCAAATGGCTGCACAAGGTGCTGCCGGAACGGCTGGGGCTCACAAAGCCGGGCCAGGTCGACATCATGCACGGCGGGTTCTCCGATGTCGAGCAGGAACGGATCGTCGAGCGTTTCTCGCTGGACGATGAGCCGGTGCGGGTCCTCCTCACCGGTGACGTGGCCTCCGAGGGCGTGAACATGCACCGTCAGTGCCACCACCTCATCCATTACGACCTACCGTGGTCGCTGATCCGGATCGAGCAGCGCAACGGCCGGATCGACCGCTACGGGCAGGAACATCAGCCCGAGTTCGCCGCGCTGATCCTCACCTCCCAGACCGACGGTGCCAAGGATGACACCACCGTGGCCGAGAAGCTGCTGCACCGCGAGGAACAGGCGCACCACAGCCTGGGCACCGCCGAGGGCATCACCCGCGAGTTCACCGCCCGCAAGGAAGAAGATCGCCTGGTCAAGGACCTCCTGGCCGGGAAGACCGTGGATGAGTCGATCGATGCGGCGAATGCGGTCGATGACTTCCTGGCCGACCTGCTCGCCGGAGTCGGCGACCAGCCGGACGCCGCCGATCCGCCACGCGCTGACGTACCGGAATTGTTCACCTCGACCGAGGTGTTCGCCCGCGAGGCCCTGGACTTCGCCTGCCCCACGCTGCACGTCGACGACGACGGTGAGATGCTCGCCTTCAAGCCGCCGGACGACCTGGTGCAGCGGCTCGCGGTCCTGCCGCCGAACTACCTGAAGAGGCACAACGTTGCCGAGCGGATGAAGGTGACGTTCGACCGGCAGCTCGCGCAGCGCAAGCTGGACGAGGCCCGGCAGACCAAGACGCTGTGGCCGGACATCGCCTACCTGAGCGACCTGCACCCGATGATCGAGTGGCTCACTGACAAGGTGCTGCTCCGCATCGCCCGCCAGCAGGCCCCCGTGCTTATCGCGGACGTCGATGAACCGGTTTTCCTCATCCAGGGCGTGTACTCGAACGCACTCGGGCAGCCCACCGTCGTTGCGTGGATGGCGGTCACCGGGCTGCCGGGCGAGCCGCGGGTGGCCAGTCTCACCGACACGCTCAAGCAGGCAGGTGTCGGGCCCGGAATGGTCAACACCCTCCAGTTCGGCGACACTGCCCGGCTCCAGGAGCTGGTGCCGGTCGCGGTAAGGGCGGCCCGTGCCCACCTGGAGGCGCGCCGCGCGGACTACGACCGCACAGTGAACGAGCCGCTGAACGAGTACCGGGGGCGCGTCAAAATGTGGCGGCAGGACAGCCTGATCGACGTCCCGGCTCAGTCCCGCACCCGCCGCGAGCAGCAGGTCGATGCGACCGCGGGCCAGCTCAACAAGATGATCACGGAGCTGCACACGGCCGGCGAGCCGCTGCTGCGCATCCTCGCTGTGCTGGACGGTGCCCGATGAGCTACGACTCGCTGACCAACCGCGGCGACTACCTGTCCCCGCACTATCTTGCCGAGGTCTTGCCCCGCGAGCTGGCCAGGAAGGACGGCCTGCGCGCCCAGTGGACGGAGCGGGACAAGGAGGGGACCGCCAGCCCAGTCAGGGAACTGCGGGCGCTGCGGCGCGGTTACTTCGCCGCACGCCCCGACCTCGCCGATTTCGCGCAACGCGCCGTCGACGGTGACCCGGTCACCGAGGACGAACGCCGCACCCACGACAAGGCCGTCAAGAATCAGAACGACGATGTGCTTCGTGCCCTGGGCTTCGCGGCTTCGCGCGGCGTAGTGGACGTCGAGCGGTCCGGCGAGACGTTCGGGGTGCCGGTCGCGTACCAGGAGAAGAACGTGGTCGCGATCGACTGCGGCTGGGCCGCCGACACCGACGCCGCGCTCGACTCCGACCGGGCCGGCCGGCTGCTGGACCCGGTCGAGATCGGGAGCAGCGAGCGGATCACGGCCGGCGCCAAGCTGGCCCGCTGGCTGTTCGACACGGACGAGCCACCCCGGTACGTGCTGCTGCTGCACGGCGGCGTGGTCATCCTGGCCGACCGCTTCACCTGGGCCGAGGGCCGGTACCTTGCGGTCAGCCTGGATACCGCGATCGACCGCGCCGACCAGGCCGAGCTGGAGACGATCGCCGCGCTGTTCAGCGCCGATGTCATGCAGCCGCCCGCCGAGGGCGGCAGCGAGCAGCTCGCCCACTGGGTGGACGAGTCCCGTACGCACGCCGTCGGTGTGTCCGGCGAGCTTCGTGAGGGCCTGCGCGAGTCGGTGCAGATCATCGCCAATGAGGTGCTGGACCGGATCCGTTCCCACGGCCTGGCGCCGGGGGACGTCGCGGACCCCGGCGACCTGGCCCGGGAGCTGGGCCGGGATGCGCTGCGGTACCTGTACCGGATTCTGTTCCTGCTGTATGCGGAGGCCCGCCCTGAGCTCGGCATCCTGCCGGCCGATGACCAGGACTACATCGCGGGCTACAGCATGCAGCGCCTGGGCGAGCTGGCCGCTCGCCGGCTGATCGGGGAGGAGGCGCGCACCGGGTTCCACCTGTACGAGTCGCTGGACCTGCTGTTCCGCATGGTCAACAACGGTCACCGGGCACGCGGGAACGCGAGCACAGAGGGGCTGTCCGAGGGTGACGGGCTCCGGTTCGAGTCGCTCAAGGCGGACCTTTTCGAGCCGTCGAAGACCCGGCTGATCGGCCGCATCCCCGACCCCCGTTTCGACGACGAGGCGCCCCTGCTCGACACCCGGCTGCGGGACGAGGCGCTGTACAAGGTGCTGCGCCGGCTGATGCTGGCCAAGGGCAGCGGTAGGAAGGGCAAGAACCAGCGCGGCGGATTCATCTCCTACGCCCAGCTCGGCATCAACCAGCTCGGCGCGGTGTACGAGGGGCTGATGTCCTACACCGGGTTCATCGCGTCCGAGGAACTGTACGAGGTGGCCAAGAAGGGCGACCCGTCCGGCGGATCCTGGATGATCCGCGCATCTAAGGTTCCCGGCTACTCGGACGACGTGTTCGTCATAGAGAAGGACGAGAACGGGTTCCCGACCGGGGAGCGGGTCCGGTACCGGCCGGGGGCATTCGTCTACCGCCTGGCTGGCCGCGACCGACAGACCAGCGCCTCCTACTACACACCTCACTCGCTCACCAGCGTCACCGTGCAGCTCGCGCTGGAGCAGCGGATCAAGGAGGAAGGCCGCCCGGTGACGGCGGCCGAGGTGCTGCGCTGGCGGGTGTGCGAGCCCGCGCTCGGCTCCGGCGCGTTCCTCAACGAGGCTATCGACCAGCTCGCGGCCCTGTACATGAGGCTGCGCGAGGAAGAGACCGGCGACCGCCTTGAACCGGATCAGCGCGCCCTCGCGCTGCAGAAGATCAAGGCGCATATCGCCCTGCACAATTGCTATGGCGTGGACCTGAACGAGACCGCGGTCGAGCTTGCCGAGGTCTCGATCTGGCTCAATGTCATGCACCGCGGCCTTCAGGCCCCGTGGTTCGGCCTGCACCTGGTCCGCGGTAACTCGTTGATCGGCGCCGGCCGGCGGCTGTACCCGCCGGAGAGGCTGGCCAAGGGGGAGTGGCTGAAGTCGGCGCCCGAGGACGTGCCGTTCTCTGCTGGCCCGATTCCGGCCGGACATATCCACCACTTCCTGCTGCCTGCCCAGGGCTGGGGTGCGGTCGCGGGGGAGAAGGAAGCGAAGGAGTTCGCTCCCGAAGACACCAAACGCCTTGCCGACTGGCGCAAGGCCATCCGCAAGCCACCGTCCCCGAAAAGGTCTCTCGGGCACAAGCTTTCCCAGGTCCAGCGCTTGCAGGATCTGGCAGGCCGGGCCGAATATCTGTGGTCCCTGGTGATCGAGCGGCTCCGCATCTCCGAACGGGAGATCAGCCGCGCCATCGACGTTTGGGGTGCGGAGGATCTCCCGGCCGCGCAGGAGGCTAAGCCCCGCGACGAGATCCTGGCCGATCTGACCAGCCCTGGCACCCCGTTCTGGCGGCTGAAGACGGTCATGGACGCCTGGTGCGCCCTCTGGTTCTGGCCGGCTGATAAGGCGGGTCTGCTCGACGGCTCTGACCCCAGCTATGCCACGGAGCCTGACCCTGACACTGTCATCATGGAGTCGGCTCCCGCGCCGGAACCGTTCTTCCCGCCGACTTACGTGAAGGCATCCCTCTTCGACGACGAACCGGAACAGCTCACCCTCGCTGCAGCCGCCCCGCGCCAGCCCTCCCCGAAGAAACCCAAGGTCGTCCGCCGTCCCGTGGTCCCGCTGAAGGATGTCGAGGACTGGCTGGAATTCGCCGAGTCCGTCCTCGGCCGCCAGGACATCCCCGCCGACTCCCTCGCCGGCCACTTCACCACCCTGAGCGGCCTGTCCGGTTACGAAGATCAGCTTGAGCCCTATATGGGCATGGACCCGTTCTACCGCCTACCCGAACGCTTCCCTTGGCTCGACACGGTGGTAGGAATCGCGGAGGCGCAGGGTTTCTTCCACTGGGAACTCCGCTTCGCACAGGTCTTCAGCGTCGGCGGCTTCGACCTCCAGCTCGGTAACCCACCGTGGGTCCGGCCACGTTGGGAGGAAGCTACTATTCTGGCAGAGTTCGATCCGTGGTTCGAGTTGGTCGAGAAGTCTGGGGCTGAGGAGCAGAAGCGACGAAAGGCTATAGTGCTGAGGGGCACGACTGCACTAGCTTTTTACCACAATGAACTGACAGGCCAGACTGCCCGGGAGACGTTCTTTGGTCACGTAGCTACCTATGACCTCTTGGTAGGAACGCAACCTGACCTGTACCGAGCTTTCATGATTCGTACATGGAAAAGCGTCGGCCTACATGGCACCATAGGTCTGCTTCACCCGGACACTCACCTTGGCGGTGATCGTGAGAAGTTCCTCCGCGGTGAGGCATACCTCAGGCTGCGTGTCCACGGGGATTTTGTCAATGCTGGCCAACGTTTCTTCCCTCGCCCGGTGGGTGACACCACTCACTTTGGAATCCATGTCTATGGCCGTACCAAGGAAATTGGGTTTGCGCACCTGAGTTGGCTAACGGATGCGGAAGAACTGCCCAAATCGATAGTCCTTGCCGAGAGGGGTGAGCTTCCCGAGGGCTGGGATCGGAAGTCAGATGCTCCCGGTGTTCGGTACATGGGTGACTGGGACTCGAGACCTCATCCTGCGCGAGTCATTCGAGTTGACCGCGATACGCTAGCCCTATGGCAACGTCTAACTGGGGACGATGACGCTCCGGTCAGCCAGGCAAGCCTGCTGTCGCCCGTCAGTACCGAAGAACAGGACGCCATCAGGGTTCTGGCGAGTTATTCAACGCGGCTCGGGGGGTTCGACCCGCAGATATCCCGGGGATACGATGAGAGTCTGGCTAAGAAGAACGGCCTTATTAGGTATGACCTGTCTCGCCCTGGCGACTGGTTTGAGGTAGTTCTTAAAGGTATTCAGATCGGGTTGGCGAACCCTATGTTCAAGTCGCCGAGCGCTAATAGCAACGATGCATTCGGGATCGATCTGGTATCGATGGCGATCGATGTAGTATCTGAAACCGTATATCGAAGCGCAACTGATAAATCTCGTTACGAAGCCGCTCAAGATCGGTGGATCGATCGTCGATCCGGCACAGCGCAACGCTATACAAAATTCTACCGGTTGGCGTGGCGAAAGATGATAGCTCCGAACACCGAACGAAGCCTGTATGCAGCGATAATTCCTCCTGGGCCTGCCCATGTTGACTCGGTTCAAAGTATGGCTCTCGCTGACAATGAGACTACTGCATTGGCTTCGGGATTCTGGTGCTCTCTACCATTGGACTATCTAATCCGGATCGCAGGGAAAAGCGACCTGCATGTCAGCAGTGCGAAAGCCCTCCCCTTCGGTTCGCTGGAACATCCGCTCTCCTCTGCGCTTCTGCTCCGCACTATGCGCTTGAACTGTCTTACGACCGCTTACGCCGACCTGTGGGCAGAGGTTTACGACGAAGGCTGGCAGGCGGACACCTGGGCTTGCTCCTGGGACGGCCTGCCGCCACTGGCCGAGGTCGGCCCGACGTGGGGGGCTAGCAGTCCGCTGCGCACCGAGCGAGCCCGCCGTTCGGCTCTGGTCGAGATTGACGCTCTAGTCGCGGTCTGGCTTGGCATGGACGTGGATGCATTGATCGCCATCTACCGGGCGGCATTCCCGGTCCTGAATCGCTATGAGGAGACCACATGGTTCGACGCAAACGGCTGGAAGCTTGCGGGTTATCACCGGACATACGGTCAACTCCAGCGGAGGAGCAGCTATGACGAGCTTCTCGCCTACAACGAGTCAGGCGGCACAATGCCGTCACCAGAGGGCTATACCCCTCCTTTCTTCAAGGCGGACAGGGAGGCCGAGTACCGGCGGGCGCATGCGGTGTTTAGTGAGCGACTGCGGCGCGCGACGGCGGAGGGGGACGGGTGATGAGGCCGACTCTGGCAGCTGAGGAACTGAAGACGAACCTCACGCAGTATTTGTCCACCACATTCGCGCTGGCGGATCCGCCGGTGCGGGAGGCGCTGGAGAAGTTCCTTAATGACCCCGCGAACGGGATCTTCCGCGGGCCTTACCTGCGGATCCGGACGCCGTACCGTCTCGCGGGCGGGGACTGGCGGGACATCCTGGAGTGGGTACCGGACGAGCCCGTTCCGTACCTGCACCAGGCGCAGGCGTGGCGGCGGCTGTCAAGCGTTAGCCGCGAGCCGCAGCCGACGCTGGTGACGACGGGTACCGGGTCAGGAAAGACCGAGGCGTTCCTCATCCCGGTGCTTGACCACTGCCGACGGGCCAAGCAGGCGGGCCGGCGAGGCGTGAAGGCCGTCCTGCTCTACCCGATGAACGCACTGGCCACCGACCAGGCGATGAGGATCAACGATCTCCTCACCCGCCCCGAGCTGAAAGATGTCACTGCCGGGCTGTATATCGGCGAGGCCCCGGACACGACCTACTCCCGCGTGCTGACCGAACGGCCGGAGATTCGGTCCCAGCGGCCGGACATCCTCATCACCAACTACAAGATGCTGGATCTGCTACTGCAGCGCGGTGAAGACCTCGCGTTGTGGCAGGACGCGGACATCGCCTATGTGGTGGTGGACGAGTTCCACACTTACGACGGCGCGCAGGGCACCGACGTGGCCATGCTGCTGCGGCGAATGGCCGCCGCCACGAACCACGCACAGCCCGGCAAGCCCCTCGGAAACATCTGCCCGGTCGCCACATCGGCCACGCTGGGGGAGGGCGGGAACGAGGAGCGCATCCGGGAAGTCGCGGCGCAGGTCTTTGGCACTCCGTTCGGCGAGAAATCGGTGATCACCGAGCAGCGGCTGGCCGCCGAGGAGTTCCTCGGTGAAATCGACTACTCGCTTCCGCTGCCGGCGCCGCAGGAACTCGCGGGGCTCGGCGACCCGCGCGTGGATGACCAGGCGATGACGGAGATCGCCAAACTCGTCACCGGCCTGGACGCCACCGATCCGGTGAAGCTGGGGCGGGTGCTGCAGACTCATATCCTCACGCACGCGCTGATGGACGTGCTCGGCGACAAACCGTCCACTTCCGACGAGGTACTGGATCTGCTGCCCCGGAAGGGCGCCTATACCTGGGGTGAGGCGTTCCGGCGCTCCCCGCGGCAGGCGTCGGCCGCACTCGCGCGGTTCGTCGCGCTGCTATCCGTGGCACGGAACCCGGACGATGCGACCAAGCCGTTCCTGCATGTTGAGACGCACCTGTGGATCCGGCCGCTCAGCAGGCTGCTCCGGGTCATCAGCCCGAATCCGAGGTTCGCCTGGTTCGGGGAGGTGAGCCCGGAGACGGAGACCACGCAAGGCGGGGTTCCCCGAGAGTCGCTGCCCGCCGTTTACTGCCGTCACTGCGGCCGTTCCGGCTGGGCGGCGCTTTCTCCGGAGAAGGACCCGCACCAGCTGGTGCCGGACCCGGCGAAGATCTACCGCGCGTCGGTGTCCAGCAAGCGTCTCGTCCGGCCGCTGATCGCCGCGACCGACGAAGAGGTCACCGCCTGCGCGGCCGGCCAGCCCGGCACGGTCACCGTCCTCATGCTCGATCCTGCCAGCGACCGCATCCGCGCGCTGAACCCCGCCAAGGATCTTGGCCATGACGTCGCCGACGTACCGGTGCTGGGGGACATACGGCACGACAAGGATGGCGTCTACGCCGCCGAGCACGATCGGTGCCCGGCCTGCGGGATGGACGACGGCACCCGGTTTCTTGGCGCGGGCCTGGCCAGCCTGGCCTCGGTCGCCATCACCGAGCTGTTCACCGGCGGGCAGCTCCAGGATGCGCAGCGCAAGACGCTGCTGTTCAACGACGCGGTACAGGACGCGGCGCACCGCGCCGGGTTCGTGGCCAGCCGCTCCTACTCCTTCTCCCTCCGTACGCTCGTCGCGGCGATCCTGCACGACGGCGGCGGCGCGGCGAACCTCAACGACCTGATCGCGGACGTGATCACCAAGGCGAGCGTGCCCCGGTGGCTGACCACCGTCGTCCCGCCCGACCTGCACGGCCGCCAGGACGTGGACCGGCTGCTCGCGGGTGAGAACTCGGGGACGAAGGACACGTGGGGTCTGATCGCCCAGCGGCTGGCCTTCCAGATGGTCCTGGAGTTCGGGCTCCGTTCCCGGATGGGCCGCACCCTGGAGCTCACCCGGACCGCCGCCGTCGAGGTCCCGCTGACGGACCCGGCGCGAATCGCCGCGCTCGCCAGGGACCTCCAGCTCAGAGGCCCCGCCACGATGGCCACTGACCTCCCGGCACCAGCCCGGTACGTGGTCCTCGTCCGGGGCATCCTGGAGCGGCTCCGGATGAGCGGCGGCATCACCCACCACTGGCTGGAGAACTGGCTCGATCTTGCCGGGACGAAGCGCTATGGCGCGATCTGGGGACGGCGTCCGGATGGTATGCCCGCGTTCCCGAGTGGCATGTCGGCGCCCCGGTTCCTGATTGGCCAGCGCAGGCGGGGCAGTGAGTTCGACGCTGCGGACACCCGTCAGGGCTGGTATGTGAACTGGACCGCCCGCTGCCTCGGGATCGGTGCCCAGGAGGCGGCGGTCTACCTGCCCAGGCTGCTGCAACTCCTCGCGGACGAGGACGTGCTCGCGGTGCGGACCGCCAGCGACGGTGCCACCCGTGTCTACGGGCTGCGGCCCGGTCACGTCCGGGTCCGGCTGCTGGAAGCCGCAGAGGTTCTGGCCGCGACGCTCGGCTGCACCACCTGCCACTGGCAGCAGGTCGTTCACCCGGAACGGCGCGCCGAATGGATCAACCAGCCGTGCCCCCGGTACCGGTGCACCGGGATGCTCACCGCGACGGCCGACCGGGCGTACGAGAAGGACTACTATCGTCAGCTTTACTCCGACAGGCAGCCGTACAAGGTGGTCACCGCCGAGCACATCGGCGCCATGACCCGCGCCCAGCGGGAACGGGTGGAGCGGGCGTTCCGCGACGGCACCCGGTACAACGACCCGAACGTCCTATCCTGCACCCCTACCCTGGAACTCGGCATCGACATCGGTGACCTGTCCGCGGTCATCCTCGCGTCGGTGCCACGCCGGCCGGCCAGCTACGTGCAGCGCGCGGGTCGCGCGGGCCGCCGTACCGGGAACGCGTTCCTGGTCACCTTCGCCGGACGGCGGGAACGCGAGCAGTACTTCCTCGCTGAGCCCCGCGACATGATCGCGGGCGAGATCGTCCCGCCCGGGTGCTACCTGTCCGCCGTCGAGATCCTCCGCCGCCAGTACGTCGCCCACCTGGTCGACCTGACCGCCCGGGGCCGGTTCGCCGGGATACTCCCGATACCGCGCCGGGCGTCAGTGCTGTTCGGTGAGACCGGCTGGCTGAGCCGACTCCGTGACGCTGCCCTCGCCGACGGCGCAGCACTTGCCGAAGGGTTCCTCGCGCTGTTCCCCGCGCACCTTGATCCTGTCGCCGCTGACGAGCTGCGCGACTTCGCCACCGCCGGGCTGAAGGAGAAGGTGCGCGACGCCGAGGACACCTGGAACCGGCGGCTGGAGGACCTGCGGGACCGGATCACCGCGATCGATGAGGCGGTCGCCGCCCTGGTGCCGTCCGACCCGGTGCAGGCCGCCCAGATCCGCGAGCTCAACGCCGAACGCCGCGGCGTGCAGAAGCAGATCGGCGTCATCAGCCGCACCGACGCCCACGGCGCCCTGACCGAACTCGGGCTGCTGCCCAACTACTCCCTGCTCGACGTGTCAACGACGCTGGAGGCCACTCTCACCTGGCAGGACGAAGATAAGGATGGGAGGAAGCTCTACCTCAGCGAACTGCGCGAGTACAACCGGTCCGCCCGCCAGGCCCTGTTCGAGCTCGCGCCCGGGAACCACTTCTACATCCAGGGCTATCACCACAAGATCACCGGTCTGGACATCGGCCGGCCATCCCGCCCGCTGTGGGAACAGTGGCGGATCTGCTCCGGGTGCGGTTACGTCCGAGAGAAGCTTGCGTCCCAGGACACCAGCCGCTGCCCGCGCTGTGACAACACGCAGTTCGGGGACGCCAGCGCCCTGCACAAGGTCCTGCGTCCCAGCAGAGTCACCTCCTTCGACCGGAGAGACGACGCGCGGATCGCCGACGACAGCGACGACCGGGACCGCCAGTTCTACGAGCGGGTATTCGCCGTGGACGTCGACCCCGAGCACATCGAGCCTGGTTCGTGGCGGCATGCGAACCGGACGTTCGGTGTGGACTTCACCCGGCGCGCGGTGGTCCGCACCTTCAACCTGGGGGTCCGGCGGCCGGACGTCCAGGCGACCGACCGGCTCGCCGGGCAGGACACCCGGATCGGGAAGTTCTTCACCTGCGTCTCATGCGGCGGCACGACCACAGACAGGCCGGCCGGCCCCAGCCACGCCGATCCGCTGGTCAGCTCCGGTTACAGCCAGCCCAGCCACCACCGGCTCTGGTGCCCGCAGCGGCGCGGCACCGGCCCCGGCGACCACACCGAGCTGCTCCTCGCCCACGTGCTGCACACCGAGGCAATCCGGGTACTGCTCCCGGTCGCGACCGCCCTGGTGGACGAGCGGGTCGCGTCGTTCGCGGCGGCGCTGATGGCCGGCGTGGCGAAGAAGTACGGCGGCGACCCCGACCACCTCGCGGTCATCACCGCCACCATGCCCGACCAGGAAACCGGCCGCGACCGCCAGTTCCTCGTTCTGCACGACACCCTCCCCGGCGGCACCGGGTACCTTCACCGGCTTGCCGACCAGGAAGAAATCCGCCAAGTCCTGGTCAGCGCCCGCGAGGTCATCGCCGGGTGCCGGTGCGCGGACGACGGCAAGCGCGCCTGCCACCGCTGCCTGCTTAGCCACATCGACGACGACAAATGGCCTCTCGTCTCCCGCGCCGAGGCGCTTTCCATGCTGGATGACCTGCTGCAGGACTGGACGACCACCTCGGTGGGCAGTACCCGGGAGATATCGCTGGCCGGCCAGGTGGAAAGCGAGCTGGAGGCCCGGTTCTGGAAGGTACTCACAAATTGGGCGGCAGCGGACCCCGCCGTTTCGCTGACTCCGGCCGCCACCGTCAACGGGCGGTCCACCGCCGCGCTCCGGACGGACCGCGGGCACTGGCAGGTCACCATGCACCACCGGGCCAAGGGCACCATCCCGGACGTCGAGTTCGCCCGGACCGACCAGGATGCGCCGACGGTCGTCGTGTACCTGGACGGCTATAAGTACCACGCGGCGCCCGATAGGAACCGGATCGCCGAGGACGCTGATCAGCGAGCCGGGCTGCGAGCTGATGGGACCGTGGTGTTCCAGTTCGACTGGGAAGCCGTCCGCGACATGACCGATGACGAGATCACCGAGGCCATGCCGTGGCCGCCTTATCAGGGCAACGCGCAGGCGCGCGCCAAGATGGCCTACAAGGGGGTCGGCGGTGATCCGGCGGAACTGCCGGGCACGATCTGGTGCAACCCGGTGCGAACTCTGTTCGCGTACCTGACCGATCCCGGCGAGAAACGCTGGCTGCGCCGCGCGGAGGCCGCGGTGGCCGGGCTCTTCGCCGCCCCTGCCCGCGTGAACCCGGAATCATTGACGGAGCGGATCGTGGCTTGCCTACTGGGGCAGCCGCTTCCGGCAGGCGGCGACGGCCCCATCGGCCTCGCCGGGGTCACAGACGACAACGGCTGCCCGGTCACGGTCGTCCTTGACCCGCGGGTGAAGGACGAGGAGAACCCGCTCGGCGGCTGGACCGCGCTGACGGTGCTCGATGACCGGCTGGCGACGATCTCGGTTGACGAGAAGACGCATCGCCGCCGGTGGGCGGCGTGGTTGTACTGGGGGAACATCGTCCAGTTCCTGTCCGGCGGGGCCGGTGACGGCGACCAGATCGCCTACACCAACCTGGAAGCCTTCGATCCGCATCTCCTGGTGTCCGCGCTCAAGGTCGCAAACTCCGCCGGCCTGCGCACGTACTATTCCGCGCCGCGGCGCAGCCGGGCCGAGGCCAGCCTGCGGGCATCGTCCCTCTCACCGACCGGGACGAATCCGGCGGGTGTGGACGTCTCCTGGCCGGTTGACATACTCGCACCCGAGGTCGGGCCGCTCGCACATCAGCTAGCGAGCCTCGGCGTTCCCGCACCGACGGAAGACCAGATCGGGTACGAGCTCAACGACCAGGGGTGGCAGGCGGAGATCGCCTGGGCCGTTCCTCGGGTCGCGGTCATCGCGGACGGGGATGAGGAGTGCCTCGTAGCGTTCACGGCGGCGGGGTGGGAAGCGCGGACGGCGGGGGACTGGGTGCCGGAGGAACTGGCCGCGCGGATCACGAGAGGGGACCGGTAATGGCCCGGCTGCGGATGACGGAGAAGGCCGACAAGGAGATCGACAAGCTGGACCGGTCGGTCAAGGGTGCCATGTGGGACTTCATGCGAAAGTTCCGTCAGGACCCGGCCAACCCCGGCCTGCGGTTCAAGCAGCTCAAAGGCGATTCACGGCTGTTCTCGGCACGGGTCACCGACGACTACCGCGCGCTGATGCTGCACGTGAAGGACGATGAGTACATGCTCGTCACGGTCAAGCACCGGAGCGAGTCCTACGACAGTCCAGAGCGGTACGCCTATCAGATCAACCAGGTCACCGGCGGAATCGATTTCTATGACATGGCTTCACTGGCCGGGACCGTCCCGCCAGCAGCGCCCGCGGGCCCCCTGCCGCTGTTCGCTCGATACTCATCGTCGCAGCTGATCGAGCTGGGCGTGGGCAGGCCGCTCCTGTCGACCATCGCGAAGATCACGAACGAGGAACAGCTCCTCGAATTCACCGAATGCGTTCCCCGGCTCACCGCCGATGTCCTGCTCGCCCTGCACGACGGCGCGTCCGTGGAGGAGGTGATGGAGCAGGTCACTACCCCGGTCTCGGCCCCGGAACCGGTCGATCCGACCGACTACGCGGCGGCGGCTGACCGCCCCGCATCCCTCGTCACCACCGATGACGAAACGCTCCAGGCGATCCTTCAGGGAGGCTTCGAACGCTGGCAGGTGTTCCTGCACCCTGTCCAGCGCCGGATCGTCGAACGCTCCTACAAGGGGCCGGCGCGGGTGAGCGGGGGCCCGGGCACCGGGAAGACCATCGTCGCGCTCCACCGCGTGAAATGGCTGGTTGAGCGGCTGCCTTCCGGTAGTTCTGGCAAAGACGTGCTGTTCACGACTTTCACCAAGAATCTTGCCGTCGACCTGCAGCAGCGGCTGCTCTTGCTCGGAGGGCCGGAGCTCCTCGAACACGTGGATGTGGTCAACATCGACCGGCTCGCCACCCAGGTCGTCAATGAGGCACAGCCGGGGAGTCGGCTGCACTGGATGGATGACGCCAAGGCCATCGATCTGTGGCGTGAGGTGCTGCTGGAGCTGGGGGAGACCCGCTGGGATGCAGAATTCCTGTACGACGAGTGGTCGCAGGTCGTGCTCGGGCACGCGATCACCTCCCGGCAGGAGTACTTCCGTGCCCGCCGCGCCGGGCGAGGCCGGCAGCTCAACCGGGCCCAGCGTGCCGCGATCTGGGAGCTCGTCGAGCAGTTCACCAAGCGGCTCGACGAGGCGGACCTGTGGACGTTCCGCCGCGTCGCCGCGCACGCGGCCCGGCTTGAACGCGAGCTCGCGACCACGCGTGAGCCCCGGTACCGGCACATCGTCGTCGATGAGGCACAGGACCTCAGTTCGGCGCACTGGATGCTGCTGCGGGCCATGGTCGGCCGGGGGCCGAACGATCTGTTCCTCGCAGGTGACACCCACCAGCGGATCTATGACAACTACGTGTCCCTGAGCAGCCTCGGCATCGAGATCCGGGGCCGTTCGTCACGGCTGACCCTTACCTACCGCAGCACTCACGAGATCCTCACCGCCGCGTCGCGCGTCCTCGGCACCGGATCGTGGGACGACATGGACGACGGGACGGACAGCCTGGACGGGTACCGGTCTGTCCTCCGCGGCCCGCAGCCGGAGTTCCGCGCGTACGGAAGCTGGCCAGAGGAACTCGACGGCATTCTCCGCCAGGTGCGGGAGTGGACCAGCGATGATGCTTCCATCGCGGTGTCCGTGCCTACCAAGAAACAAGTCGACCAGGTCGAGAGTTACCTGCGTGATCACGGAGTGGCCGCCGGGTCGATCGGCCCGGACGGGCCGCGTCTGCATGACGGGGTGCATGTCGGGACTCTGCAGCGGTTCAAGGGCCTCGAATACCAGCAGATGATCCTGGCCGGGATCACCGACGCGGCGGTCCCGGGCCACCACATCGCCGACGACCCGGCGCGCCAGCAGCGCGAGCTGATGCGAGCACGGTCGCTGCTGTTCGTCGCGGCCACCCGGGCACGTGATGCGCTGGTGATCTCCTGGAACGGGCAGCCTAGCCGTTTCCTTGGTCCGGGCTCATAAGCACCGCCCTCGACCGGCATGCCGTCTTTGCCCTGATCGGGTTCCAGCTTGCCGACCAGACGACATAGAGGTACGACCAGGCATCGCCCAACAAGACACCTCGTTAAATTCCGCCTCGTCATACCAGGCGGACGAATCACCAGAGGTCTGTATTCGCTTCGCTACAGATGATTGGCGCGACGCCCAAGCCTGCGAGGCGGTTACACCGGAGCCATCGATCACGGACACGGGTTACACGGTGAAGGACGCCGCCTGCCACGCTCAAGGCCAAGATCTACTGCCTCCATTTGATGACGAGGCGCCCGTTCCCGAAATCGTCAATTTGATCCTAGGCGCCTCCCATTTGGCCCAGCCGTGGCGGTATGTGTCCTTCGAGCTGAGCGAAGATCCCGGTAGCTCAGGAGTGTCCGAGCAGTCGACTAGGGCCTGTTTAAAAGGTGTCCGGGTTGGGGTGGTTGGTCACAAGCTGGTGACTTGGTGTGTCGGTGCCCGGAACGCGATGAGGTCTCCGGTAGATGAGTCAACGACCAAGAAGACCTTCCTACCGGAGACCTCGTGCCTACCGTACCGGTGGCTGGCCGGGCGGACCTGACAGACGCGCAGTGGGCGGTGCTGGAGCCGTTGCTGCCGCGCGGCAAGAAGCCAGGGCGCCCGCCGAAGTGGACGAAGCGGCAGCTGATCGACGGGATCCGGTGGCGGGCCCGCGCGGGCGTGCCGTGGCGGGACGTGCCGCAGCGGTACGGGCCGTGGGAGTCGGTGTACGGGCTGTTCCGCCGCTGGCAGCGCAACGGCACCTGGGCGCGGATCCTTTCCGCTTTGCAGGTGCGGGCGGATGCGGCCGGGCTGATCACCTGGGACGTGTCGGTGGATTCCACAGTCGCTCGCGCGCACCAGCACGCGGCGGGTGCGCGGAAAAGGGGGATCTGCAGGCCGAGCCGCCTGGCGGTGTCCGGGACGAGCCCGCCGATCACGGGCTGGGCCGGTCCCGCGGTGGCCTGACCACCAAAATCCACCTGGCTACTGAGCAAGGCCAAAAACCCCTGTCGATCGTGATCACCGCCGGGCAGCGGGGCGACAGCCCCCAGTTCATGGCCGTGCTGGAGGCCATCAAGGTGTCCCGAACCGGCCCGGGCCGGCCCCGCAGCCGCCCGGACCGGGTCCTGGGCGACAAGGCCTACGGCTCCCGCGCCAACCGCGCCTACCTGCGGCGGCGTGGCATCGCGTGCACCATCCCCGAGCAGGCCGACCGGATCGGTCACCGCAAAAACCGGGGCAGCAAAGGCGGCCGGCCGCCCGCCTTCGATCGCGAGATCTACAAGCAGCGGCACGCCGTCGAATGCGGCATCAACCGGCTCAAGCGCAACCGGGCCGTAGCCACCCGCTACGACAAGCTCGCCGTCCGCTACGAAGCCACCGTCCACATCGCCGCCATCAACGAATGGCTCCGCCCCAACTTCTTAAACAGGCCCTAGGCTCCAGCACCGGAGCCTCAGCTCTCGGTGGCTCGGAAAGGAACCGGTGACGCCCATGCGCTGGGACAACATCACGATCTTGCAGGCAGTTGATCGCCACCAGGAGCGGTTCGGTGGCGGCCAGGTCCGGGGAGTCGACGGTCGCCAGCTGATGGACGAGGTGGCTGGGAGCCAGGTCACGGAAGACCGATTGGTACGCGGCTTCCTTCAGGAGCTTGAGATTCTGGAGCGCGAAGGGTACCTGACCTTCACGATCGACGACCGCTCGCCAAACCACCGCACGGCCTCTCCATACCCGTACCTTCAGCAGATTCGCGGCTTCGCTCTGACCGTGAAGGGCCAGGACCGAGCCCGCGGTATCAGAGTTGTGCAGCCGCTTCCGAATCCGGATGAGGACGATGATCGGCCGATCCCGGCGCTTGTACTGCAGCAGATCGCCTATGCCATCGCCGAGGAGTACACGCCACAGCAGATCCCCGTCTTCCTCGACGAGGTCGGCGTCCCGCTCGACCGTGTGCCGTTTCCCGAGCAGACGCCCGATGTTCGCGGCGACCCCGGTAACTTCGTTTGCGGCGTTCTCGCCGGACTCGACCAGTGGGGTTCCGAAGGACGGCGCATCCTCCGCGACTTCATCGGCTCCTGGCTCGATGACCGCTTCATCTCAGGACCAACTGAGGAACTGCGGGCTGATCTTGTTGAGAAGCTGGCCCGCCGAGGCTGGTACGTCGTCGACGGCAACCTGGTCATCGGTGATCCGGCGAAGGGCAAGCGAGTACGGAGCCCGGTCCTGCGTGATGCCCGGCTGGCCGCGCTGCATCCCGAGATCCTGGCCGTGAGTGAGCAGCTGTTCAGGGACGAGCACCGGTCGGCTGCCGTCTTCGAGGCGGCCAAGGCGGTCCACAACCGCGTCAAGAAGATGACCGGCCTACCCGGCGACGGTGCGGGGCTGATGAGCAACGCCTTCAAGGACGATCACCCGGCGCTTGTACTCGCCGATCTGACCACGCAGACCGGGAAGGACATTCAGGCCGGTTACCGATTTCTGTTCATGGGGTCACAGCAAGCGATCCGCAACCCTCACGCCCACGAGCAGTTCGGCGAGATGGACGACGACGAGGCCTTCGAGTTGCTCGGCCTGGCCGGTCACCTGATGCGCAGGCTTGACGAAGCGAGCCAGACGTAGCCCCTATTTACTCCGCGAACAGATCAGCCACCAATTTGTGAGATGTCGCGATAACGCTGGCGGCAATTGCAGGATTGAAGATCGCGGTCGCCGTCGCGTGGATCTGGTCGTTTCTCAGCCTGCGCCCGGTGTGCAGGATGTCCCAGGCGTAGCTGTCGATCAGCCCTTCTTTCTTCGCCGTGTCGATGAGCTGGGTGAAGCTGGTCTTGCTGCTGACCTCGAGGCGGACCCGCAGGGCGGCCTCGACGGCCTGGAGGCTACGGGTCGCGGCATCGATGAAGTTCTCGTAGGTGTAGTAGCCATCGATGAACATCTGGCGTGAGCGGGCCAGCTGGGCAGCAACCCCGTGCGGTGTGTGCAGCGAGACCGGCCACTTCTTGGTGCGGGTTCGAAGGATCTCGGCGGTCATTGGCAGCGGGCGCCCCCGCTCGTCGACATCGCCGGCGAAGTTGAGCGAGCGGCTGTCGGGCTGATGATCGGGCATAAGAAGGGCACCTCGATTGAGATTGCATCAGCCTCGGGCCGGTTCGGCCGCGTGGTTAGCCAGAGTGTCATACTCGTCGCCCCAGTCATCCTGGCCACGTGTTGGCGGCCATGAAGATGGACCAATCGTTATCACCGAGCGTGAGCGAACTCCCTGTACCACCCGACGCAAGTCTGCTGCTGAACGCCGATTCCGCACGCGTAATGCAGCCAAGGTTCCGGAAGGGAGTGGACGCACAGATCGACCAATCGCTGCTTGCCGGCGATGGAAGAGAGTGGGTGGCTGCGACTGGACAAATCGGGCGGCTGTAAGGAATCCGGCAGGGGCCGGGTGGGCGGTTCTACCTGAGCCACGGTATTGGCGCTTTGCTAGCGGCGGCGCTGTAACCACTTCCACGCAGCCGCGAAGCTAAATCCGCGCTTCTGCAGCAGTTTTATATGATGGCATACGCTGCTGTTGTCAGGTAACCTGAAGCCTGGAACGGACCAAAGCTGACGGATGATTCTGCAGGACAATAGAGAGATCGGCGAATACAGGAGATGGAAAGACCTTGAGGGCTTGTGCGATTGCGTCGGCCATCTGGCACCCTTCGTTGAGCTTAAATGCTATCCGTAGTACCGATGCGGCTTCCTGGGCATCAGCGGGAAACTGGTGTGTGTGGTCTATAAGGCTGATTGCTGCCTGCGACCGTACCTGCGCCTCGATATCGACTGCCATTGTTGCCAGGAAGGGTATCTTGTGTGGCCGGTTCCAGAGCTGTATAGCATTTACAAAGCCAGCTGCATCAGTGCGGCGCAGGTGCAGTAGTAGTGCTTCGATTTCATCGTCGCTGACGTTACCCGCGGCAATGTTGAGCTCAGCCGACGCAGAGCTGAAGTCGCCGCTGGAGGATAGTCCGGTCTTAGATCCTTTTACAGTGGGCGCCATCTTTCGGATTCGCTTCTGCACATGCGGGGGGAGGTTGGTGAACTTTCGGGCTATCATTCGGATAGTGCGCAGAAGCTGCTCTTCCGCAATGACACCGGCTTCGAGCGCATCGGTGAGGGCCTTCCACAACCGGTTGTCTGCAGTCCGCAACGCGCTGAGAGCCAAGTCGTGCACAGGCTCGCTCACGTATACAGAAAACGACGCCACCCCGTTCTTGGGGATCGCATCGGCAACCATCTGCCTGACTATTTTAGCCGCATCACGCCCGAACGCGAGATAGTCGGCACGCTCATCGGACCCGACGACCAGCAGTGAGCGGCGCGCCTCCGGCGAGCCGTTCCTGGCGCGGCGCCTAATCTCTGCAATGGCCTTATTGGATGCCGGCCCCAACACTTCAAGGAGGCCGAGACCGTAGTGGTCGCTCCTGACGGTTGCCGCTGCAAGCAGTGCGGTGATGGTTTCCGCGGAGAGTTCAGCGAGCCGGAGCCCATTCGCTATCCGGAGCAGCGAATGGGCGACCGGCTCGGGGCCGCTGAACTCTTCGGTGACTAGCTTCGCGCATGCCTCATGTGCCTCAGCCGATGCCGCCACTAGGATCCGCGGCAGCGCGGCCGCTAGCTCACTCCACCGGTCGCTCCAGCCGTTGGCGAAGCGCCGTGTGCTTCCCTGCGACCGCAGAGTGCCGAGGCACCGTTCGACAAGAGCATCGGCAGCAGCGTCGGCGAGAAGATCACCGGCAGAAGCGAGCACGCCCATCGCTGGACCTTCGGCGCGCCCAGACCAGGCATTGGAGGCAAGGGTGCTGATGACATCCCTCAGCGCACCCTCAGGCCCGTCGGCCCAGATTTTTCCGGCGGCGGCTTTCGCATGTGCTACTTCGCCAGCGAAGATCAGCGACGTGAGCCCGGCCGCTACCTCCACAGGGTCTTTTGTTGACGTCAGCGTGAGCTGGGAGATCTGGGCCGACAGGTGCCGCCACGATCCCCACGCGCCGCTGAAAGCTGCGTTCCATGCCGCTGTCGTCAACTCGCCCTTCGCGGTACTCGACTCGAAGTTGGCCGGGGTACTGCCTGCCCAGCCAAGGAATCGCAGCTCAAGAACCTCGCTCAAGGCCCAGCTGACATCTTGGGCGCGCCACCATGCGCCCGCGTTATCCTGCGCCGAGATGGTCGCGGCCAGGTCGCCTCTCCCGAAGCCCGCTAGCGAGTAGAGCACCGCAGCCGCGCTACCACGAATGGCGCTCACCGTCAGATCGCCGTCGAGAGACTTTAGGGCGAACAGTGCCTCCTGTGCGGACTTCGATGCCTGGGTTGGCCGGTCCAGTTCCAGTAGCGCAGCAGCTTGCTGTGCTCTGATCCATCCGCGATCGGCAAGCTTGGTGTTCCGCTGCGTTTTCAGCAGCGTTGCCGCATGGTCGGCCCGGTCGGTCACGTACGCGATGCACGCCTGAGCGACGATGCAGGCATCTCGCTCAAACCCGTGACGGGCGTCCTCCGCAAGCTGTTGGAACTGCGTACTGTCCCCGGTCCTAAGGACTTGATCAAGTGCGCTAACAAATCGCCAGCCCCACTCGCTGCTCGCCGCCCACTCCTCGGGTTTCGGGCAGACGCCCTCTCGCGACAAGTGGCTGAGATCCGATAGCCGGTGTTGCATCAGCATCGCGGCGGCTTCCTCATACGCGATCGCAGACAGTGGCCTGTTCCTGTGTGGAGCGATCAGCCTAGGCATCACCAGCGCGTACCGCAGGCGGTCAGCTGGCGGAAGATCAGCGAATCTGCCGGTCCAGGCAGTACCTTCAAGGTCATTGGATCGCCGCGCCACTGCAGCCTTGTTCAGCGCATCAACATGAGAATCGTCAACGGTCTGCGAGGCGGGAACGAAGATCTTCCGGCCCTTGCCCGTACTCTTTATTGCGGAGCCGCGAACCTCCGCCCAGTATGCGATCTCATTCTTAATATCTACCAGCACCAGCAGGTATGGCAGCCCGAACGACAGCCAGTGATCGAAATGGTCTGTCTCAGTCTCGGCGAACCACCAGCCCGGTTCTCCGCGCACCGTGTCCGGTCGCGTCAGATACGCCGTCGCGCTCGACTTCACCTGTACCAGCACCGGCGCTGCGAGATCGTATGCCACCGCGTGTGTCTCAGGGGCGGCAGTGTCACGGGCGAATGTGATGAAGTCGTCGCCGATGTCCTGCCCGACGCGGACTGGCGGAGCCCAGCGAATCCGCTGAAATATCACAGATGCCATCGACTCGCCCAGCGTGCCAGTCGCCATGGTCGCCGGAACTGGAATCGTCATGCACAGAGTGTGACACCACCCGTGCCATCCCGCGGCACCTCAAAGAGCGATTCGCATAGCTTGCCGCAGATCACGTCCGATGAGGTGACCCGGGCTAGAAGCAGGTACCGGCCGGTGAACGCCTTATTTCCTTGCGTCAGCGTGAGCTCGGAGGCGTTGCAGACGGGTGACTGTGTAGCACCATTTGCCGACGCCCACGCAGATCGACACGTTACGAGCCACTGGGATGAAGGCTCGAGAGCGCGCTGTGGCCGCTCAGATCGGCGGCTCAGCGTGCCGCTGTCGCGAGAGCATCAGTCACGCTAGGCGACCGGGATCGCGTACCGCGGCCCGTAGTTGACCGCTGCTGCAGTCGGCGATGACGATACGCGGCGGTGGCCGATCAGCTCTCGACTCGAGCAACTTCCGACGTTGGTCCAGGGCATGCTCATCGCGGCAGGTGAGGACGATATTGAAGAGCCTTCCTTATGGTCGTGCATCGCGGTAGTACCGCCAGCATAGGCTTACCGTAAGTCCCAGACGCCACTGCCAAACGCCAAATGACTTCCTGCATCTTTGCTGCACGGTTTATGCATGCTGCAGTACGGTAGATACATGCTCCACGCAGTGACATTTGACGACATCCTGATGCGCGCACCTGCATGGGGCAAGCCCTCTGAACCGCTCGGGCAGCGCCTAGTCAGCATCGTATTCGCGCGCCCGTCTTCTCCTGTATGGCGAGACCTCGAGACAAATCGCGCATTTCTTGATCTTCGCAGCGGCGACGCATGGGACCTCTTCTTTGCGGGCATGTCAGCCTATGCCAAGCAGGAGCCTGACGCTATCTCGATTGCGGATCCAACCCAGCGTCGCAATTACAAGCGCTATTTGAATCCGGATGCCTTCCGGGAGATTGAACAGACTATTTATCTAGGTCAACGGGGCGCTTCTGTAAACGCTGACCATTCCTTTGAGGTCTGGAGATACTCGGGCGAGACGGATCTGGTTAGCTTCATGTGCTATGCACGCGAACCCGACTGGCCCTCACTTCGAAGCGTGCGGATAGAGGAATCCTCTTCCGGTAGATCAATTTCTCTTGGCCGGATCACCGAAGGTCTAACTAATTGGGGCTCCGGAGAGGTGGATGAACAGTTTGCGCCAGGGGAAGTGGTGGAGCGGGCGGATGGAGTATATGCCAGTTCTCTAGAAAAAGCATTGAGCTGGACAGCCTTGACCGTCACCGGCGGGGTGCTGGGGAATAGTGTGTATGATTTGATAAAGGCCTTGTTGGGTCATTAGATTCTTGACAAGGGCTCCTGAACTTGATCTCGGAGAGATTGAGTCGAACGCAGCAAGTATTCGACGCTGGTCAGAAATTATTCCGGGTCCTCCGATGTCAATTCTGAGCGCTTGCTCATCGGCTACTTGCGGTAGACCGGCGAGTTCGAGCAGGTACTCCACGTGACAGAACGATCCTTATGGGCCCGGCTCGGCCGCGACACTCGGAGCAGCGGAATTGGCGCCGAACGGCGGCTACGCGCGCGACCGCCGCATGCTGGTTGGCTACACTCTGTGAGCATCAAGGCGATGTGCCGTTCGCCTGCCTCGTAAGCCTCCACCGCGGACTTGACTGGTCGCTGAGGACTAGGCGTCTTTTTGCTCTCTGCTGACCGAACTCGTGTCCCGCGACCTTGGGAATGATGACGTAGCGGCGGGCCGGCTTCGTTTGTGGTGAGGATGGCCAAGAGGGCAACCCTGCGGGGTTGTCCTTTTTCGTGTGCGACGCCACCTCGTAAGCGGAAGACAGCCAGTGCGGGTTCGTCAGGATTCCCAACCAACCACTTCCGGGTCGAGTTGACTTTCGGCGAAGGGGTCGCGCAGCGGATCGCCGGTGGTCTTGGCGGGCAGCGGGATGTCTTTCAGTGCGGCCCGGAGCTGCTGGGGGTGGCGGGTGGGCGCGACCCATAGCGGTTGGGTGAATCCTGGCCTGGACCAGTTGGTGGCCAGTAGCCCGCGGGCGGGCTGGATGTCGGGCGTGACGGCCTGGTCGCTGTCCACCCAGATGACCAGGGCGGCGCGCATGAATGGCGTGGCCAGGTTGCCCAGCGGGGTTGGTTTCCGGCCGTGGGGGGAGTGCCGGATCATCGTCTTGATGGCCTGGCGGTCGGTGACGACACCGATGCGCTGCACGCCCGGCCACGGGCAGCGGAATTGCTGTGACCACTGGCGCGGGACGGTGGGCCGGGGGTGGGTGCGGCCGGGGTGTTTGTCTGCCCACCGTGCGGCGCCGATGCGCACTCCTTCGTCGTCGAGCCGGATGCCGGCGGGCCAGACGTAGGGCAGAAGCTGGCCGCGAATCATCCAGACCGCCAGGGCCACCAGGCACACCACCAGCAACGGCGCGTTCTGCAGGACGATGGCGGCCACCGCGCTCGCGAGGGCGATCACCGGGGCGACGAGCCCGGCCACCAGAAGGGGCCAGCGCAGTGCGCCATGGTCCTCGGCGTAGTAGACGGTTCCCGCGTCTGTCTGCGGCTCTGCTGCCGGCCTGGTCACGGCTGCTCCCCGGTGAGCATCCTAGTCACCAGGTCTGCCAGCGCGGCCCGGCCGTATGACACCGGAACCGGGGTATCTGAGCCGGCTGGTTCGCGGACAGCGGTCACGTTGCCAGGCCCTGTCGTAGTGACGGTGAGCCGGTCGCAGGTCAGGCCGGGTCCGGGCTGATTGCGGTAGACGGACACCGTTCGGTCGTGCGGCTGGCGGCGCCGCCCGGTCCGCCCCGGTGTCGCGGCCCAGGTGGCGAGGGCTTGGCCGGCCAGCGCGGGGGACATCAGGACGAACTCGTGCAGCGGGCCGAACAGTTTGTGGGCTCGGCCGGTGACCATCTCCACGACCACTGCCCGCAGCGGGTGGGCGTCCTCACCCAGCCCGTACATGCGCGGTGCCCCTGCCGTGCTGCCGTTCGGGCGGGTGCCGGCCGCCACCACCACGGGGCACTGGCGAGCGGTGATGATGAGCGCCAGCGGTGGTGCCATCGGCAGGTCCATCACCTGCGTGCCGTGTGCGGCGGTGGGGCCATCGGCTGGGCCGGCCGTACCGTTGCCGTCCTGGTCCGGTTGACGCAGCAGTTCCCGGTCGAGCAGGAAACTGGTGGCCGCGGCGGCCAGCTGCGCGCGGTCCTCCTCGGTCAGGCCGGCCCAGCGCTGCTGCTCGTCCTGCTCGGTCAGTACCTGGCGGGCTCCGCATAGTGCGTAAAGCTCGGCCGCGGACAGCATGGGCAGCTTCGCGGCGCCTTCGGTGGCGGCGGTGGCGAGGAGCTGGGTGACGCCCTGCACGTCGGCGGCCCGCGGATCGGGCGGAGTGAGGCCCCACTGATCCGGCGCGAAGCGCGGTGACTGGTCCGGGCTGGGCATCAGAACCAGCTCGCGACGGTGTGCGCGGCGTCGCCGAGGTCACCGGTGATGTCCTTGGCGACGTGGGCCACCGCGTGGCCGACCGGCTGGGCCAGGTCCTGGCGGAACCAGGCCCAGTGCTGGTAGGCGTAGGCGCCGGCCAGGTACAGGCCGGTGCCGACCGCGATCCCGACTCCCACTGGGCCCAGGCTCAGGCCGGCCAGGGCTTCCACGCCCAGCGCCGCACCGAGCGCCCCGGCGGTGTCCCCGGCCACCAGGACCCCGTTTGTTCCGGCCATGACCCGGTCTGTCATGCCGGCTGCCCCGCTCTGCGCGGGATTGAACAGCGTGGACACGTCACCGGCGATGGCGATCGGGCCGCCGGCGAGCCGGCCGACCCGGGAAATCATGCCCAGCGTCCCGGTAGCGTTCTTGAAATCCTCACCGAAGACCTCGGCCGCATCCGCCTTGGCCCACCAGCGGCGGACCGCCGACGTGAACTCATCGGCGGAGGCGTCCTGGCCCCACGGGACGAGATCATGCAGCCACTGCTGTTCCAGCTTGGGCAGCTCGTCCAGGAACTGCTTGGCCTGCTCGGCGCCGCGGCCCAGAGCCCACAACGCCCCATCGGCGCCCCCGGCGCCCAGGAGGGTGTGGATTTCCTCGATGGTGCCGCGCAGCGCGCCCTCCGGCGCGAACACCCCATCCAGCGCGGCCGCCGACGCCTGGACCTGCGTAGCGGCCTGCTGCCCCGCGGCTTGCAACTGAGCGCTGGCCGCGGTGGCGTCCGCCTGCGCCGCGGAGGCCGCTTGCAGGGAGGCGGTGTTGCCACCGCTGGCCTGTGCCTGCCGGACCGCGGTGTCATAGGCGCCGGCACTCGCCTGCGCGGTCCGCAGGTATCCCGCGTAGCCGCGGACCGCCGAGGCGATGTCGGCCAGCGGCCCGGCCGTCCGTCCTACACCGCGGCTCATCGCGGTGGTGAACCCGGTGTACGCGTCGGCGGCGCTGCCGCTCCACTGGGCTCCGCTGCGGATCTGGCTGGTCGTGCTGGCGGTGGTCACGGCCAGGTCACCCGCCTGGCTGGATTGCTGGGTGAGCTGGTCGGCGAGCTGTTCCAGCAGGGCCGGGTCGCCGCCTGGCAGCGTGGGGGCGGTCACGGCAGACTCGTCAGGACCGCTTGTGCCTGCTGGGTAATGGCCTGCTCGGCCTGGTCATATTCTCCGGCGCTGCGCCGCAGCCCGTCGGCCACGTGGTCATACAGCGCCCCAGCGACCGCGTAAGTCTGCACGCCTGACTGGGAGGCCGTCACCAGCGCGCCGGTCAGTCCTGGATGTCCTGCTGCACCGGCCATCTGGGCGATCAGCCCCCCCACGGCCGTCGCGACCTGCTCACAGCGCTGCCGCTGATTTAGCACCTGACCCGAACCTGCGGCCAGATCACCCGCGCGCACCGAAAATCCGCCGCCGCCAGCTCCCTCCGTCAACTCCATACGCGTCACCTCCCCGCCACGATAAACAAGCACCTGCCTATGCGTTACGGAATTTGCGCCATTGCGGTTCGATGCCGTGCAGGCCGTGACCGCGCGCCTGGCCTATTGCAGATAAACCGGCAGGTGCAATTGATCATCGGAAATGCAATGAGGACTCTAATGCATACTATGGTTATGTGTAGCAATATCGGCCAATTTTGATGCTTGCGCAGGTTGAGCTCGATACTGAAACTGTCGGAGCTGCCCGGCATGCTTGGCGCTGTGGATGATGAGCAGCAGTCCCTGTACAAGGTGGCCCAGCAGGTCGTCGTCAACGTCGCGGCTGGGCTAGCAGGATAGTTGGGACCCGGCGTTGGTGCCCTAACAGCAGGAACAGCTCCGGTCATGCTAGCTGGCCTCGACTGCATCTCCGGCACCATTGGGTCCCGGCGCCTGGATCACGCGACGGAAATGTTGACAGACGCCGCCGGGGAGTTCGGCGCTGAGACTGCCGAGGAGTTCGCCGAGTTTCTCAAGGCTGCAGTGTCGGATGAGGACCGCCAGGAGTTGCTGGCTCGCGCTCTGACGATCGCCCAGGACACGGCGATGCGCGATAAGCGCCGCGCTCTCGGCCGCGTCGTAGCCCAGGCCGCCAGAGACATCGGCACGAAGGTCGACATGGAGCTGATTTACCTTCGCGTCCTGGACGACCTCGACGAGCCGCACATCCGTTTGCTGCGGCTCATGACCACCAAGCCACCTCATCAGGATGCTGTAAACCGCCAGATGGAGGCCGTCGGCCGCAGCCCCGTCCGGCAGTGGCACCCGTCGGACCTCGGCCAAGCAGACCCCGGCATTTCCGATGTGGTGTGGTCTCTGTTGCCAGCACTGGATCGCCACGGGCTCATCTCGGGTGGACACGAAGTGGTGACGCGGGCTGGCCGAGAGCCCGAATACACGGTCACGCCGTACGGAGAGTGGTTCCTCACCATGATGGCCGAGCCCGAGTGATCCGGCCCCGGGCAGCCCCGCTGGCCAGCGGCGCGGGCGGTCAATGACGGCCATCCGTTTCGCATTGGCAGTCCCGGCGATGGTTTGCATCATCCAGCAGAAATGCAACAGGAACGGACGCGTCAACTTAGATTCTTTCCCAGCAGTGACGGACATGATTCCATGCGTATTGTTCGCCCGCAGGTGATTCAATGTACATGTAGTCATGATCCGCGTATTCAAGCAGTATGCGTTCTGCGTCTTGACGGTGCTGCATTTTGTGCAATGGCGCAGCCGTCTCGTCAATCCAGACGGTCCACATACTAGCGACGTCGGCAATGTTTACGGGACGGTCGGTGCTCGCAGAGGAACTCATTTCACCATACTCCGGTATCTGCGCATATTTAGGTGATAGCGCGACTCCCGCCGTTAGTGAGATTTATGTGATTCTCAGGCTCGGCGCGCACTTTTCCAGTTCCTAAGGCGGGTCTGGGCTTCGCGCATAAAATCAGGCATCGGCAATCGGTCTCCGCCTGTCACACCATGTGACGGTCGTGCCGCATCGGATGTACCAGTGCTCGTAGTCGGGAAACCGCTCGTCAAGCGATTTCTTATGAGCGTCAAGTTGCTCAGTGGTGTAGGGGCAGAGTCTCTCGGAAAGCAGGCTTCGCAATTCGCGCAAGCTGGCTCTTAGTGAATCGGTCAGTATCTCGTCATGCTGGAGAAGGCCGTTTATGGCCTGGAAGCCCGATTTAACTTCGTCCGTGCGGAGGGATGTGATGCTGGGCGCGCCCGGTGCCTCACCCGGCAGGCCTGACTCGGCTTTCCTGGGCATGCTCACCGTCTCCTTTCTCTGTTGATATGTGCAATCTGCGCTCAACTTCCCGCGTACGGCCAACAAGCGCGTCCGGGTAGATCGCAGTGACGATCGTTCCTTGTGGCGCGTCGAACCGGGGAAAAGCAACAAATTGGTGCGTGTATGCACCCCATAGCACGAGCCAGTTCGGGGACTCCGCCTCAAGGCGGCGGGCAATCTCACGTGGTTCGTCATTAGGGGTAAAAGGGGTCATGGCGGCTGTCTCCGCTGCGGGGCAAGCATCGGACGGTATAGGGCGTTAGCCCAAAAGGATCTGCTCTGCTAGCTGCTTGTCCAGGTCTTCGGAGGTATCCGCGTCCACGGTCATCGACCATCTAGAGTCCAGGCGACGGCAAAGCGAAATGTAGCCCTTCCTCGTTGCCCACAAGCGCCGCGCCTGAGACATCCATATGTGCCAGCCCGGATACTTGTCCCTCAGTCTGCTCAGTTCGTCATCGGAGACTTTCAGGTCAGTAGCAGCGGCCATTGGCACACCTCCTTTTCCTGTCCATCCCCACGATGGCCGCCAGGAGGCATCATTCCAAGGGATGCGAGGAACACCAGGGAGTGAGTGTCCCCGGGCTAAACAGCGGTGTCCCTAACTCAATCGGCGGTGCCCTCTGGGGGTACACCCGCACGGTTAACGTCGATACCGGAACCAAAGACGTGGGAGAACCAGAGGGGAAAGCCACTGTATTTTCCGGCATCGCACACGAAAGACCCCCGCAGGAGGTTGTGCATCCTCCGTACGGGGGTCCTGTTCGCCTGAGAGGGGCTAACCCTTAAGGCGCTGCGTGAATACGCGCCACGCGGAAGGATCGACGCCCAGTACCGGCCCGTCCTCCCTGTCCTTGGTGTCGCGCACGGCAATCGTGGTGGCGGACCTGCCCACCTCTACACAGTTGCCCTCGCCGCCCGTGTAAGTGGCTACACGCCAGCCGGAGACCGCCTCGTTGCTCATAGCTCGCTCCTGATCTTGGTCATGAGCTGCGCCGAATCGATGGGGGACAGCGCACAGCCCTTAATCATGCTAAGCGCCGTGGCAATCGCTGTGACTTCCTTCGGGTCCTTGAGAACCCGTCCGGACCCCCACCCCTCAAGATAGGCAACCGTGGCTGCGTCATCGAACTCGAACATGGCCGCAGGCCCGTCCACACCGGGCGCATCGGTGACGGCGAACGGCAGGACCTGCAGCACGATTCCCTGCACTTCCGCGAGGCTGAGCAGATGGTCAAGCTGCTCACGCATCACCCGCGCACCCCCGACCGCCTGCCTGAGCACGCCTTCACCCAGGACCACCCAGAGTTTCGGGGGATCGTCACGCGTCAGGATGTTCTGCCGCTCGACGCGCGCGGCCGCGTCGCGTTCTAGCTTCTCTTCGGTGTCGTAGGGCTTGCACGCGCGGATGACCGCGCAGGCGTAGGAGCGTGTTTGCAGCAGTCCGGGTATGCCGCGCATCTCCCATTCATGGATGCGCGCCGCCTTGTCCTCAAAGAGGACCCGGGGGCCGAACCACGACGGGTAGGACTCCGCGATCATCCCGTCATACAGCCGCCCGAACGTACCCGGGCATCCAAAGAAGTCATCGCACCAGGCCGCGAACTTCCGATCAGGCTTCTTCTTCGCTGCCTCGTACTGCTTCACTGACGACAGCGACACATGCGCCTTCTCCGCGAATTCACGCTGGAGCAGGCCCATCCGCTCCCGTTGGGCTTTCAACTCTGCGGTGAACATGGCACGGACGGGCCCGGTCCCCGGCTCTGCCGCGCTCATGACAGGAACATCCTTCCCCGCGGTGCACACCCATCGCCAAACCGGGCTCCCCGCGTGCTGGGGCGGCCCTGCTGGGGCGCCCCAGAGGGGGAGGCGCCGACGGGAGCTTTGGAAGTGGATGCGGAAGGCATCACAACTCCCGCCGGCTCACCGCAGCTTACAGCTAGATGTCTCTAGATGTCTAGTGAGGCTCACTAGACATAGCTAGGTGTTTTCGCAGGTCAAGTGTCATCTAGCATGATCATCATGTCGCTAGCTGACCGATCTGACCGGATACGGCACGATTCGTCCGTGTCTGTAGCTACCCAGGTCGCTCGTGACATCGAGGCAGATATCACAGCCGGGCGACTCGCTCCAGATACGCGGCTGCCGAGCGAACTAGAACTGTCCCAGCAGTACGGCGTAGCCAGGATGACCGTACGGCGTGCGGTGGCTCAGCTACGGGACAAGGGGCTGGTCGTCACGATTCACGGCCGCGGCTCTTGGGTCACGCCTGATGATGACTAGACGAGCCTCATGCAGTCCTCATGCAGGCCCCGCTTGGGCAACATGGGCTTATTGCCGCTCGGGATGACTTGACCTCTCCTTGCCCGCGGGGACCACCTTCACGATGCGCGACACACTTGGCTGGGGCGGAAGGAAATCGTCTCCGGTAATCCTGGTGACCTCTGACCACGAAAACGCACTTCCCAGTTGATCAAGATCCGTCGATTCACCTACGGCCAGAACAGCTGTCCGGAATGACAAGCTTGGCAGTAGCGTGAGCAGGGATTCCGTGACCGCGTTCGGAAGGTTGCCTATTAGTACATCGAACGAAATGCTCTGAATTATCTCCAGAGCGTCACCTTGCGTCACGTTCGCGTGCGGCACGTTTTGGCGCAGAAACTCGATGAGCCGTTTATCGAACTCGACGACTGTGAGGCTTCTGCATCTGGGGAGCTCTCTCGCAACGGTGCCGATCCCCGCGCCGACTTCCACAACATCATCCGTGCGACGAATGCCCGCTGCCGCAATCAGTTTCGACAATTTTTCAGCCGATACCAGAAAATACTGTTCAAGCTGCGGGTCGGCTCGTGCGGCAATCTCGTGGTCACTTTGCATCATATAGGAGCCTCGTCTAGTGCAGCACTCAGCATCGCTGCTTGTTCCTGAACGGAAAGCGGAACCTTGACGGATATTGCTAGTTGGCGAAGTATTTCTCGCAGAAGGACGACTGTGCGTGCTGAAGCAACCTCCGTTACAAGCGGCAGCAATTGCCTGATTGTCTGTTCCGCAGCGTTCCAGGTACTGTTGTCAACCTGCGCCTGCAAAAGATAAGCGCGGTGAATATACTGGCCCCGTATCTCGGTGGCCGGTGTCGCAGCCACGGATCGCTCAAATTGAGTTATTGCGCGGCTGGCCAATCCCAGATCGCGCTGAGTCATGGCCTCTTGCCAGTCTAGCTCATGCTCATCGATCCACCACGCCCATGATGGATCGCCGTCGCTTACGCCTTCCAGGAAAAGGTTCCGGATCTCGGGAAACAAGCGAAGGCTGCTCTCATCTCCGCCCTGCCCCAGCGCACGCGCCTTTCGCGTCAGGAACAATGCCCTGAGCCGCGGGGATAGCCGGTAGTCTCCCTCTAGGACGGAACGCGCAATCTGGAGCGCTTCTCTCGGACGCCCCTGGGACGCGGCATGCATGCTCGAATTCTGGAGCGTCAGAAGCTCAATGGCTTTATCGCCAGCAAGACGCGAGAAATACAGCGACTCCTGGTTCATGCGGCGAGCGAGATCATGCGCCTCAGCATCATAGGCGAGCCAGCCAACGACTTCGGCCAGCTCCGCCGCAGCAGACTGCAAATCACGCTCCAGCCTAAGGTCGTAGGTCCCCGCGCCAAGCTGGTTGTGAACAGTACGGAAAAATCTTGCCGATAGCTTGACCAGATCCACGCCGCCAAATCTGTTATCGAGTGCCACAATCTCCCGGATATGACTCCCGATGGACTGAAGGTATTCGGAATCACCGAACTCGGGTTTTCTGGAATCGTAGGATGCTTCAAGCAGGCTTCCAGCCGGTATTTCGGGAGATTCCACATGTTCCGTGCGCTTGTCATGTTCTGCGTCACTTAGGAGCAGAGTGAACTGAGCCTTTGCCCTGTCGGGGGCACGTTCAAGCGCCGTATCCAGGATTTCCTGCATCCGTGGTTTAGGAATAATTTCTGGCTGCTTGCGCCAATAAGCGACGGTGCGGACGCCCACACCCAGATACTCTGCGAATGATTCGTTGGTCATGCGCAGGGACGACCGGAGAGCGTCGGCATGCCCGGCAGTCCATGATGCAATTAACTGCATACGCACCCGCCAGTCATGATTAATCACCATGGCGATTCTGGAACGTAAGTTCCGTAAGAAGCTTGGCGATTTCGTCAAGGCGCTCGTCTATGGAATCGAGGCGGGACCACAGGGCAGCGCCGCCAGGCACGGCATGATTGCTCACCTGCTGTGCGTGGCCTTGGAGCACCCGGTCCAGGTGTTCCGGGTCCCATCCGAGAGCCACGGACAAGGCTTCGAGTGTCCGGGGGCTACGGCGGCGCTCCACAGTGTGCCGCTGGATTTCGCGCACGACGGCCGCCGAGACATGCGAACGCTCCGCGAGCTCGCGCTGCCGCCAGCCAAGCTCGCGGACACGGTCGCTGACAGCCCGCGCGACCGCAGCCCAATTCCCTGGATCGCCTTCCGACACGCGTTCCTCCGCGTTCCACTTCCACCGATGAGACTAGCCGACCCCTGTGCGCACTTGCGCTGAGCCGAGGCAAGTCGCAGTCAGACGAAGTCACTCAGTCACGCAAAGGAGCTGAAATCAGCTAGAAGTCGATGATTTCAAGCTCCGGACGAGCGGTTGCGGCACCTGGCCCGTCACTCAAATGGGCGATCCGCAGGACTGCATAAGTGACTTGCACCGTAGTTGCACTCTTCCTGCACCGCTTCTGCGCAACTCCCCTTAAACCTCCTGAACGAATTGCACTTCTAATGCAGCCGAACTGCATTGGTGCTGCATGGCAAATGCGCCGGAGCCCGGATGTAATTAACAGAACGGAAAGCACATCAGCCATCGGCCTGAGGGCCGTCGAAGGAGCTGGGATCAATGGTCGTCATCGTAATGCTCGGAATCCTATTCCTCGCCGGCGTCCTCGTCGGTATGGGCGCAATGGTCTGCCTCGGGATAGCCCGCGAGGAATCGCGCAAGTCGCTGAGAAAGGACCCGCCCGGCCCCGCCGCCTCAGCTACCCGCACCCTGGTCGGTTTTCACGCCCGTCCTCCTCACGGCAACGAAGCCTCTGCTGGCAATGCCTGGATGAACAGGGCAAACGATGCAGGCGACTGGCGCCCCACCCCAGCCTGACTGGCGGAGAGCCGACAACGATCGCTCTCCGCCAGCGGCCTTCAAACTCCGCCGTATTCGATGTTGAGCTGCGAAAACAAGGGATGAGTGAGCGGGATCATGAGCCACGGCCTTCGCCTCTTCGGCCGGACAGACAAGCACCTGGCTGCGTTCGCCGGCCAATTGGGTCCCCCGGTGCCGTTCACCATGCACGGCCTGCAATCCTGCCTTGAGCAGCACAGCGGCCGCGCCGTCCGCCTGCCCAGCGCGACCATGCCTCCCGGTGCGCCCTCAGGCGCCTGGCTCCAGACCGACAGCACGGATTTCCTGTTCTACGAGGAGCAGACGTCCCCGTTCCACCAGGCACACATCGTCTCCAGCCTCGCTGCTCACATCGTCATGGGCGACAAGGCAGCCGGAACGATAGCCAGCCAGCTGGTGCCCAAGGTGGACCTGCCGCTCGGCCGGATGATCCCCGGCTCCCAGATCGGCGACGCCGTCTCTCGCGCCGAGGCGGAGCGGTTCGCCTTCGAGGTCCTACGGCGGAGCGGTCAGTTCCCAAGCGATCTCCGGGCGCGACTCCTGCTGAGACGCCTCCGGCCGCTGCGCTCTGCCTTGCTCGCCGCGGTCCCCTCAGCTGCTCAGACCACCGCCGACCCGGGGGTACCGCGTGACGCGACGTTCCGTCTCTACTGCGCCGTGATCGAGATCCGTGACGCGGCCCTGGCGCTCAGACACGACGGCTCTCCTGGAAGGGCCGGAACCGCCTCAACACCGGATCCCCTGAGGCGGATCGCTGATCAGTCACTGGGGGTGGCCGTGCAGGCCGCCCATCTCATCCGTGGCTTGGATAGAGAGGCAGATGGTGGCCGTCCGGACAGATGTGCCGACGTGACGTCCCTGGAGACGTCTCGCGCTGACCTCCGCTTCGAGGCAGCAACGCTGGCCAAAGTCTCCGAGGCCTTCGTAGGCCAGCTTGGCGAAACCATCGCTGATGATTTAGCGTTTCGCGCTTAACGCCCAGCGATCCGTCCCGATGGCAGAATTCCGGAGCAACCGGAAGAATCCCCGCGGGAGCAACCGTCCGGCCCGCGTCCCACCGTCAGCTGGACCAATCTTCTCGCCGAGTTGGGAACGCCTGGGGTGTCACAGTGCCAGTATGCGCAAATGGTGGAAGTGCAGTGTGGGCTTCCTCCGGTTTGACGGACATTCACCATCAGGGGTTCTGCCCCGGGCGGAAGGATGTTCATCATGGAGACCATGGGGCGGAAGCAGCCACGGCGCCGCCGGTCGTTCACGCCGGAGTTCAAGGCGGAGATCGTGGAGCGGTGCCGGGCCGGTGACCGGACGATCGGGCAGGTCGCCCGCGACTTCGACCTGACCGAGACGGCGGTGCGGGCCTGGGTGACTCAGGCGGAGACCGACGCGGGTGAGCGGCCGGGGCTGACTAGCGATGAGCGGGCCGAGCTGGCGAGGCTGCGGCGGGAGAACCGGTTGCTGCGCGAGGACGTCGAGGTTCTCAAGCGTGCGACGGCTTTCTTCGCGAAGGAGACCCGGTGAAGGTGCATCCCTTCATCGAGGTGGAGAAAGCCGCAGGCCACGGTGTTGCCCGTGCGTGCCGCCTGCTTGAGGTCTCCCGTGCCGCCTACTACCAGCGCCGCACCGGCGTCCCCGCTCCGAGAGCCGCCGCCGACGCGGCGATCACCGCGAAGATCACCAGCATCCACAAGGAATCCGACGGCACCTACGGGTCACCGCGGGTCCACCAGGTCCTGCGCCGCCAGGACGTCAGCTGCGGGAAGCGCCGGGTCGCCCGGCTGATGCGCGCCGCCGGGCTCGAGGGCCGCCGCAAGAAACGGTGGCGCACCACGACCATCGCGGACCCGGCCGCCGAACGGGCCCGTGACCTGATCCAGCGCGACTTCGCCCCGTCCCCGGGCACAGACCGCCGGTACGTCGGTGACATCACCTATATCGCCACCTGGCAGGGCTGGGCCTACCTGGCGACAGTCATCGACTTGTCCAGCCGCCGGGTGGTCGGCTGGGCGCTGGCGGACCATATGCGCACCGAACTGGTCGAGGACGCCCTGTCGATGGCCTTCACGACCCGCCGCCCGGCCGCGGGCGTGATCTTCCACAGCGACCGCGGCTGCCAGTACACCAGCAAGGACTTCGCGGCCCTGGCCAGGGTAAACGGCGTGATCCTGTCCGTCTCCAGGAAAGGGGAATGCTGGGACAACGCCGTCGCCGAGAGCTTCTTCGCCACCATCAAGCGCGAGCTCATCAGCGACCGGGCCTGGCCCACCCGCGCCGGGCTGCACCGGGCCGTCTTCGGCTACATCGAGGGCTGGTACAACACCCGCCGGCTCCATTCCGCGCTCGGTTATCTCAGCCCTGCCGAATACGAGTCAATCCACCGCAGCGCCGCCCGACAGGCGGCATGATCAACTCAAGAAACCTGTCTGCCAAAGCGGATCAAGCCCACGGCGTGCTCAGCAAGCATGGAACCGTGCTGTACCACCCGGGTCCCGCGACTGGGCGCTGGAAGTACAACGGCACGATCAGCTGGTGGGCAATACCGCCTGCACCGGACTGGGAATCAACGCGTCTATCGTGGTCCGACACCGGCCAGGATATGTCCTACGTACCAGGCGCGTCAGACCAGTAGCTAAACCGTGGTATCCCGCCTGCGGCAGAAGAGCGCGTATCTATAAGCCAGCTATGCAGCGCTGATCGTACAATTTGAGACCGGCAGCAATGTTCAAAAGATGACGACGGGACGATCCTGAAATGTGGGACTGGAGGTCCGACCCGGAAGCCCCGTGGTGGGTCAAGCTCCGCCGTGCGCGGCTTCATATCGATGAGGTTCACCAGCGAGTTAGAACACTCGACGCCTCAAACCCGTGGTCTGTCGAGAAGGAACCGGCTGAGGACCCGGACAGCTGGGTATTCCGGTTCAGGATTCAACGTCCGATCCCTTCGGACCTGTGTGCTGCTGTGGGCGATTCGATAGCGAACATGCGGTCGGCGCTTGACTATGTTGCGTACGAGCTAGCGGTGCGCCACACAGGGAACCTGGCTCCTCGTCAGGAGATGGCCACGGCATTCCCGATCTGCAAGGATAGGGAAGCGTTCGATGGGTTCTTCGCTGCCGGGCGGTGGGGGCCAGTCCGCGCGGAGATTTTCGGTGAGACCGAACGCCTCGCTCTTCAGTGCGTCCAGCCCTTTGCCCTCGGTGAGGAGGCTCGGAGCGCCGGAGTTGAATGGTCAACTCCGGCGGACCAGGAACTTCTCACAGACCGCGCATGGGCGCTCAACACAGTGTGGAACATCGACAAACACCGTCGGCTCCCAGAGCTTGGCTGGGGCCGTGACGACCTCTTCTGGTGGCAGGGTGCTGGCAAGGACTCTGTCAAGAAGTGTCGGGCGCTCGTCCCGTCAGGCAGATCCCTCGAGGACAACGAGTTGATCCTGGAGCTGGGCGCCGTCCAGGGGAACGGGCGTCCGGACGTAAAGCTCATGCAGGAGATCAACCTTCTTCGAGCAATGCTTGGAACCTGTGGATCGGCCGGGTTGGGTGTACCTTCCCGGTGATCATCTGGAGTCTCAAGCAATGACCGGCGTTGGCGCGCCGGCCGGGAAGGTACAACCCGATGCTCACGG
>Ga0182014_10000848_pt1 | contig 41743 bp, 37 predicted proteins | sample 612S2DmetaG_FD_120489 | JGI IMG/M metagenome (GOLD analysis project Ga0182014, IMG submission 120489) | Permafrost microbial communities from Stordalen Mire, Sweden - 612S2D metaG | ecosystem: Environmental > Terrestrial > Soil > Wetlands > Permafrost | place: Sweden: Stordalen | collected... | reverse complement strand
GTAGAACGGGGAGAACTACCAACGGATTTACCTGTTCGTCGACCTCACGATGGATGATGCTACGAGGTTATGTCTGGTTGGGGTATACCCCAACCAGACGTCAGGCAACCACTCGGGAACCGTCAGGTTAGAGTCGTCTGGACAATTTATTGACAGATGATTCGGAGGGTCTTAGATTTCAACCTGACACTTCAGGGTTGGGGGACGCGATCACTGGACAGAGAGTCGCCTACCAGCGGGTGAGCAGCCTCGACCAGAGGGTCGACCGGCAGCTCGACGGCATCACCGTCCAGCGGACGTTCACCGACACCGTCTCTGGCAAGGACACCGACCGGCCACAACTCGAGGCGATGCTCGGCTTCGTCCGGGACGGCGACACCGTCATCGTGCACTCTATGGACCGGCTGGCACGCAACCTCGAGGACCTCCGCAGGATCGTGCGGGAGCTGACCGCCAAAGGCGTGCGAGTCCAGTTCCTCACCGAACAGCTGACCTTCACCGGTGACGACACCGCGATGGCCACGTTACTGCTGTCGGTGATGGGTGCATTCGCGGAGTTCGAACGTGCCCTAATCCGCGAACGGCAACGCGAAGGGATCGAACTGGCCAAGAAGCGTGGCGCATACCGCGGCCGTAGGAGGTCCCTCAGCGAGGAACAGGTGACCGAACTTTGCCAGCGGGCCGGCGCGGGTGCCGCGAAGGCAACACTGGCCCGTGAGTTCGGCATCAGCCGCGAGACCGTCTATCAGTACCTGCGCACCACGCAGTAACTGCGCACCACGCGCTGAGCGCCGGGCTGGGCCTGTGGGCATGTGGCTAGGCTGCGGCCCATGACGCAAGCCACCGCGCTCCCAGGCTGGGCGGTCGCCTGTGTGGCCTTCGGAACGCCACTGCTGGCTTTCGTCGGAGTATTCGTTGGTCACATGTTGACCCGACGCGGCGCCAAGGAGCAGGACCTGCGCTGGCGACGCGAAGAGACCATGCGAATGCTGCGCTGGGCAGCTGAGCTCGCGGTCGACAAGGAAGACGGCCGCAACAACGTCGGAGTTGCCGCACTATCTGCGCTGTGGGACTCAGAGTTGCTTCAATCCGATGATCAAGATCTGATCTCCGCGGTCTTGAATGTGGTGGTTGAACCGGTTCTGGATGTCTACGATGAAGGTGACGAAGTTCAGGAGGTGGATTAGGTGTCCAACAAGACCGTGAAGGTGACCCGTGCGCAGGTTCGTGCGGCCAAGCTCATCGTGGATCGAGCCTCCCGTGGCATCGGCTTCGCCACTCCTGCGGTGAAGGCCATCGCCAACGCCAGGCCGTCGTCCATGGCAGTCGGGCCTAAGGGCGCCACGGCCAGGTAGGTGCGTCGCCGCCGATGGTGGTGCGCCCCAGGTCCGCGCCATCAAGAGCAGTTAGATCCCCGATAGATAGTTCTAGGCGTCTCGTTACGAGTGAGGCTGGGCGCGGCCGCCGCGCTGGCCGATCTTCGGTGGCTGCGCGGGGCGAAATCGCAGTCCAGCATTGACTGGAGCCATACACACCGCAGAAGTAAGGAATGAGTACCAGCCTGGGCTCAAGAGGACGGTGTACTCGGGTTCGCCGCCCGCACGGACTCCGCAGGCCATTGGATCCGGAAAGTTCTCGTCAATGCGCACGTCCGGCGGAAGCGAACCCTTGTGAACCAGTTCGCACCGCATCCATTTGTAGAAGAGATGGTCTATGTCGACCGCCTCTCCACGATGTTCCACAGCGATCGTCCAGTCGTGGGTTGTCCTCATGAAGGCTTCAAAGGCGGCACGATCACCCTTGATCCCGGGAAACGTCCGCTGAGCCGTAGCTGCGACCGCGACAAGCACAATGAGCAGCGCCCCTTCGCGCCGACCGTAGCGCCAGAGCAGGTCAGCGTCGGCAAGACGGTCCACGATTGACATGAACTCATCATGCAACGCGAGGAGATCTTCAAACACCGATCCGGCCAGGTCGACTTTGACGGCTCCGGAGCGGAGCATATTCTTCGGGTCATGTCACCCAGAGATCGCGGCCGCGTCGTCGCAGTTGAGCTCGATTCGGACGACGCATCCCAAGTCGCCCAGGTCCTGTTCCAGATTGGCGCACTCATCGACCCAGACGATCCGGACGGTTTGAGGGATGCCTTCGGCGTTCTGCAGCCAGAACTTACGGCTCTGAAGTTGTCTGAAGACCAGTTCCGGATGCTGGATCCGCTCACTTCGTACAATGACGGCGACCGAGGTTCCGTGGCCGGGCGACTACGCCAAATTGCTGCAACGATCGAAGGTCAGTTACCTCCGGATGCGCCTGAAGTCATCCACCGCCAACCGATCCCGCGCCAACCCAGCTAACCCTCGATCATCCGCGCTGCCGCGCACTTCGCTATGAACGCGACACGATGAAAGAATGGGCTGACATCGTATTCGGGCGCCGTGATCTCACTCGGTCGTCCACACGAATTCGTACTCCGCGTCGCCATCCGAACAGTCCGGCTTAATTTCTTCCAGACCCAGGTTCTTTGTGCAGGAGGTCTTCGCGATTGACGCGAAGCCCGTCGGGTGCTCACCCCACCACCACGGGTGATCGTTTGAGTGCCAATCCACTGACAGCTGATCGCCGGTGAAGATAAGCGGTAACACCAACGGTGTGGCGCTGTGGTCCGAAACGAGCAGTTCGCTTGCTTGCTGGCAGTACTCCCGAAGTAACTCGGTCTCCTCAACGCTGAAGGCTTCCTTCAGCGTTGCGATGAGTATGAAACACTCAACGCCGTTCTCGCGGAGAGCATTCTGGGCAAAGCTGAGGTTTTTGAGGTCATCAGCGTCGATTTTCCCGTGACTCTTCACCTCACCGAGCACCACGATCGGCTGGAAGGTGTCAGCCACCATCGCGACGTCAAACTCGGCTCGCTCTTTGCCTGAGATGCGGAGTTTCAAACCCTTCACTTCGACTTTGCTATTGAATCCACCATGTACACGCTGTGCGAGCATCGAGGTCGTGGCGATAACCGGTAGCGCCGCTGTCAGTCGGGCCTCAGTGACATGACCGGCGATCCGGTATTGCCACTTCGCCTTTGGCCCCAGCCAGGCGAGCACGAATGCCAGCGGGAAACGGTGATCACAGAACCCGCACGTCAGTTCATCTGTGAGTTTTTCCGGCTCCAGCGCGAAGGTATTCCTACAGGACGGACAAGTTAGCGTCAGGACGGAGCGGAGGAGCTTAAGTTCGGCCAGTTGAAAGATTAAGTTGCGGATGTAGTCCTTGGGAGTCCGGCGATCCAGAACGCCATTCGGCCAAGCGCCGCGCGCGTTCTCCGCCTTCGAACGTAAGGTGTCGAAGTTGCTCCCTAGGTCGCTACGCTTCGCGGCGCGCAGCAAGATCTCTCGTGCCGCTGGCTGATTGGCGAGTTGATATTTCGTACCACCCAATCGGTGATCAAGTCGAGAGGTGAACCTGCCATCGTCGGATTGTTCGAAGGCCCACCCACCGCGATTGAACAGCCCCTCAAACACCGCGACCGGACGCGCGAGGGCCATGGTCACGTTGTCGTCAGCAGCAGACACGCTGTAGACGCCTCCCTGACCGTTCGGTCGGTGGAACGAGTCCTTAAACGTCCCACGTCCATCCATCAATGAGGCCAGCCGTCGCACCCGCGGGACCGCCGTCGTGCGCTCTGGGTCCAGACCGTTCTCGCTCGACACCTGCACCTCGGCCGCCACGATTCCCGGCCAGGCTGACGGTGGCCGACCGGATGCCCAAGGAAGAGCGGGCAATGGTAGTTCAACTGTGGTGACGCGGGTATCGACATCGATGGTGAAAGTCTTACGGAATTCGGTAGAGAGCAGATGCCGGCCCTGCCAGTCGCCCCGGCCATCGTCAGCGAGCCGCGCTTTGATGTCGTGACTGTCCAGAAGTGTCTTCAGTGCGGGTGGCACGTTGTCGTTGCCCCCAGCCGGCCAAACGCAGAGATATAAAGAGCCGGCGGTGCCATCGGCGTGCTTCAACCTTGGTACCTCGTTTGTCTCGAGTAGTGCCTCGAGCCAGGCGTTGATCGCGGGTTCGACGACAGCCTCCCCGTCAATCGGCCAGGGAACGACATTCCCGCCTTCCGCTCGGATGTTCCAGAAGCGCAGGAGATCTGTCGGGCAGGCGGGATCGACAACAACTAGACCCGGTCCCGGCCCGTCTCCCATGTACTCGATCTGAAATGCAGTGGCCGCAACGGGCGAGACGAAGCGGAGGAGGTCTGGGTTGAGCACATCCCCACTGTTCACGACGATGTCACGGGCACGGGCAGCAAACCCCGCACGGCATAGGCGGCCATATTCATCAGCATGGAAATCGCCGAACCAGACGGCGAACAGGGCTGCGAGCGGATCGTCGTCCGACCAGTTGGCCAACGCGAACGCCGCGCCTTGAGGTGACTTCAGGTGGCCGGACTCAAGCAGGCGGGTGGTCAGGCCATCCTGCGGCGGATCGAACGGGCCGTACGGAGACCCCCCAGCCCAACGAAAGCCTGTCTGTTTTGCCATGTCGCTCGCCGCGCCATCCGCCACCAACGACCAGAGCACATCGATCGACAACTGCTCGAACCAGCGCGTGTCTTTCTTGCCGATCTCGATGTCGACGATGGGGAAGTACACGCCGCCCCAGGCCGAGGTAGCCGTGCTCACTGCCTGCCTGACGTTGTCGAGTGTGGGGGCCGCGGTGAGCAAGCCAACCCGTGCTGGTCGCAGCATGACGCTGCCATAAAGAGAGGCCACGACGGTCAGTGTTGCAGGGTCCTACGACACCCTGCTGTGATGTTCTCGTCTAGTTCCTGTGACCACCGCGCCGATCCGCCAGCCCGACGCACGGTCGCTGCCGATGCCCGGCGGCCACGAGAGCGAGGACAAACGGTTCCGCGGCAGCCCCGCGGAGCGGTTCTCGCCCCGACGTTCGCGATGCCAAAGACGCTCGGATTGCCTAGAGTCAACTAGTCGCGCCCAGGTCGGCAGTGTCCAGAGGGCCCCACCGATCAACCGGGAGAGATCCACATGGCGCTTCGTCACTCAGGTCGGCTTGAACTGACCTGGACCAACAAGGACAAGACCCTGCTCGCCCATGAGGACGGCTCCTACGAGTGGGTGGATCCGGCCGACTACCGCGTCAACGAAGTTCGTCTACTTCATGAAATCGGCACCGTTGGCGACGACCAGTCTGACAACCTGCTGATCCGCGGCGACGCGTTACACGCCCTGACAGCCCTCAACCGGCTCCCCCACCTCGCCAAGAAGTACGCAGGCAGGGTAAAGCTCGTATATATCGACCCGCCGTTCCCCCGAAAGTTGGCGTGTTGGAGGCTAGGGTGTGGCAGTGACGTCGAGCCCGGCCCCGGTGATGTGGAGGCTCGGCCGTTCGCTGCCTGAGGAGCGTCGCCCCCGCCTCGCGGCGGCACGTGTGGGTCTTGCTGAGTCGCTGACGTCTCGGGAGCGTGCGCTCGGGCTTCTCCCGGGGAACCCCTTCCTGTTGCGACCGGACGGGGTGGCCGATCCGGATGTGGTCGCGTTCTTCGCTTCGTCGACGTTCAAGCTCCTGAGTGATCAGACGCAGCTGTCCTATGCGAAGGACCTCCGTCTTTTCCTGAGTTTCCTTGAGTCACAATCGAAGTCGTGGCGCGATGCCACGTCATCGGACCTGCTCGACTTCGAGCATTGGCGTCGCCGCGACGCGGTGAACCCGCGCCGGGTGTCTGGCGCGAAGTTCAGCCGCGAACTGGCCGCGTGCAAGAAGTTCTTCGACTGGCAGCGTCAACGTGGAGCCATTGCGACCAACCCCACTGTCTTCCACGGTAATTCGCCACTCGGCGACGTTCAGGGGTCGCCGTTGCGCCCTCGTGACGCCAGGTCGACGCGGGTGAAGTGGCTGACCCCACTGGCATTCCGTCAGTGGCGTGACGTTGGATTGGGCGGCCATTTGCTCGATGGCTCGCATGACCGGTCGTGGCGTGGCAGGAACGATGGACGCAACGTGGCTTTCTCGAATCTGCTCTGGTCGAGCGGGCTTCGACTTCGCGAGGCCGGGACGCTGCTCCGGTCGGAGCTACCCGAACCGGAAGCTAATGCGCGATTCCTGCGGGCACGTCTGGGCCACGCGGTAGCCAAGGGCCGTGGTCGGGACTTCTGGATGGCCCGCGACGCACGGCTCGATCTCGAGGGATACGTCGTCTCGACCAGGGCAGCAGCAATAGCCCGAGCCCAACGTGAGGGACGCTACGACGCCCTCACGAACCGACTCCTCATTCTCAGCATTGAACGGACAGGACTGCGTGTTCAGGAAGCCGCGTCCCGGGACACCAGGATCGTCAGCCTCGATCAGCTGAGCTCGCGCGACCGCTCGCGCCTGTTCGTTAAGGGCGCACACGGGCTGGAACCAGCGATGCTCTTCCTGGGTGACTCAGGCATGCCCATGCACTTCGAGTCATGGGAGGCGGTATTCGCCGGCGCGAGCCGTCGATGCGGGCGCCTTGGGGTCCTGGTGTCGTGCTACCCACACATGCTGCGGCATTCGTTCGCGCTGCGAATGTTGGTGACTCTGCTGCATGCCTTCGACCGCCGGATGGGCCTCACCCCGGAGGAGCGGCGCGACTACCGCCTGCTCTTCGGCGACCCGTGGACGTTGGTGCAAACCCTGCTCGGGCACACGAATCCGCAAACCACGCGCGACATCTACCTGGAGCCGGTCAGCGGGCTGCAGGTCGACCTGTTCCTTAACGGGGAGGGTGAGATCGAGGGCGACTCGTTCACGGAGTTCGTACAGAGTCATCTGACGGCCACCGGCCTGGTGAACCCCGGACGGGAGGGCCTATGACGAAGGCTGTCTTGCCGTCTGCGGGGTACCGCCGCCCGGACCGTCTCGACGCGAGCGGCCTACTTGTGTCGGTGATCGGCACCACCGGTGGCGAGGTGGGACCGTTCGACTTCTCAGGCACCTCCGCCCATGGCCTGCTCCGATCCGAGCTCATCGCGGCCTTCGTCACCGCGACCCGCCCGGACGGGCGGTGGCATTCGTCTGCGTCCATGGCCACCGCTCACAGCACCGCGCTGGCGTTCCTGCGCAGTCTCGACCGGCTCAGCATCACTGCCACCAGTCTGAGTGAGTTCGGCCCGGAAGCATGGTGGGCCTGGCGTGCGGACCGTGAGGCATCCAACCGGTGGCCAGGACAGGTCAACATCATGCGCGTCCTGCTCAAAGAGGCGCCCGAAGTACCGCCATTGACCCGGCGGGCCATGATGCAGCGCACCCACAAGCCCCGCCAGCGGCTGTACGGGTCTTACTCCGTCGCGGAGTTCGAGAAGATCCGGCGCAGGGCAGCTGAGCTCGTTCGCGCGGCTGAGGCCCGGATCTCCTCCAACTCCGCAGCGTTGGAGGAATACCTCAACGCGGGCGAGCAGGATGCCGAGTCAACGGTCACGTTCGCGGGGAGGAGGTGGAGGCGCGGCGAACTTCTCTCCGATCTGATGACCCGTGGCCGTCTTGAGTTCGGGGCCAAATCGCGAACAGTCCAACCGCACGTGGCCGCTTTGCTGGAAACCGGCGGGCTCCACCCCACCTACGCACTCTTTGCGACACGTGTCGAAGTTGTCTCCCTCATGGTGCTGCTGGTTTGCGACCGGGGCTACAACCTCTCCACCTTGCAGTCCCTTACTGTGCCGGATGTGGCCTCGGGCGTGACCCCGGTCGAGGACCGCGTGCTTGTGGCGCACTTGGACAAGCCACGACGAGGACACCGCCGCTTCTTCAGTAACTCCTTCGCGGGGCCCGAGGCACGCGCGCTGCGCCAAGCCATGGCAATCACCAGTCCCGCACGGCAGTGCCTGGCCGGGCTCGGCCACCCGAGCGACCGGCTCTTGATCAACGGCAGTTGTAGCGGGGTCAGCGACCACCCGACCCGAATCTTCGTCATCAAGGACTTCACCAACGGCGGCACGGTGCGCCGCTGGGACCAGATCGCCGACATCCGAACCGACTCGGGCGAACTCCTGCACCTGCACTTCAACCGGCTGCGACTGTCCGAGCAAGTCATCAGCCGTAAGTCCAGCCAAAACTCCGACACCGTCAGCGAGGACGTCTACCGGCGCCCGGACGCCCTGACCGCGCACCTGGTCGAGGACGTCATCCTGGAAGGTCAGGCCGACGCGGTCGCGCACGCCGCCGCGAGCATGAAGATGCGCTACGAGAGCACCATCGGCGCCCTGCGTCTGCCGGCAACGACGGCCGCGGCGATCGAGGTCGGGTCCCTCGACACCGCAACGGGCGCATGCCTTGACTTCACTCACAGTCCCTTCACCGAGCCTGGGAAGGCCTGCACCGCCTCGTTCCTGATGTGCCTGGCCTGCCCCAACGCGATCGCCACCCCGGCCCACCTTCCTAGGCTGCTGAGCCTGCGCGAGGCCCTGACCAACCTTGCCTCCGTCAACCCGGCACGCTTCGAGCTGCTCTACCGCGAGCACCACACCCGGTTGGAGCACCTGCTTTCCTCCCGCACCACCGAGCCCGAACGGGTCCTGGCCCGCGCCGCCGCCACCGACAAAGACCGGGACAATATCGAGCGACTCCTGCGACGGGAGCTCGACTCGTGACCAGCAGCGCACACCAGGGCCTCATCCAGCCGACACGATCCGCACCACCGGTCGCGCCAGCGCTGCCGTCACCGACCGCCACGATCGTGCCCGGTTCGGTCGTCTTCGGTAGCGACGTCTGGGACCTGTCCCCGCTGTGCCCGCGCCCGACCACCCGGTGGATCCGGCTCAACTTCGTTCGCTGCCCCGAGCCTCTGCGCGAGGACATCAAGCACTTCTTCTACTTGCTCCTGACCGTAGACACCCCACTGGAACAGCTGGACCGACCCGCCAGCGCCCGCCGGCGGCTGACCCCCTCAACCCTCAAAACGCTCTTTGAAGACCTCACTCCGTTCCTCACCTGGCTGGACACCCGCGGCACGCCAAGGCTCGCCGACCTTGTGGACGAGGACTTGAACGAGTACGCGGCGCATGTCGCAGCCGCACCGATCGGACAGAACCCCAAGACCAGGCGCCTGTTCGCCGTGTCCCGGCTCTGGCTCATGGCCCCCTACCTGCGCCCCAACGGCCGCCTGCGCCAACCGTTCTGGGAACGCGACGGCATGGAGCAGGTCGTCGGCAAGAGCGAGTGGACCGCAGAGAACAAATCCGTACCCATCCACCCGGTCACCATGTCCGCCCTGCTGGTGTGGTGCCTGCGGATCGTTGAGGACGGCCCGACGCTCGTGCCCTTCCTGCGCATCGCCGTCACAACCCACGCACACGAACGTCAATCCGCCTCGACCGACGACCCTGCCGAGCCGGCGACCACGCCGTGGTGCGGACAGATTGACCCGGGACGCCCCGACCAGCTGCGCCGGGTGCTGAGCACCGCATGCCTGATCACCGTCGCCTACCTGACCGGCATGCGCGCCGACGAAGTACTCGGCCTGCGCCGAGGCTGCTGCACCCCCATGACCAACCGGGGCGAGGGCTCCGGCGGGTACGAGATCCGCGGCCGCACCTACAAATCAGCCGTCGCCGAGGGCCGAGCCATCCCGGCCGGCATCGAGCGGACCGCGCCGTGGAAGGCGATCAAACCTGCAGCGGACGCGATCGCCATCATGGAAAGCCTGCACGGAGCAGACCTGCTCTTCAGTGCAACCCTCTTCAAAGCCCGGTCCGGAGACGCGACCCTTGATCCGGGTGCACCGCCGTCCAACCGGGTCCGCGAGTCCATCGAGCACCTGGCCGCCTGGTGCAACCAGCGCAGCCACGCCCTGGGCCGACCAGGAGACGTCATCCCGCCTGACCCGGACGGAAACATCAGCCTGCGCCGGCTGCGGCGCACCCTGGCCTGGTTCATCTACCGCCGACCGCGCGGCCGAGTCGCCCTCGGCATCCAATACGGGCACCTGCACGCCGCAACCACCGACGGCTACGGCGGCCGCGTCTCAGCCGGCCTGCGCGACCTCTTCCCGATGGAAGAGGCGTTCGCGATCAGCGACTCGCTGCACGCCGCCGCCGAACACCTGGACACCAACCCGACGGTCAGCGGCCCGGCCGCGCAACGCTACCGAGCCGCGGCCGCCGAACACCGGGACCGGTACGAAGGAATGAGCCTGACCGCGAAACAGGCCGCCGCCCTGCTGGGCAACCCCAACATGCGGGTCTACGACGCGGCAGGACAAACCCTCGCCTGCTGCTTCGACTCCCGAAAAGCATTGTGCCGCACACAAATCAGCTCAGGAGCACCCACGGCAGCAACCCCGGACCTAACCGCCTGCGATGACAAGTGCGCCAACATCGCCCGCACCGACCAGCACATCGACGCGGTCCAGGTCGATATCGACGCCCTGCGCGCGGAGCTCGAGACGCCCCTGACACCCATCCCGCTCCGCCACCGTGTCCAGCACCAGATCAGTCGCCGCGAAGCCATCGTCACCGCTCACCACGCCGCCGGCGCAGGACAGGCATGACCGACCAAGATCTCGAGCGGCAAGCCATCCGCGACGCCATGACGCGCCTGCTCGACGGCGCACCCATCCGCTCGGACGGCAAGCTCACCATCACCTCCCTGGCCGTTGAAGCAGACGTCAAGCGGTGGATCCTCACCCACCGCCACCTTGACCTTCAGGACGAGTTCCGCTCCCGCGTCGCCGGGCACGGACGCGACCCGGAACCGGTGCGACTGCTCAAGGCCCACGTCGACCAGCTGAAGCTGGACAACGCGAGGCTTCGCGTCGAACTGCGCGAGGCCAAGTCCACCTGCTCCCTACTCGAACGGCTCATCGCCGTCGAAGCGCTCGAGGCCCAAACGACGCCGCACCCAGGCGCACCCCCTGACCAGCCACGCCTTCGCCCGGTGCGGTAGCACCCGACCAGACCCACACCAGCCAGCAGCTCCGAGCCAAGGGAAGCCACGTGCCCAACATCTTCGACAACATCACTGACGACACCCGGCTCGGCCTGGCCCTTCGCGAGTCCCTGAAAGACTTCGACACCGTCGACGTCGCCACCGGCTACATCGACCTGCGCGGCTGGTCCAGCTTCGCTGACCTTCTCGACACCAAGCCAACACCCGTGGTGGGCGGACGTCCCGCCGCCCGCATTCTCGTCGGCATGGTCGCCCCCTCGGACTCCGAGCAACTCCTTGACTCTCTCCAAGAGCAGGTCCAGCCCCCGACGTACGGGTCTAACATCCACGACCGCGAAAAGGCCCTCGCCCGCCGCGACCAGCTCGTCAAGCACCTGCGCACCCAGCTGATGCGCGGGCTGGCCACCACGCAGGGCCAGGCCACCCTGCAAACCCTCAAACGCCAACTCAGTGACGGCCTGGTCGAAATGAAGGTCTTCACCGAAAAGCCCCTGCACGGCAAGACGTATCTGTTCCACTCCGCCGGCAAGAAGCACGGCGACCGGTGGGCCTACGTCGGTTCGTCCAACCTCACCGGAGCCGGGTTGCACCGCAACCTCGAACTCAACATCGACGTCCAGGACTCCGACCCCAACCTCAAGCTCGCCAACTGGTTCGACGAGCGCTGGGACGACTCGTTCTCCATGAGTATCACGGCCGAGATCATCAACTTGATCAACGACTCCTGGGCCGACGAGCAACAGCCAACCCCGTTCGAGGTCTACCTCAAGGTCTGCCACTCCCTGTCCCAGGACGCCCGCGACGGGATGGGCTACGTCCTGCCCACGTCCATGAAAACCCTGCTGCTTGACTACCAGGAGAGTGCCGTCCGGACCCTCGCCCGACGCATCGTCCGCCGGGGCGGGACGATGCTCGGCGACGTCGTCGGCCTCGGCAAGACCCTGACCGCCGTCGCCACCGCCCTGATGCTCCAAGCCGCGGAGGACTACTCCACCCTCGTGCTCTGCCCCAAGAACCTCGAGCAGATGTGGCTCGAGCACCTCGCGGAGTACGACATCAACGGCCGGGTCGTCCCGTACTCGATGGTCGACAAGGTCCTTCCCGAGCTCAAACGGTTCAACCTCGTCATCTGCGACGAGTCACACAACCTTCGCAACAACGCGGCCGTGGCCTACGACGCCATCCATCAGTACATCCGGGCCAATACCTCGAAGGTGCTGTTGCTGACCGCAACCCCCTACAACCTTGCCTTCACCGACGTCGCGAACCAGATCGGGCTCTACATCGACGAGGACGACGACCTTGGGATCGTGCCCACCGCGGCCCTGCTGGCGGAGCCGGGACGGTTCCTGAAGCTCGACGGCAAGATCAACACCCTCGCCGCGTTCCGCCTCTCCGACGAGGCCGAGGACTGGAAACGGCTGATGAGCGACCACCTCGTGCGGCGCACCCGCTCCTTCATCAAGCGCACCGCCAAGAAGGAGACCGTGATCCTGCCGAACGGCGAGCTCAATGACAAGGAGTACCTGCAGTTCGCGACAGGGGAGAAGTTCTTCTTCCCCACCCGGATCGCCAAACCCCTGAGCCACGACTTCAGCGAGGACGACCCGGCCAGGCTCATGGAAGACGACGTCACCCTGGATGCGGTCCGCAACCTGACCTTGCCCAGGTACCGGCTGGCCGAGCACGACAACCCGAAGGCCGCCCACTCCGACACGGACAAAAAGAACCTCGACGACATCCGAGCCGGCCGCGGCAACGTCAGCGGCTTCGTGCGCGTCGGCCTGTTCAAGCGCCTCTCATCATCGGGACACGCGTTCATCCTGTCCCTGCAACGCCAGCGCGCCCGCAACGAGCTGTTCATCCACGCCATCGACAACAACCTGCCGATCCCGCTCGGCACATTCACCGACCGGCAGGTCAGGATCAGCGACGAGGACATCGAAGGTGAAGCAGACCTTCATGGCAGCGTCGCCAGCCGATACGTCGCATTGAAGAGCTCCCTGCCGGCCAAGACCAAGTGGATCAGCACCCAGGTGTTCAAGCCGTCCCTGCGCACCGACCTGGTCCGGGACAACGACACCCTGACCATGCTGCTGGACCGGTTCGGCAGCTGGGACGCCACCCGCGACTCCAAGATCAACGCCTTGGTTGACCTGCTGCGAAACGACCATTCCGGCCAAAAGGTCCTCGTGTTCACGGAGTACGTCGACACCGCCGACTACGTCGCCGCCGCCCTGGGAGATGCCGGTATCGACAACGTCGGTCTGGCCTCGGGCAACACCGACAACCCTGCGGGCATCGCGCGCCGGTTCTCGCCCAACTCCAACAAGCTGCCCGGCCATGACGAGGCCGAGCCCAAGGCGCTGGCCGACCCGATCGACGTCCTGGTCGCCACCGACGTCCTGTCCGAAGGACAGAACCTGCAGGACGCGCACATCATCGTGAACTACGACCTGCCCTGGGCCATCATCCGGATCATCCAGCGCGCCGGCCGCGTCGACCGCATCGGCCAGAAATCCGACACCGTCTACGTCTACCTGATCAGCCACGAGAAGATCGAGCAACAGATCAACCTGCGTCAACGCATCAAGGCCCGACTAGGCGCATCCGCCGAAGCGTTCGGATCCGACGAGCAGTTCTTCGGCGGCGAGCAAGAGATCAAGATCCTCGACGACTTCTACAAGGGCCTGGTCACCGACGACGCCGACGACGCCGAAGGCGAGGCCGACGCCGTCAGCGAAGCCTGGCTCGTCTGGTCCAACGCTCAAGAGAAGCACCCCGCCGTCGCCGCCCGTGTCGTGGCCATGCAAGACATGGTCCACAGCACCCGCGACCAGTACCTGCACGAGAAGCACGGCAGCGTCACCTGCTACATCAGCACCGCTTCCGGTGTTGACGCCTTCGCCAGCTCAACCACGACCGAGCAGGGAGCGATCGTCGACCAGCTCCTCACCCCGCTCGAGGCCCTGCGTACCTTCCAGGCGCAACCCGATACACCAACGGCATCCCTGCGCGCCGACCACTTCGACCGGGAACGAGCACTCGTGCAGGGGCCACTCAAGGCCGAAACGGTCGCCCAGGGCAACCTGAAAGGCGTCCGCAAATGGGCGTGGCAGCGACTCGGCGGCAACACCCTCTTCGCCGACAAGGCATCCGAAGCACTCAACTCGCTGCACGAGCGGCCGCTGACCGAACACGCCACCGGGCGCCTCAGCCAAGCCCGACGCAACCGGTACAGCCTTGACGACCTCGCCGACGTGCTCAATCAGTTGCACAGTGAGGACCGGCTGGTCATCAAGTCCACCGACACCGACACCATCAAGATCGTCTGTTCGCTAGGAGTCCAGGAAGCATGACCGACCAGTTGATCTCCAAGGCCGAGCAACATGCCTACCAGCAGCTGTTCCTGCACGACCTGCACTGGTCGGCACCGGACCACCCTCCGATCGAATACACCGAGGACGGCCACACTCTCACCGCGACCAACGTCTCGTCGTACAAGGGCCTGCGCGTCTGGGTCTGCGACCAGAAGCCCGGGTCGAAGCTCGAAGCACACCTCGACCGTGAGATCGCCAAGACCTCGACCGACCGGCTCGTGATCTTCCACGACGGGACCGAGCAGGTCTGGCGCTGGCCCGTCCGCCGCAACAACGAGCACTCGACCACGACCCGCCTTACCAGCCACAAGCACCGCACCGGCGACCCCGACCCCCGGTTCACTGCGAAGCTCGACGCGATCCGGCTGCCCATCGACGTCGTCCTCGATCCGAACGCCGTTCTCGCGAAAGTGCGTTCGGCGTTCGACGTGGAAGCACAGAACGAGACCAAGCACGCCTCCAAACTCATGGCCCGGATGTACGCCGCCATGGAGAAGGCATACCTACCCGGACACGACAGGGGAGCGCGCGACCACCAGATCTCGGTCACCCTCGCGCGAATCCTGTTCCTCATGTTCGGTGACGACACCGACATGTGGCCCCAAGACCTCTTCCGCGACTTCATCCACCAACACACCGCCGCCGACGGATCCGACATCGGGCACCGGCTCAACGAACTCTTCGCATACCTCGACACGCCACCCGCCGAACGGGCCGGAGCGCCAGCTGAGTGTAAGGACTTCCGATACGTCAACGGCGGTATCTTCCGGGAACGCGTGACCCTGCCGGCGATCAACGCTGACTTCCGGATCGTGATCCTGGAGGCGTGCGACCGGAACTGGGCCACGATCAGCCCGGCCATCTTCGGGTCCATGTTCCAATCGGTCCGCGACGCCAAGACGCGACGTGAGCTCGGCGAGCACTACACGTCGGAGGAGAACATCCTCAAGACTCTGAACCCGTTGTTCCTCGACCAGCTACTCGCCGACTTCGACCGCGCCAAGACCATGAAGAATGAAGCCCTCGCCTTGCGGCGGCTCCGGGACAGGCTCGGTGACATCCGGTTCATGGACCCAGCCTGCGGCTGCGGCAACTTCATCATCGTCGCCTACCGCCAGCTCCGCGAGCTCGAACTGGCCATCATGGAGCGGCTCCAGGAGATCACCGGCGACGGCGAGATGCTCCTGGCCAACGTCGGACTCAAAGTCAACCTCGACCAATTCTACGGCATCGAGATCGACGAGTGGCCGGCCAAGATCGCCGAAACCGCCATGTTCCTCATCGACCGCCAATGCGACCTCAAACTCACCGAGCGACTCGGATGGGCACCCGATCGCTTGCCCATCCAGCAACAAGCGACTATCCATGTCGGCAACGCCCTCCGAAGCGACTGGGCGGCGGTGTGCGCTCCCTCGGACAAGGTGATCGTCGCCGGCAACCCTCCATTTATTGGTCCGAAGGAACGCAGCAAAGAGCAGACAGCCGATCTCCGATCGGTGTGGGGGGCTCGATACGACGGATTCCTCGACTACGTGACCGGCTGGTATGCGAAGGCGATGGACTACTTCGGCGATCGGCCCGGGTCGTGGGCGTTCGTCTCGACCAACTCCGTCTCCCAAGGCCAGGCTGTCCCATCTCTTTGGGGCCCGCTCTTTATGTCTGGGTGGCGTATCAAGTTCGCGCACAGGACATTCCCGTGGACGTCTGAAGCCGCTGGTGGGGCTGCAGTCCACTGTGTAATTGTCGGGTTCACCCGCGATGCAGAATTGAGTCCGCTCCTGTTTGAGCACGGCTCACTGCCACTCGATGAGAGAACATCTCGAGTACGCGAGATCAATGCCTATCTTGTCGATGGGCCAAATCTGCTGGTTGAGAAGCGGATGCACCCTCTGTCCCCCGCTCTTCCAGAGGTGGTAGCAGGTTCAAAGGCCGTCGATTGGGGCTCCCTCACGGTAGAGCCGGAGCAACATGCCGAGGTGTTGGCGGATCCTGTCGCGGCTCGGTACTTAAGGCCCTATCGAGGTGGAGACGAGTTGATCAATGATCTGGATCGATGGTGTCTGTGGCTCGTCAGCGCCGACATCGCTGAGCTGAACCAGAGTCCTCTGCTGCGAGGGCGGCTTGACGCCGTCAGAACCCGCCGTCTTGCGAGCAGCAAGGCCGCAACCAGGAAGGGGGCTGCCACGCCTCATCTCTTCGAAGAGAGACGGCAGCCCGCCTCCGATTACCTTGGGATCCCACAGACGTTTACGGAGAACCGCCACTACGCCACCGTTTCGAGACAGTCCCAAGACGTGATCGCCTCAATCAAGTTGTTCACGTCGCCGGATCCAGATGGCTACTTGTTCGCTGTCATCTCTTCCTCGATGTTCATGACGTGGCAAAAGACCGTGGGCGGGAGAATGAAATCGGATCCCAGCTTCACCAACACAATCGTTTGGAACACCCTTCCACTGCCGCCAGTCGGGGCACAGGTTCGGAGTCAGATCATCGAGGCCGGGCGCGGGGTATTGGCGGCACGTGAACTGAAGCCCGGGAACTCGCTTGCCGAGCACTATGAGCCTGGATCCATGACAGCAGAATTGCTCGCAGCCCACCAGACCCTGGACCGCGTGGTGAACCGAGCGTTCGGGGCCGCCGAGAACTGTGCTACCGAGCGGGAGCGACAAAAGGTGCTCTTCGCCCGGTACGAGGAACTCACCGCGCCACTTTTGGTGGCATCGAGCACCAGGAGGCAACGGTGAAGTTCGCTGAGATCGCGGCCCGGATCAACGGGATCAGCACCCCAGTCTTCGGGATCCAATGGACGCCTCCCACGGTCGACGTCGCGGTCGCCCGCCGAGTCATCGCTCAAGTGGAGTCGCGAAGGGTTCTGTTCTCGACGTACACCAACGAGGTCCCGGAGCAGTGTGTTGAATCAGTTCTTCAGATTCGCGCCTTCCTCAATGACGTTATTGGGGAAGGCGGCGTCGGCGCCCAGCTCGCTGGTCCTCTTCGCATGATGCGTGGATACTGCGTCAAGTTCCTCGATCGTGTTGGGGCCACTGAGGATCCCTCCGACTCTCAGGCTGCGAAGCGTCATTTGTTCAGGGAACCGAGCTGGCGCATGCACGACTACTTCTTTGGCGAGGCTCTCGGAGAGCTGCGCTCGGGCGTCGGCCTCCAAGTCGCCATTATCGCTGCGGCGTACGGGCTCGACGTCGACGACACTCTGGCGGACACGCTGCCGCCTGTGGACAAGCCGGCTGCCGGGCAGGGGAGGTGACAGATGCATGTCGACGACCTGTTCGGGGAATCATCGACCCCCGGCCCGTGGGGGACCCCAGAGCTTGAACTTCGAACGGATCTATTGACCGCCCTCAGAGCAGGGCCCATCCCCGGGGAGGATGACCTCTCCTGCGCCATCGCTCTCACTCATCTCGTCTGGGGTGAACTGCTGGCATATGGGACACAGGGAGGACAGCGTCTGGACGAGGCCCAGATCGAGCTGGCGCAGCGCTCACTCAGGGCAGTTCTTGAGCGAGCCGGTGTCTCGCTCAACTTGCCGTGGCGCAACTTCACGGGCTTCCGCTCGTACTGGCTCAGAAACGATGGACACGGGTCCTGGCAGGCCCGGAGAGACCTGCTCGACGGCTTCTTCGAGCCCGTGCAAGCGGAGTTGGATCGGCTTGAGGAGGCCCAGTTTCGGGCCGTCGTTGCCGAGGCAGTCTCGCCACACACGACCACCGGCTGGCCCAAGGTTGATGAAGAGCTCACCGAACTGAAGCGTCGATTCCGATCCGCAACCACCACCCAGGACTACCGAGACGTCGGCAATCGGAGCGTCGCTGTGCTCGAAGCACTGAGTCGGACCGTGTACGACCCGACCCGACATCTGCGGGGGGGTGAAACGGAGCCTTCAGCCGACAAGACCAAGCAACGGCTCGGCCGCTACATCGAGGACTCCCTCGCGGGGCAGGACAATGAGGCCATCCGCGGCGTGGCAACGAAGGTCATCGAGTTGGCGCACAGCGTCAAGCACTCGTCCAGACCAACCAGACGCGAGGCGGGCATCGCCGCAGACTCCGTCATCCTTCTCGTCAACATCCTGAGACGTGTTGATCAAGACTTCTGAAAGCCAAGCAAGGAAGTACAACACGGGCAGATCGTCGGGGGAACCTCCGTTCAATACTGGCCAAGCCTTCACCCAGTACGACGATGCGCTCGAACACTCTGTGTGGCTCACGATGTTCCGAGACCGTCTGCGCCAGATCAAACCGTTGCTCTCCAAGGATGGAAGCGTCTGGGTTCACCTCGACAACGCCGAGTCTCATCGCGCGCGTGTCGTCATGGACGAGGAGTTCGGATTCGCTAATCACTTGGCAAACGTCGTTTGGCAAAGAACTTCAGCGAAGTCACTCGCCAAGAACACGCTTGGAACCATGCACGAGACCATGTTGGTCTACGGAGCCAGCGAGGCCGCCACTCTTGATGCCGCGTTCCTTCAGATGGATCAGGACTACATCGACCGCCGATTCTCGAATCATGATGAGCGAGGGCAGTACGACACCGGCGATCTAACAGCCACGAGTCACAGGCCCCATCTCGATAGCGGCAAGCCCTGGCGCGGATTCGACCCGAGTGCCATCCGACGCTGTTGGGCTCCGTCGAGCAAACCGCTGCTGGAGATCGGCTACACACCTGCTGATCTCGAGAAGTTGACCATACGGGAGAAGCTCGACGCGCTGGACTCTTCCAGCTACATCCACTGGCCGAACAAGGAAGGCGGCTTTCCCAGATTTAAGAAGTATCTGCATGCTGCACGCGGTAGGGCAATCGGTGATCTCTGGACGGACATCACCGTCATCAACTCGCAAGCCGCAGAGCGCACAGGGTTCTCAACCCAGAAGCCGGAAGCGCTTCTGCAACGAGTACTCCAGATCGCTACTGCCCCTGGCGACATTGTGCTCGACTGCTTCGCTGGATCAGGTACCACCGCTGCCGTGGCACACAAGATGGGTCGCCGGTGGGTGAGTTCAGAGTGGTCGGCGCAGACCGTGGCTGACTTCACGCTCCCCCGTCTGACCAAGATCGTGGCCGGGGAAGACCCCAGTGGAATCACGTCGGTGGAAATCCCCATCCGTGAAGGTCTGCCAGACAAGGTCAAACCGGGTGCCGCTAAAGCCGCCGCACTGGTGTTGGATGCCTTGGCGAAGTCCGGCCACTTGGATGAGCTCAAGAACGTTGATTCCGCAGGGATTTCCGAGTTGGTGAAGGCACTTCGTGCGGCCGACAAGACCACGAAGGAAACCTTGTGGTCTGGCGGTGGCGGCTTCGCAGTGGCCGACGTAGGACCATCCATGTTCGAACTGGTCGCCGGCCGGGTGTACCTCGCGGATTGGGCAAGCAACGGCGCCCTCGCACAGGCTGTAGGCGCCCAACTCGGGTATGACTTCGAGATCGATGAGCCGTTCAGTGGCACTAAGGGCAAAACACGCCTGGCTGTGGTGGACGGGCTGGTCAACGAGGACGTCATCCGGCTGTTGATTGACGCATTGCCTCTGGGTCAGAAGTTGTGCGTGTGCGGGACGGCCATCGACCCGGCTGCGCGAGATGCACTTCGGGAGTTAAGACCAGGGTCGACGATGCGCAAGGTTCCGGCAGCATTGTTGGATGAGTACCGCATGACCACCCGTCATCGCGGCGAGTTGGCTAGCCGCCTTGACTGGTCGGCAGCCGAGGCGTTGTTGAACGCCCCGGTCGACGCCGATGCAACGGCAGGTGCCTGAGATGGGTGAGTTACGAGTCGATTCGGACCGGATCGAGGACGTCGCATCGCGGATGGATCTGCGCGTTCCCAACCGGGAGGCCATGGAGTCGCTGGTCTATGAGTTGGCGATGCATGTCGACGTCGAGGAGCGGACCACGCCGTTTGAGGCGGTCATCGATTCGGCTACCGGCGTCGGCAAGACCTACATCATGGCGGCCTGCATCGAGTACCTGGCTGGCGCACGTGGCCTACGCAACTTCGCTGTGATCGCTCCTGGCTCGACGATCCGGGACAAGACGATCGGCAACTTTACAGCCGGCCATCGCAAGTCGTTGTTACCGATGATGGACTGCGGTCCATTCCTGGTGACCGCGGATAATTTCAACTCCCCCGCGACCAAAGCGATTCTGGATGACGAGTCCCGCACCAAGATTTTCGTCTTCACCGTGCAGTCGTTGATTGCGCCAACGACGAAACAGGGCCGCAAGACGCACGACTTCACCGAAGGCCTGGGCAGCGGCTTCTACCAACACCTGGCGAACCTTAAAGACCTGGTGGTATTCGCCGACGAGCACCACTGCTACTCAGGACCCAAGTTCTCCGCCACGATCAACGAACTCGAGCCGCATGTCCTCGTCGGCCTGACCGCTACCCCGCTCAAGCAAGACCAGGACAAGGTCATCTATCGCTACCCGCTGGCAGCGGCAATCGCGGAGCAGTACGTCAAGACACCGGTGATCGTGGCGCGCCGTGATGACCGTTCCGATTCGAGCACCAAGCTCGCGGACGGCGTCACCCTGTTGCGCTACAAGGCCGCGAAGGCCACCGACCATTGCGCTGAGTTTGGACTGCCGATGCTGAACCCGGTCATGTTGGTGGTCGCCCAGAACACCGAGGAGGCTGACGAGTACGCCACAATCCTTGGATCCACAGAGTTCGATGGCGGCGCTTGGGCCGGGACCATCCTCACCGTGCATTCCAAACTATCCGGCGACGACAAAGAGCGGGCTCTTGCCGCTCTGGAGGCCGTTGAGGATCCGGACTCTCCGGTCCGCATCATCATCTCGGTAGGAATGCTCAAAGAGGGTTGGGACGTCAAAAACGTCTACGTCATCGCCTCCATGCGGTCTTCGGTCTCCAAAGTCCTCACCGAGCAAACCCTGGGCCGGGGCCTACGCCTCGCCTTCGGCGTTCACACCGGGATTGAGCTGCTAGATACCGTCGAGGTGCTGGCACATGAACGCTACGAGGCGCTGTTGAAGAACGCTGGCGTCCTCAACGAGCAGTTCATCGACCGCCGCACACGTTCCGTGCTCTCGACCACTCCCGATGGCAAGACCGTCGTCGCCAGCGAGGACGACGACGTGAACGTCCTGGTCATCGCTGGCCATGACTTCAGTTCGACGCCTGCGAATACGACGAACCAGACTCCGGAGCCGGCGATGGTCGCGGCGACCACGGGTGCGGCAGCCTTGGAATCGTGGGAGGAACGCACCGCTTCACTTGGCCAACAGGTGTCCGAGCTAGAGACCTTGCAGACCTACATGCCGAACCCTGATCGGCCGCCGATCCTGGTTCCGGTCCTGCGAATGACCAAGGTTCAGGCGAATTTCAGTCTGGCCGACATCGTCGACCTCGACCCCTTCGTCAAACTCGGCAAGCAGATTGCCGCCGACCCCGAGGACCAGCTGCGCCGCGTGAAGGTGTCAGCGAAGATCATCACTGGCCCAGACGGGTTGCGCCGCACCGAGCTCGTGACCCGCGCTGCCAGCGACAAGTTGGAGGCATCTACGACCCTCCTGCCCTTAGAAACCTTGCGGGCCGAACTGATCGACGCCGTCCTCGGTGCACCTGTGGTGCCACAGAGGGCAGATCAAGCTCGGGCTGTCCAACCTCTCATCGACGCTTTCTTTGAGGGACTCAGTCAAGACAAGGCTGTGCATCTGCTGTCCGCCTATGGCCCACGTGCGGCCGCACGCCTGGTGACCCTGGTAACGACCCAACAACGGCAGTACCAGTCAGCTCCATCCTTCGAAGATGTCGTCACTGTGACACCACTGGGCCGACCGCGTAGCTCGATGCGGCGGCAAGTAATGGACCCTCACGAACCGTTCAGCAAGCAGGCTGCCTACGACTCATGGAACAAAAGTTTCTACGGCTTCGACTGGTTCGACTCCGAACCTGAACGCAGAGTTGCCACCATCGTAGATGACTCAGATGCAGTGGACAGCTGGGTGCGTCTTCAGATCAGTGAGGTGCCGATCCTGTGGCGTAGCGATGGCCGGGAGTACAACGCTGACCTGATCGTGGTGGAGACCGCCGGCAAGCACTGGGTGGTGGAAATCAAGGCGGACAACGCAATTCCCTCCGAAGAAGTTCAGGCCAAGCGAACCGCCGCTAAGCGATGGGTGCAGCACGTCAACGCAGCCACGGTAACGGGAACTACCTGGGGCTATCTCCTTGTGTCACAGACCGACATCGATCAGTGCCAAGGATCTTGGAGCGCCCTTAAGTCGCTGGGCACCTGACAATCCCCTTGGTCGCGACACGACGCCATGTCGCGAGCCGGGGAGCGGCTCACGGCTGAGGGAACCTCGCGGACGCAGCGGGGCCACCCCAGTCGAGGGTTTCGTCGCGGACGTAGATCCCGACGCTCGCCCAGCCCTCGGGTGTGTGGTCTGCGTTGGTGACCCACCACCGTGCGATCGCGTCGGCCAGAGCATTATCGGCGGCCGGGCCCAGGGCGAGCACCTTCTCCTTGATCGCGTCCTCATCCACCTTGTGCTTCTCCCCGTAACTGCCCGGGTACTCATGGAGAGAGTCGATGACGCCCATCGCGATCATCCCCGAACCGAGCCTGACGCCGTCGGAGATGATGACGCCGTTGTGTACGTCGGCGAGCAGACCCATCTCATCCAGGGTCCAATGTTGCCGCTGGAGTTCGACCCTCAGGACAGACCGCCACAGGCCGAGCTCGGCCTTGGCCCGCATCCCGGCGCTCTCATGGGTCCTGCTGCGGTCGCTGCGACCTTCGAGCCATTCGATCAGGTCGGGGGTGCCGGCGAAGGAGATTCCATCTTTTGCCATGGCCTCTATACCTTCCAGTCGTCTCAGGTCTACTCGGGTCTACCGTAGTGGGCCCGTCCGACAACACTGCTGATCACGCGAGCTTTTGTCCAGGCTGCGTGAAGACTGTTTTGGGTCCCCGGTTCCCCCTGGGGGCATGCGAGACACTGGTGGGTTTTGCCTCAGTAGGGTCAGAAACAGCGGAACAGGACCGCTGGGCTGGAGCCCCGTACGAGTATGAATCCGTACCGCTCATATCTCCGGGCCAGCTCGGGTTTGGTAGTCGAGACGACGGCGCACAAACCCGAGCTGGACCATTCCTGCTCCAGCTCTCGGAATAGGCGTGTCGCGTGGCCCCCGGCGTGTGGCCAGCTCACCAGACCGTTAACGGTGACCACCACGTGGCCACCCGCGATTAGCTCTTGAGCCTTCGCCCGCTCACCTGCCCGCCAGGACACCATGCCAGTACGCAAGCCCAAAACGACATACAGCAGGATGCCTCCTAACCCGACGCCGGCGAGGCCATAGAACACCCTCGGGAAAAAGAAGCAGGTAGCCAACTCGGCGCCCAGACCGAGAGGGATCAGCGTCAGTGTCCGCCACCTCAGTTTGGCCGGGACAGGCGTGACCCACGCCAGCGCGAGGCCATTCGTGACCATCTCCGAGCCCAGAGTCCACCCAATCACCCAGCTGAGGAGCAGGCCGGGAAGAAGCAGCGAAGCGCCCCAGACCGAAGAGGTCTGGCCGCGAGCGGCGACCCATAACAACGCCGGCCACTGCGCCCAGCCTGGCCGCAATACCCGCCCGGCAATAATCGAGTCCCTAGGCTTCACCGGACAGAGTCCGCCCAACTTTTGGCTGCCAAAACGCCCAGCAGAAGGCCGACCAGGCCGGCGACATCAGCGACCAACGCCGTGATGACGTGGGCGAAGGGAAGGATCGGCGCGGATTGAATGGCCGACTCGTGCAAGTGCCACCCCAAAACACCCGCTCCGACCAGCACTACCAGGCCTACGGTCAGGTAAGCCGCGTAGCGGACACGCCTCCACCGAAAATCGTCGAACCGCCAGAGGAGACGAAAAAGGCCGAACCCCGCCAGAACCAAAACCCCGGCCGCCGGGGCTACGCAGACTGACAGGACCAGCGATTCGGCGGAGCCATTAGGAAGCGGTATGTCAACGAGGTGCATCGGTGAGTTCTCCTTCAGTGTTGGTTCCGTCAGCGGCGTCGGCGCGCAGACGGGCAAATCCGCGGCCAGCCCCAGGAACATGACTCCTATATCGAGCGGTGCTTCGCCGCGTCTGCCGCAAGCTGTGCCCCCCAGATAACAAATCCCCCCAAAAGTGAGCGCGCGCCAAGCATCACATCCCCTACTGACACGGGGTTGACACCACCGGATCCAGCCCGGGCAACGACCGGGATGGATCCGCGCCGTTGGGCGCATCTGCGGCGCTTTCGACCAGGTCACCGACGGCAACCTCCCGCGCAGAGCTTCCCACCCACTTCGCCCACCTGTGGACGGACTCGAGCGATCCCAGGGCTCGACCCGACCACACAGGGGGACTACGACCAGCAGCCGGCTGCCAGTGGGTGACCTGGTGCCGGGGGGTAAAAGCAGCCTGGACGAGGGGGGCGGGAAATCGCGGGGCTGCCTTCTGCACGCCCCCCAGGGGTCACCAAAGTGCTCCAACAGTTTTCAAGCAGCCTGGACCATGAGGGACATCCGCTCCCCCGACCGACCATCGGCCAGGCCGTCACGCCATCAGCCCGCAGACGATGCCACCACCAGCAGAAACAGCCCAAAATAATCCACCCAAGATTAGCAATCATTGAACAGAAAGACTATACTTAAGACATCGGCACGAACAGTTACCACCAAGGAGCATTAAGAATGAGCAAAACAGTGACAGCAGACGCAGCGGCGACAATCGACGTGTTGCGTCTGGACCCCCGGTCTCTGCTCGTGGACAGGAACATCCGCGAAGTCCGCCTTGACCCGGAGTTCATCGGATCCATTAAGGAACGGGGCGTGCTAGTGCCGATTACGGCCGTGCGCACAGCCGATGGGCAAGTACGGGTTCGGCTCGGGCACCGTCGCACGCTGGGGGCGATCCAGGCCGACCAAGCGACAGTCCCGGTCCAGATCGCAGGCAACGAAGCAGAAGACGATGCCGCGACTATCGACCGGATCATCGACCAGCACGCCGAGAACGCGCACAGGGACGGGCTGACCATCGCCGAAAACATCGGGGTAGCGGCACAGTTGGCCCTGTTGGGTGTTTCGGCCGCTCAGATCACCAAGCGGACCCGGATGTCTCGCGGGAAGGTCGACGCCGCACTAGACGTCGCGGGTTCCGAACTGGCGATGGCCGCAACGTCAGATTACGACCTCACTCTTGACCAAGCCGTCGTCATTGCAGAGTTCGACGCCAACCCCGAGATAGTCACTGCGCTGATCGACGCAGCCAAGACCGGCCGGTTCGCGCACACCGCGCAGCGAGCCCGCGACGACCGCAAGGACGCCGCGCGCAAGGAAGCATTCGGCCAGAGCCTGCGCGATACCGGCATAACCGTCATAGACGGCCCTGCATTGGCCGACACCACCTCCAAACTGACCTCACTTGTTGACGCTCAGGGAGTTCGTCTCACCGCCGAGAATCACGCGGACTGTCCCGGTCACGCGGTTTACGTCGGCACGACCTGGGGCTACATGGACCCCACTACCGGCGCCCAGGTGCTCGACGACGATGACGAGGACGAGGAGGACCAAGACGACGAGGACGACTACTCAGAGATCGAGGACGTCCAAGACGATGACAAGGACGATGACAAGGACGATGACAAGGACGATGACGAGGGCCAGAGCCCGAAACGTGAGTGGGGGCAGTGCATTACCGCCGTGGCCGTCTGCACCGACCCCACCGCCAACGGCCACCGCATCCCCGCTCAGGCTCATTACGGCGCAAGCGAGCGGCCTAAGATGGCCGACCTGCCCCCTGAGGAGCAGGAAGCCGCCCGGGCACTGAGGCGCGACGTCATCGAGTCGAATAAGGGTTGGCGCGCGGCTGAGACCGTCCGTCGCGACTGGCTGCGGACGTTCCTGTCCCGCAAGACCGCACCCAAGGGCACCGCCGCCTTCGTCGGTACGGCACTGGCCCGAGACGCCGCGACTATTGCGAGCATCGGCGGCAACAACCTCGCCGCCGAGCTGCTTGGCTGCGGCTCGGCGGGGTACGGGCGAAGCACCGACCTCGCCGCACTGATCACGAAGGCGACCGAGGCGCGCGCCCAGGTCCTCACCTTGGCCCAGGTCGTCGCGGCCTACGAGGACGCCACCGACACCAACTCGTGGCGGCACGTCAACGACGGCACCCGCCGCTATCTGGACTTCATTGCCGCGAACGGCTACGCCCTTGACAGTGTCGAACGCCGCGCATGCGGACAGGATCCCTTGCCAGAGGAGACCACGCCCGCCGCCTGACCGGGCCACCGAGTGGGGCGAGGACCGACCGGGCCTCGCCCCACTCCCCTGGAGTTCAGGTAGTACGGGGCAATTTTCAACGGATCTGCTCCCAGCGTTGTGGGAAACATATTGAAATGACCCACCTGAAGACTAGCAATCATTGAACAGAAAGACTATACTTAAGACATCGGCACGAACAGTTACCACCAAGGAGCACAGCATGAATGTCCGCCACGGGAACATCACCAAAGTTCACGCGATTACCCCCGCAGACCACTCCGAGATCCTCAACCGGACCGCAGCACCCGCGTGTGGCGCCTACCTCGGAAATCCGAAACCCCGGCAAGTCACCCTGGACGCCGTAACTTGCCGTAAGTGCGAGGCCCTCGCAGGCAGCAGCGTGTACGCGCTATGACTGATTTCTGGCAGGCAGTAGACGCACAGATCGCAGAACTCGGGACCGCGAAGGACGCTGACGATGTGGTCAACATCCTCAACGCGTACGGCCCGCCCAGCAGCGGTGACGCGTTCTTCGGCGGCAGCGGTGGCGACGCCACCGTGTGGGGTGCGCTGTACCAGGCAGGGTGGTCGGTGGTCTGGATGGACGCCGACTACTTCTGGTGCATGCGGTCCACGACCGGGTCGAAGGTCACCTACGTGGAGGGCGACATCTACAAGGGCGACAGTCGCACACGCGCGGAGGCGGACAGGTGAGCATCCGAGCGGTTCGATAAGAAGAGCGTCCCGGCCAGCACCAAGCCAGCCGGGACGCTCTACATCGGCACATCAGCCAGTTACCACGCCAGCTGAAGCACCTCCGAGAATACCCAAAAATCCGGCGCGCCTGGCGGCGCAATCCACCCAAACACTCCCCGCGTACGTCGTCGAGCTCTCGGCCTTAGGCCGACAGCCGCGCAACGGCGACCATCCTTCGATGCATTCATTGAACAGCACGAATACACTAGGGCCGTCCAGCGCACCACCACGAAAGGCGAGACCTTGACCAAACTTGCGCAGAACCTACCCGACGGTGACGGCACCGCCAGTGTCGCGACGAGTGGTGTTCGGCTAGGCACCTATTGGCGGCCGGACACCTTTGAGGCCGCTAAAAGCGCCTATCTGGGCGACCTGGACTCTCAGCCGGACAGCCCTGGATCGTTCGCCGGCTGGATCAACCGTTCGATCGAGCTGCACTCCCGGCTCACGCCTGAACGCCGAGCCAAGATCGCCCAAGGCATTGGAGACGAGCCCAAAGCCGGGCGCGGCGTGTCACGGTCTTTTCACGTGGAAGCCGCCACAGTGGACGCGATGGAGGACGCCATCGTCAAGGACCGTAAAACCCTTGGGCGGGTAACTAGCCGCACGCTGTTCGTAGCCGAGTCTGTGCGCGAGGCCATTAAAGAAGCCCGCGACCGCTACGGCGCCGACCTGCCGACCGCACCCGCAAGACTGCCCAACCGACCGCCTCGCGGGTAGGACGGGTCAGCGTCGACGTCATCGGAGGTTAATGCCTCCTCATAGCTTTCCGCGCAAAAACAAGGGGACGGCCCGGCGGCGCTGAACGAACAGGTCGAATCGGGCCGGGCCTACTGCCGGGAGGCCCGGGCCTCCCAGGAGGGATGCGTTGGATAGGCCCAGCTGAGTAATCGGGCCGTGCCTGCTGTCTCTTTGCAATCGTTTTCTTGGTATCGCTCGACCAAGCGGGCGGTAAGCGGGCATTGCTGCTGGGCCGCGAAGTCGTCGGCCTCCAGTTCCTGCGGTTGCTTTATACGACGGATCAGCGGGCGCTGTACCAGGATGGCCAGGGCCGGTCCAAACCCCTCCAGGGCAAGGCCACGCGGACCCCGCATGATCAGTCCTATGGCGGCCAGCCACGCGAAACTCCTACGAACGGTGCGCCAGTCGGTGTGGCCGCGAACGATGTGGCCGATTTCGTGAGCAATGGTGAACCGGGTGTCCTCCTCATCGGCGAGAATTTCTCGGCCGAGAGACAGCCGAATACCCTTTCTGGTCGGGCGGACCCATCCACTGACCCCAGCTACCCACTTAACGTGGGGTGGCTCGGCAAGTCCTGCTCGGGCCGCGATGAGGTGTACCAGGTCCTCGGCTTGGTCCTGGGTAACCGTCTGTGCCGCTTCGGTGGGGTGGCGGCCACCACTGCCCGCAGACAGCGCCGGCGACTTACTCATGCTCGGGGGCCGGCGGGCGCGCGGCGGCGAGCAGGTCGGGGTTGGTGAGTTGGCGCGGCCGGGGGGTGCTGTGCGCGTCCTGGCAGTTCTTCTGCTGGAACCCTTCACGCAGGCGCACCAGGCAGGGATGCAACCAGCGGTCGTGCCAGATGATCAACGCGTCGTTAGACTCGTTGGCCCGGCCGGCAGTGGCGGCCGCGCGCCAGGCGCTGCGCAGTGCGGCGAGTTCTTCGGCGGCCCCGCGGTGGGCCGGCCAGCAGGGCAGCACCGTCCGGGAGGGCACGACGTCGTAGGTGTCCGCGAGCCAGTCGACCCATTCGGCGAGGTCTGCCCAGTCCTGGGCGGTCGCGTAGTCAACCCAAGCCTGCGGCTCGTCCTCCTCTTCGGTGGCCTCAGCCTCTGGTGGCTCGAGTTCGTCGACCCGGGCTGAGAGCTCACCCAGCGCAGCCTTGAGCTCGTCAGTCTCCCGGCTCACACCCCAGGCGACCGTCCGCACGAGGCCCTGGACCTGCTCGATCTCAGCAGCCAGGTCGTCAATCGCCTGAGCGGAGTCAAAGACCTGACCGACGCCCTCGGGCTGCTTACTCACAGCGAAACGCTGGCCGGCGCGAGGCGACGTCGTTCGGTCTGGGCACGCTCGGCGTCCAGGGCCTTGCCGCCCGCGCGTTCGTACCATGGGGTCATCGCCAAGAGCACGGGCGGGCGGTTGCGGTAGAGCAGGAGCCCGTGACCGTCGGCGATCTGGCGGATCTCGTCCGCGCGCATGACTTTGCGCTCGCTCAGCTGCTCGCTGGCGTTGGTCGCTTGACCCGTGGCCGGGTCGTAGCTGGTGGTTGATCGCGTCAGCTCGACCTCACCAACCAGGGTCGCGTAACGGTTGAGCGCGTCGACGTCGGTCAGGCCACCCAGGACAATCTCGGCAGGCATGGAGTCGAAGAGGGTGCTGGCCCCATCGGAGCCCCAACGGAGTCGGGCTTGTGAGAAGCCCTGGAGCGCGAGGATCAACTGCATACCGAATCCTCTGGCGTCGGTGCCCATGTAGGGGAGCTTGGGCAGGGGTGCGACGTTCGCGATCTCGTCACCGACGAGCCTCAGTGGTGGGTCGAGGCGCCCTCCGGGCAGCCGCGCGGCCGCGGCCTTGGCTGCGTCGACGACGTCCTGCAGGAGCATCGTGCACAGCGGCCCGACGTTCGTCGAAGCGTTTTCGTCGGCGACCAGAAAGAGGGTGTCAGTGCCGGATACGAACGCAGCCGCGTCGAAGGTGGGCACGCCGGCGCGTGGCGTGACCCACGCCAGGACCTGACGTAGCGCCAGAGGCTCGATGGCCTGCATGAGGGTCTGGCGGCTGGACGAGACGGTGTCGTCGGCGCCGGTGGCCACCGACCGGAGCATGCTCGCCCACATCGGCTCAGCCTGTTCCAGGGTCGAGGTGCGGATGATGTCCTGGGCTTCGTCGGCCCCGCTGTCCAGGTGCATCGCCCAGTCGATGACGGTGGCAACGGACCGGTCGGCCAACGCAGCCGCGTGCAACAGGCGGGTGAGCGCGGACGATGCGTTGGCGCGGAAGAATCCGGAGTTGGTGGACGAGTCGCCGTCGGAGCCGAGCCCGGCAGCGAACGCCAGGCCGCGCGAGACGGCGATCTTCCCGTCTCGGCAGCCGGCGACCGGGTCCCAGACCATCGGCTCGGGCCACCCGAGGCGCTCCAGCGGGTCAAAGACCCAGATGCGTCCCATCCGGGCACGTTGGGCGGCGACGACGTCGAGGATGTCGGCGCGGGTGCAGGTCACGACCAGCGCGCCGGGGGCGTCCAGTGCGGCCGGGATCATCAGGTCCCGGGATTTGCCTGCACCGGTGAGCGCGACGATCAACGCGTGGTCCTCCAGGGGCAAGACCACCGCCTCGCCCGTGGTCGATGCCCCGATCTGGAGCCCGATCGCCGTGATTGGAGCGGCCTTGCGCTGGGCATCGGTCAGACTGCTACGGGTCTGCGCAGCTGCCCCGCGGGCGCGTGCCTCGCCCATGCCCGCACGGATCTGGTCGTCGGCAGCCAGGCCCATACCGCGCCGACGCCGTGACCGCCACGATCCCCAGGCGAACGCCCACCCAACAAAGAGGCCAAACATGGCCACAAGTAACGCCACCCAAACGCTCAAAGTCACAGCCAAAGAGGCGGGGTGAGCGCCGGTCAGGCCGGCCAGCGGGTGGCCGCGCAGGACAGCGCCCAGCGTGCGTTTGACGTCGCCCACGCCGATGCCGTCGGCGGTGAGAAACACCGCCGCATGCCAGGACAAGACAGTCAAGACGCCGAGCAGTGCCATGGTGATGTTTGCCCGTGTCCGCCAGTGCATGATCGGCGCGGCGTGGTCTTCGCGGCCCAGCTGCTGGCCTGTGCTCATAGTGCGCGCCGGGCGTCTTGGACCATCGCGGCGTCAGTATCGGTCAGGCCACGCTCGAGGCGGGACCGAACATGTTCGACGTGGATTTCGCGGCGGCTGCCGATCTTCAACAGGTGGTGGCCGGTGGGCAGGTCCGCGAGCGTGCTGCGCGCGCCCGGGTCCAGCCCGTACATCCGCACCACCGCCTCGATGTCTTCGGTGGTGCCCTGGCGGAAGAGGTGGATGGTCTGGGCTTCCTTGAGCATCGCGATCGCCGGGTCATCGGCCGGGATGTCCGCGACGTGGTGCAGGGCTGCAATGTTGCTCAGTCCCAGGCCACGCGCCAGCTTGGAGTTGCGCTGGAACACGCGCCCGCCGGGGCCTCCGACGAGGTCCCAACCTTCCTCGGCGATGAAGTTGGTCCGTAGTCCGCGGTGGTTACGTAGCGTGCCAAGGAGCCAGACGTTGGCCACGGCCATGACCATCTGCGCGGCCGGGCCGTCATCGGGCAGTTGGGAGATGTCAAAGACGGTCAGGCGGTCGGCCAGGTGCACGTCAGGGGACGTCGGACCGTCGAAGAGCCCGCTCAGCTCGTCGGACAGCAGCGCGCCAAGGAGGTGACGCACGCCGAGGCCGGCCTGGTGAATGCGTTCCAGGGCTGCGGGCGAGTAGTCCGCGTACTCCGGGTGCGCAGTGCTACCCAGGTGGAACAGCAGGTGCTCCAGGATGGGCACCACCCCATCGACCTCCCCCTGACGCAGCGTCGCCTTGTGCGCGGCACGCAATGCTGCCTTCTCCCACTTGTCGAGGCTCTCGCCGTCATTGGCGAGCTCGGCCATGGCGATCAGGAGGCGGGCCTGCCCAGCGACACCCGAGCCGGCCAGGATGACCGGGTCCATCATGTTCAGGGTTGTCCCGCCCTCGCCGATGAGCATGCTCAGCGGCTCGGCGCCGAACTGCCTGGAAATCTCGCAGTATTCGCCTTCGCCCTGCTGGTCTTTGCGGTCCATGATCACCACGCGCCGATCCCGCAGGATGAGTGTCCGCAAAACATAGACGGTCTTGATGATGCTGCTCTTCCCCGAGCCAACAACCCCGAGCAGCACCACCGCAGGCGAGGTGATCGCCCGCGCCTCGTAGGCAGAGAACGGGTCGTGGGCCACCGGGGTGTTGCTCAGCCGGTCACGGCCCTGGAAGATGCCGACGGCGTCTGTGGGTGCGGCGACCAGTGCGGTGCTGAGGATCTCGGCCTGGCGGGTGGACGTCAGGGCAGCGGCGGCTACCGGGGCGTACCACCCTCGCTGGGCCCGCCGACGAGACGTGCGGGCGACGTATCCGCGGGGCTCCGGCAGTTCCATCACGCCCGAGGCCGCAACTGTTGCCGCCTCGTCTTGGATGGTGCGGGCGTCGGTGGGCGGCTCCTGGATGCCTCCGCGGCCATGCGCGGCCGCGAACGGCGGCGGCGTGGTGACCCGTGTTGCGCCTTTCAGCAGCTCTCGGCGGCGCGCACGCGGCACCTGGTCCAGGTCGACCTCAACGACCTTCACCAGCCCGGCGTCGACCACCCGGACCGGCAGCTCGTAGGGCGCGGCAGCTCGCGCCGTGTCGGTCGCCGCCAGATCAGCCCAAGCACCATGCTTACTCATCGGGGCCCACCTTCGGTGGTGCGGTCGTGAGACATTTGGGACTCCTTCACATGTGCGGGCAGGGTCAGGGAATGCGATGAACATCGGGCGGCTAGATTGCGGCTTTACTGCCGCCGCCAGCCAGCAAGCCGCGCACAGATGCCCCGGCCGGTTTCGATATGGGCTTCATCCCCCGCGCGATGGGCCAGGTGCAGGCTGCTGCGGCGGCCTGCTGGGTGTCCAGCCACGTCAGGGATGAGATGCCGGCATTTCCGGCCGCTTCGGTGATTTTCGCGGTCGCGTCGATGAGGTCGTCGCGCGTCCGTGCCGAGATGCTCAGGTGTGCGACCCACCCTGCGCCGTGGTGGCCTGAGCCCGGGCGCAAGTCGTCAAGGCGGGAGCGTGCAGCGCTGAGCCCAGTGGTCAGCTCCTCACTGGTCAGGACCCCCTTTTCGCGTTGGGCCGCCAGGTCTGCCAGGTCGTGAGTGACGTCGGTGCGTGCAGCTCGGCGGGCGTCGGCTGCCGGCGCGACCTCTATCTGGACGGACAGGGTCCGGATGATCGGATGAGGCATCCGTGAGAGCAGCGGCGCAAGCCACATCGCCGTGCGTGGACCTGTCTCGACTGAGTCGATCGGGATCTGCGCGGTGCGGTGCCACCACTGCTCGGGCTGCCCGTCCGGCCCGATGCCGTCGGTGATCGTCGCGGACAGCTCGTCGTGGGACGCCACCCAGGGCGCGTCAACGTCGACGTCCCCGGCCTGGTCGATCGGCCAGGACGGTGCCTGCATGTGGCGCAGCACTGCGGCGGTTTGCGCGGCCGTGAGGGGGTCGACCTGTCCCAGCTTGGCCGAGACCAGGTGGGAGCGGACCGACTCGATCTCGGCGGCCATCAGCGCCAACCATCCGGCCTGCGCCGGTCCTCTGCGCCCCGCGGCGGCCCGGAACTCCGTGGTGATCGGCCAAGAGACCACGAAGTAGTGGCGTTGCATCAGCCCAGCGTGGGCAGTCCGCCGCACGACCTCGTCGTAGGAAGCGACCAGCTTCGGGACTGCATGCTCGTCCAGCTGCTCCCAGACCCAGGCCTCGTGATACGCGCTGTCGACCGGGATGGTCCGGGTCAGGGACTGGACCCGCTTCGGCAGCGCAGAGCGCGAGCCGTAGCGGGCCAGCAGCCCGCCGAACGCCTTCCCGACCAGGTCAACGAAAGCATCGGACTCAATGCCGCGGATCGCTCCCTCGACCGCGAAAGCCACCGAGAGATAGGCGGGCTCGCCGATCGGGGCGTGCCAGGCGATGCCCGGCTTGCCAGGGGCGCGCTGGAGCCAGTACATCCCCTGGGCGCCGTCGGGCCAGTCGCGGTACGCGTTCCACTGCCGCGTCTTGGCCTTGCGCTCCGCCCGGGACCCCTGCGCGGGGTCCAAGTCGGCCGGCCGAGTCGCTACAGGTTTGAAGACAACGGTCCCGGTCTTCGCCCGCTCCACCCACCGCTGGCGACCCTGCCAGCGCACCAGCGGCGAACCGCGGTGGGTCTTGATCGTCGCCAGGAACACCAGGGCCGTCGTGGCAACCCAGATCCCCAGGCCCAGGCCCTGCAAAGCGATCGTCAGGACCGCACCGACCGGCGCAACAGCGATCAAGGCGACGGTGCGGGTCCTGCCGTGGGAGCCGCCGAAGAAGCCCCGACTGCCGCCCTCACCACCGAGTACGCGTGTTTGCATCGTTATTCACTCTCTCCGTGTTCCATATGGTCGGCCGCCATGTCGCCGGCGGCCTGCGCCATCCTGGCGGTCGCACCGACCGTCGAGGCGATGCCTTTGACGGCCGTACCGGCGACTTGGAGAGCCAGGCCCACAGGGGCACCCGCCCCTGTGGCGTCCGCCGCGGCACCCGCCGTGTTCAGCGTGTCGCCGACCTTGTCCGCTTTGTCCGCGCCGCTTTGGGCCGCAGCTATGCCGTCGCCGGCTTCGGTCCCTGCTGTCGTCAGGTCCTGTGTCCCGGCGCCGGACTCTGTGCTGCCGCCACCTGGTGGTTCCATCGAGGACGAGCCCGAGCCCTGCGAGGCTTTAGCCGATGCCAGCCTTCCCATCAGGCCACCACCAGGCACACCACCACCCGCGGCGGCATCAGCGCCACCGGCATCGCCACCGGCGTCACCGCCAGCGCTGGCACCGGCGCCGTCGCGCGACATCTGTGCAGTCTGGGAGTCACCCGCTGATTCGGGGTAGCTACCGCCTGACCTGCTGGGTGAGGGCACGGACAAGCTCGGGCCGCCGCCCGACGCGCTCGACGGACCGACCGGAGCGAACTTCGCCAGGGACAGAGGGGAGAGCGTCGCCATCATCAGGGCGATGGTCGCGACCGCGAGATTCGCCAGAATCGTCAGGCCAGGCTTGTCGAAGTTGGTCGCTAGGCCGCCGACCATGCGGAAAGCCACGCCCAGGAGCAGGAACAGCAGTATGTGGGAGCTGCAGATCCCGATCCAGACCATCACCACCTTCAGGCCCTTCTCGCGCTGGCGCGGGTGAACGAGCCAGACCAGGGACAGCGGGATGATCGCGCCGGTCAGGTACAGCGTCACGAGCATGACCAGCAGCACGATAAAGGACAGCAGGAGGGCGATGATCAGGGCGAAAAAGAAGAGGATCGCGACGAAAGAGCCGCCGGCGATCTTCGCCGGGTCGCCTGCCGCGATCGCAGCCTGCAGAGCCGTCGTCGTGCCGGTCACGCTGCTCGTCACGCCCCAGCTGATCAGGGAATCCGTGACCGCGCCCGTCAAAGCCAGGAGCAACGCGCCCGCTGCCGGGCCAAAGATCACCCCACCCAGGAACAGCGGCGTGTAGATCGTCAGCGTCTCCACGACGTCATCCATCGAAATGGCGTGACGCGCCAGCAAGACGAAGTTCCAGCCGAGGAACCCCACGAAGACAAACATCGCCAGGGCAAACGAAACTTGATACGCCGACAAAAACCATGCCGCCGTGAGGTCGGGGTGGGTCAGCTTCTCCAGCGCCGGCAGCACCGTGTCAGCCAGCCCGGCCGCACCCGCCTGCATCTGTTGGGCGATGTACCCCATCGGGTCAGAGGCAAAAGAGATCGCCGTCGCAGCGCCGCTGACCAAGTCACCAACAATGCAAGTTGGTAGCCCTGGGGCAACATCACAGATGCCCATGTCAGCACCCCCCCATGTATGGGAGGCCGATGCTTTTTAGGTTCTCTAGAGGCCGTTCAAGTGTCACATCGCGCAGGTGCCAGGTGCCGCCCACCGCGACGAGATGTAGTGCGCCGGAGACCGAGGCGGTCCCCTGTGACACGCCATTCAGTGAACCCGATTCCGTGCCGAGAAACGACACGGTTGCGCTCCTGCCATCACTGGCTTCGACGTAGTACTCCCCCGATGCGAAGCTCACGCTTGAGACGAGGCCGGAGTGGAGATTTTGCGCACCCGAAGGGAGCTTCCGTGCGGCCGGGGTCGCATCCTTGCTGAGGACCTGCCGAGCAACTGCGGCCTGGAGTGAGGGAACCGGGGTGGTCGAGGTCCACCGGACCAATGCTGCGGTGAAGGCTGCGGCGCCGTTCGCGGTCAGTGGTGCTTGCTGCTGCGCGGCGAGCACGGCCTGATCCGGGTCACCGACCCCTCCGAGGCAGCCATCGGCGAGAGTGGTGCCAGCCGCTGGTGCGGAAGTCGAGACGGGTGCTGGTGCGGAGGTCGCGACGTGTGCTGGTCGCAATAGAGAGGCAGCTGCCCGACCGCGGGGGGCAAACACCGCGACCGACGTCGCGACCAGGGCGATCACAGCCAGCAGCACGATCAAGACCCATGCCCAGCGCGGGAGCCCGCGGCGCAGGACCGAGGCCACCGGCACTGGCGCGGGAGGCGCAGGGGGCGCGGGTTCGATCGGGGTATTCATCGTCATCAGCTGAAGATCGTGATGAAAACGGTCACGATCGGGGCAAGGGCGAGGAGCCCACCAAGGGCAATGGCCGCAAGCTGGGCTTCTTTTTTGGATTCCTTCAGGTTCCCGGGGTGCCCATTTTGGCCATGCGCGATGCCCAGGATCCCGCGGCCCAGGTAGGCAACCGCGATGATGAGGGCCAGACCCCACAGCCCAGCGGCGAGCTTCTGCCAGATTCGCGTGAAGTCGGCCCCGAAGATAGTGAAGTTCGGGATGATGCCGTTGAGCGGGTTATCGATGGCCATTGGCAGGTGCGCGGCAGATATCACCATCGTGTGGTGGGCTATCTGCGTCGCAGAGCCCAGGAAAGTTACGTCAGCAAGCATCGGCGTCTTCTTCTCTCGTTACGTCAGTGAGTGGTGGTCTGGAGCGTGTGCACCAGGTCCAGGTCGGTGGGCGCATACTCCAGCGATTTCACGACCGCAGCCGCGGCGGCCGTCCACGCCCGGGTGGACGCTTCACTGAGCGAGGACAGCGTGATCTCCCCACCGAGACGGATCGCCGGGTCGAAGGGCACTTCGACGACAGCACCGACGCCCAGCTCGGCCAGGCGGACGCGGACTGCGGCAGCAATATCGGGATCTTCCGGGCCACCGTCGTGGCTCAGGACCACGACCAGGCGGGACAGCAGCCCGTCCGGGGCTCCGACCTGCCCGCCGTCGGCGCGCATGACGGCGAGCACCTCCTCAAGGCCGGCCAGGGCGTCGATGGAGACCAGGCACGGCAGCACCGCAGCGTCAGCGGTGCGCAGCGCGGCCAGGTACGCGGGGTGGCTCGGGTTGTTGCCGGTGTCGGTGACCGTGACCCGGTAGTAGGTGTCCAGGACCTGCCGTGCGGACACCACGTCACCTTCAGTCAGCACCGCGCGAGTGCCGGTGGATCCGATCACGTCGGCGTGGGACGTTTGCGGAGCGGTGTAGCCGCCCAGGTGACCAGCGGATCGGACGTCGCTGGCCCGGGCCAGCAGCTCGGCAAGGCCGCGGTGCGGATTGCCTTCTGCTCGGCGGTTCAGTGTGCCGATCGACTCGGCGGCCTCCCATGCGCAGACGTAGCCGCCCCTGATCTGGCCGAGGATGCCCGCGAGGATCAGCGCCGTCGGCGTCTTGCCGACGCCACCCTTGGGGTTGGTGACGATCACATTGACAGCCCGTACCCACGTGGCCCGGCGCACCGTGGCCACGGCGTCGCGGTGCGCCACCTCAGCCCTGTCGGGGCCCACCTTCACCAACCCGCCAGTACCGCGCGTCATGCGTCCACGCCAGCCCCACGTCGCTGGCTGAGGGCGAAGCGGCGCGGACAAAGCCGCAGACATAGGCGCCGCAGACGAGACTCTTACAGGGGACTTCCTGGCGACGTCGTTGTGCCCACTGCCCACCGTACCGACGAGTTTGACCTCACCATCGGGTAGCGGTTCGGAGCCGAGCTGCTGAGCGCCTGAGGAAATGGGCTGCGCCGCTGCGGGCTCCTGATATTGAGCCGTGCGCCCTGCGCCGCGGAACATCTCGGTGGTGTCGGAATGGTCGTCCTGCGCCATGTCCCCTCCTGGGGGTTGAGTGAGTCGCTGTAGTTACTATATGAATACTGTCAATGCGGTGTGATTTACGGCTTATCTGGATCATATCAGGGTAGGGTGCTCTTGTCGGGAGTCACTCGGGCGTGGCATGGGAAGGTGCATCTACCTATGCGCCACCTGGCCACCCGTCTACCCGGAGACATGTCATGCATCCGCAACTACTTGATTTGGAAGGGGCAGCCGACGTGATCGCCGTCAGCCCGAACACGGCCCGCCGTTGGGCAGCCTCCGGACAGCTGCCAGGGGCCCGCATCGGCGGCCAGTGGCGGTTCTGGCTGCCGGCCGTGCTGGAGAGCGTCGTCGGTGCGGACGCCGCCACCCATGCGCAAGGGCTCCCAGAAGGACACGTCGAACCCAGCGTCGTCGGCGTTGCACAGCTCGCCGACCTGCTCGGTATCCACCAGCGGACCGTTGCGGTTCTGCTACGAAACGGCGACATCCCTGCCCGAAAGGCCGGGTATCTGTGGCGCGCGTACTGGCCGGAAATCCGCGACCGCATCGCGGCCGGCCGACCCCTGCGCGATCCTGCCGAACCCGACACGGAGGTCAACACTTGAGATCTAATTGTTCTGCGCTCCTCAGCCAGCAGCGCGCTTTCCGCCGGCACACCAGAGCGCAGGCGGTACGTGTAACGCACTGCACCCGCAGCAACATAGCCGCTGGCACCGACACCACCACGCACGGGCAACAGCACCCTGACTTCCCCGCGGCTAAAGCCGAGGGTTTCTCGTCCGCACCGAGATGAAGAAAGCCGTTGGCGTCGGTGGCGCACTACTGGTGGCGACTGCCGGAGGCCTGGGTTCGCTGGTCCTGCTGGTCGGCGCAGCCGGTGGTTCTAGTGGCTCGGGCGCCCCTGCGGGCCCTGGGGTCGGCGCCGGGATCAGTGCCGCAGTCCCGGCCGCCTTCGCACCGTGGGTAGGCAAAGCAGGTGCGTTGTGCGCACAGTTCCCACCGGCGATCATCGCCGCGCAGTTGGATGCTGAAAGTGGCTGGTCCACGACCGCGGTCAGCCCAGTAGGTGCCCAAGGCCCAGCACAATTCATGCCCGGCACCTGGGCGATCTGGGGTCGCGACGACGACTTGAATGGCACAGTGTCACCCTTTGAGATCGGCGACGCCGTAATGGCGCAGGGCCGCTATGACTGCGCCCTGGCCGCGCAGGTCCGCAGCCTCGGAGGGGACAACACCGCTCTAGCCCTGGCCGCCTACAACGCCGGGCCAGCAGTCGTTATCGCGGCCGGAGGCATCCCCCCCATTCCCGAAACACAGGCATACGTACCGCGAATCATGGCGCTGGCCGCCAAATACGCCGCAGCACCCCCGGTTATCACCGGACAGGTCCCGGGCACGGCCGGAGCCGTCATCGCGGCCGCGGACAGCCAGCTGCGAGTTCCCTACGCGTGGGGCGGCGGCGGCCCGACCGGGCCCAGCCTCGGCTTCGCCCAAGGCGCAGGCACCGTCGGCTTCGACTGCTCCAGCTTGGTGCAGTATGCCTTCGCCCAAGGCGCCGGGTTGATGCTGCCCCGCGTTGCCGACGCCCAAGCACGCGGGGGCATCGCCATCACGAAGGCACAAATCCAGCCCGGCGACGTCGTGGCCTTCGGCAGTGGCGGAGCCTACGACCACGTCGGTATCTACATCGGCAACGGTCAGATGATCAACGCACCCAAAACCGGCGACGTGGTCTCAACCACCACCATCGTCGGCAACTCATATTGGGAGGCCCAGACCTGGGCGATCAGGAGGTACCTGTGAAGCACACGAGCCGCCAACTTGTCAGGCTCTTGGGCGTCCTGCTCGCGGCCGCGACCGTGAGCAGCTGTGGCAGCCAGCACGAGCAGTCCGCACCAACACCCGCTGCCGCGACTACACAGTCCCCCGCACCAACCACGGTGGGTCCAGGTGACTTCCAGACCATTCCCCCAGTTACCACCCCAACCCGGCCACCGCGCGGCGCTGTCGGTGGGCAGGCCGTCGACCTCCGTAGCCCGGACTCCGTCGGCAAAGGGTTCGTCGCCCTTGCCTGGACCTCCGACACCGTCGTGGACCGCACTCCGGCCGACGCCGCACGACGTGCGGCAAAGCTAGCAACGCCAACGCTCGCCCAACAGCTGCGCGCGGCCGTCTCCGCAGCAGCCCCTGGCGCGCAGTGGCAAACCTGGACCGCTCACCACGCCTACACCCGCGTCCAGCTACTACCGAACCACGACAACGGCCAACCCGCCGACACCACCACCACCGCAGTCCGGTCCTGGCAGGTACAGGTGACCCCCGTCGGCGACAACGGATGGACAGGCTCCCCCCAGACACTCGTCGTCTACCTCGCGCTCACAAAATCAGCCGGGCAATGGGCAGTCTCAGACCTACGCGTAGGCCAGTGACCCACACAGCCTCACCTCGATCATCCAGAAAGGGCACCATGACCACCACCACCCCAACTCGACTCCACATAGTTCTCACAGGTACTGCCTTGGTCGCAGCCCTCGCCGTCAGCATCTATCTCCTCTACGCCGTCCTCATCCCCCTGTACTCCAACAGCTTCATGGGCGTCCCGATCCCGCCCAGGCTCGGGAAACAGCACTGAAGCGGCAGCACGGCGAATTATGAAAACCGCGACACGCCGCCCGAAGTGCGGCCATTGGTACCAAAACTGCGATTGGATGACCGCTATGGCAGCAGTCAAGGGACGCACGCACCGGACAGGCGTCGCAGACGCCGTTCAGTTCAAGACCCGGATCCATGCTGCGCGCAGGGCCAAGGCCTCGCAGGTCGCTGACGCTCTCGGCATCAGTCTCGGCGCCTACATTGACGCTCTGCTCGATCGCGAACAGCTCGACGAGAGGGGTCGGCCTGTGTGGTGGCAGGACCCCGTGCCGCGGGATCAGGAGGAGTTGCCACTGTCGCATTCTGCCTAGGGCAACGCCCCTGAAATGACGAAAGCCGCCGTTAGCGCGGCGGCTGCGTCTAAAGCATTTTGGCCCGGTGTCATCCGGGACCTTATTTGAACCACTCTGCGAGAGAGGTCGCTTTGTTGTGCCCAGAGTAGCAATGTCCGACCCAGATCCGCACTCCCCCGAAACGACTCGGCGTGTCGCGTCTGCAGGCGGCCCAGAGCGCGCACGCCTTCCCCGGCCGTTGGTGGCTCTGGATGCCGTCCTCTTTCAGGGTGATGGGTGGTTCGCGATCGACGAGGCGAACGGGCGCTGCAAGGGAGTCGCAGTGCCTTCGCTTGAGGCGGGCCTGGCTCTGGTCGGTGACGGACCTGTGGCCTCGATCGTGGGCCGGCTGCGCCCTGAGGTCAGGGTCGTCGATATCGACCTCGAGGGCGAGCGTGGATATGCCGTCGCCGAGGCGGTGACCGCTTGGGCTGGCCGGGTAGGGGTGTGGAGCCTGGTGCGTCCCTCCGGTGGGGCAGACGGGCGCTGCCACGTGTTCGTGGCCCCCGAGGGT
>Ga0182014_10000847_pt1 | contig 41793 bp, 27 predicted proteins | sample 612S2DmetaG_FD_120489 | JGI IMG/M metagenome (GOLD analysis project Ga0182014, IMG submission 120489) | Permafrost microbial communities from Stordalen Mire, Sweden - 612S2D metaG | ecosystem: Environmental > Terrestrial > Soil > Wetlands > Permafrost | place: Sweden: Stordalen | collected... | reverse complement strand
CGTTTGTGAGCATCATGCAGGGCTGCAATCAGTACTGCACGTTCTGCATCGTGCCCTACACCCGCGGGGAGGAGCGCAGCCGGGCGATCCCCGAGATCGTGGCCGAGTGCCGGGAACTGGTCGCGCGCGGCGTGAAAGAGATTACGCTGCTGGGACAGATCGTCACCAGTTACGGCCGGGGCCATATTCCCGTCAGGGAGGGCAAGTCGCCATTCGTGCAACTGCTTGAAGCGGTCAATGCGATTGAAGGGTTGGAACGTATCCGATTCACGTCCCCGCACCCGAAAGGCTACGGGGATGACCTGGTGGAAGCTTACGGGCGGCTCGGCAAGCTGGCGGAAAGCGCGCACATTCCCGTGCAAAGCGGCAGCGACCGGGTGCTGAAGCTGATGCACCGCGGCTACACGCGGGAGCGGTTCCTGACCATTATTGAGAAGCTGCGGCGCGTGCAGCCGGGGATGGGCATTAGCACGGACTTCATCGCCGGATTCCCAGGTGAGACGGAAGAGGATTTTCAGCAAACGCTATCGTTGGCAGATGAGGTCGGCTTCGCCCAGGGATTCGTTTTTAAGTACTCGCAGCGGCGCGACACGCCGGCGGCGGAGATGCCCGACCAGGTGAGCCAGCCGGAGAAGGAGGAGCGGAATCAGCGGTTGCTCGAAGTGGTGAACACTCACGGCGCGCAACAGCACGAGAAGTTCGTGGGCCGGCAGGTGCAGATTCTGGTCGAGGGGCCGAGCAAAAGGAATTCCGCACGCATGATGGGCCGGACGCGCTGCAATAAGATCGTGGTGCTCGATGCTTCGCCGCGGGAGTGCGGACGGCTGCTGGACGTGAAAATCCAGCACGCCGGCACTTTCACGCTTTACGGGGCTGTGGACGAAACCCGCTGATGCGCTTGCCCGAAATGCAGCCCCAACCAGGGCGACCTGACACCGATGCCGGGAGACGATGAAGCTGCGCTGTCACCCTGGAGGGCTGATTCAAGAAGCCAGCCATATCGGGGCGGGGACGGCCTCGTCCCTGTTGGGGTGCCGAAGTTTCGGGGGAGAGACCGTCCCCGACCCTTGCTTGAATTGGCCCTCGCCTCCTCTTCTGGTGGCACATCGCAGCTTGCGTCCGCCGCTTCGATCTTCCATGCTCTGGCCTCGATTACTGACATGACACTGAAGCTTTCAATCCTGAGCATCCTGCTTGGCCTGGGCATGGGTCTGCCGCAGATCTATGGCATCGCGAAACCGGCGGCCTTCGCCGCGGCGGTGAGGAAATTCCCGCGGTCCCTGCCGTGGGGTGCTGCGCTGATGGCCCTTGGCACACTCTGGTTCCTGTGGAATCTGAGTCAGGAGTCCATTGCGGATTTCGCTTCATACAAGAACATCCTGTTTGGCGGGTTCGCCGGCGTGGGTTTGGGCACCTGCATTTTTGTGCAGGATTTCCTGGCGGTGCGGGGGCTGGCGGTCGTGCTGTTGCTGCTGGCCAAGTTGATGGTGGACACGGGGCGTCCGGCGCTGCCGCAAACGCATTGGGTGTTGGTCATTCAAACCTGGGCGTATGTTCTAGTGGTCGCGGGCATCTGGTTCACGGTCTCGCCGTGGCGCTTGCGCGATTTTCTGGCCTGGGGCACCGCGAATGAGCAGCGCATCAAGGTAGGCTGCGGGCTTCGGCTGGCGTTCGGTTTGTTCGTGGCGGGGCTGGGGCTAACCGTATTCAGATCGGTGGTTTAGGTGCTCCTCCGGTCTCGGATGTGTTGATCCCGTGAGTTCATTCCAGGGCAGGATTCTGGTCATTCGCGGCGGGGCGATCGGCGACTTTATACTGACGTTGCCAGCCATCGCGGCGTTGCGCCGGCAATTTCCTGAAGCCCACCTCGAGGTGCTGGGCTATCCCCACATCGCGCAACTGGCCCTGGCCGGCGGCCTTGTAGACCGCGTCCAGTCCATCGAGGCGGGCGCGCTGGCCGGCTTCTTCGCGCGCGCCGGGGAGCTGGCCGAGAACCTGGTGGACTATTTCTCCGAGTTCGATCTTATCCTGTCTTATCTGTACGACCCGGACAGGATCTTCGAGACCAACGTGGGCCTTTGCACGGAAGCCCAGTTCATCGTGGGTCCGCACCGGGCAAAGGATGCAGCCCGACTCCACGCCGCCAAAGTCTATCTTCAGCCATTGGAGCGGCTCGCCATTTTCGACGCTGACCCCGTCCCGCGCCTCGCGCTCGGCCCTCGGTCTCCGGCTATCAACCATCAACGATCGGCTATCAACCTGCTTGCCCTGCACCCGGGCAGCGGCAGCGAGAGCAAGAACTGGCCGGAACCCAAGTGGGCGGAGTTGCTCGAGCATTTGATGAGCGCAACAGAGTTCGATTTGCTCCTCGTGGGGGGAGAAGCGGAGGGGGAACGGCTCCAACGTCTGGCCGCAGGGCTTCCGCCCACGCGGGCCCGGGTGGCGCAGAGTCTGGCACTGGCAGACCTGGCGCACCTGTTGGTGGGTTGTCGGGCGTTCGTTGGCCACGACTCGGGGATTTCGCATCTCGCGGCGGCGGTGGGCCTGCCAGGGTTGGTGTTGTGGGGTGACACGGCTGAAGAGGTCTGGCGACCCCCGAGTGAGAAGGTGATTGTGCTTCGCCATCCTGCAGGTCTGGCCGGGTTGCCGGTTGAGGAAGTTATGGATCAGTTGCGGAGGGTGTTGGTCGCGAGCTGTGGATTGACACAGAGCCCGGGATCGGCAGCCTAGGCGCATGTGTGAGCCATCAGGAATCCGCGGCGTGATCTTCGATATGGACGGCGTTCTGACCGATTCGGAGCCGCTGATCAATGCCGCGGCGATTGGCATGTTTAGCGAAATGGGGTTGGAGGTCCAGCCCGACGACTTCCTGCCGTTCGTCGGCACTGGCGAGGACCGCTATATCGGCGGCGTAGCGGAGAAATATCACTTTCCTCTGGATCTTCCCGCGGCCAAACGGAGGACATACGAAATTTATCTTCAACTTGTCCCGACCCGGCTCAAGGCTTTTCCCGGCGCGCCGGAGCTGGTTCGCGCCTGCCGACAGGCTGGGCTGCGCGTGGCGGTCGCCTCCAGTGCGGACGAGGTGAAGATCAGTGCGAACCTGCGGCAGATCGGATTGCCGCCGGAAACTTGGGACACCGTCGTGACCGGAGAGGATGTGGGACCGAAGAAACCGGCGCCGGACATCTTTCTTTCGGCTGCGGCGAAGCTCGGCCTTGTGCCCGCGCAGTGCGTGGTGGTCGAAGACGCGGTGAACGGTGTGCAGGCCGCCAAGGCTGCGGGCATGCGATGCGTGGCAGTGGCTCAGACTTTTCCGGCAGCGCAGTTGCAGAGGGCAGACGTGGTGCGGCAAAATATCGCGGAGGTTTCGATAACGGATTTGGCCGGCGCAGCGACGGACTCCGCCCGGAATGCGTTACCGCCTTTGATCGGGGAGTCTTCAACCAACACAGCGGTTTGACCAGGTCCGGGGACAGCAGGTCCATTGAGAGTTTGGGCGACACTGGGTTTCACGGCGGCCGTGGCTGGGGCATTTATTCTGGTGCAGTCAATGGTCGTAGTGGCCTGGGTCATAATCGGCGCAGCATCCGGGCGATTGGTGGCGCTGAGGAGCTTGGAAACGAATGGGTTGCTCCTGGCGCGAGCCACTTGTGTCTCAGCGCCCGTAGCCATTGGGTTGACCTGGTTCTTCGCCAGGATGCGCCGAGAGATACGCGTGGCCGATTACCTGGCCCTGCGTCCGGTGTCGCCCAAGGCGGTTCTTCAGTGGGCGACGGCTATGTCCGCCTGAAGACAGGCTCGTTCTACGCGACGATCTTCCTGTAGGGCCTAATGAACCTGGTGGCCATGCTCGAAGTCGTGGTGGTGCTGAGACACTCCAGCCCGGCCGGATGACGATGGTGACAAGCAACCTGGAGACATTCGGCAAGGGAATTGCTTGTAGCAGGATGCGGCGGGCTGAGATGCCCCGAATTCGAATCCTGATGGACAAACGGGCGGGGGCTGGCTTAGGTTTGCCCAGCTTTGAGACACCGGCTTGGGCACCACGATACTCCTACCGACTGCACGGCTGTCGGTGAGGGTGGGCGAACGATGAAACGAATCCTGGTCATAGACGACGAAGATTACTTGCGAGAGATGGTGCACATGGCGCTAGTCCAAAAGGGCTATGAGGTGATTGACGCCGAAAACGGCGCGGTGGGCATCGACAAGGCGCGCAAGGAATTGCCCGATCTGATTCTTTGCGACGTGAACATGGAGAAGATGGACGGCTATTTGACGCTCTCATCTCTGCGCAACGGACCTGCGACCGCCGGGATTCCGTTCATTTTGATGACCGGTCTGGCCGATAACGCGGGGATGCGGCATGGCATGGAGTTGGGCGCGGATGATTATCTCCCCAAACCGTTTACCATTGAAGGACTGTACGCAGCGGTGGAGGCGCGGCTTAAGAAGGCCCAGGCCGTACGCGAGGAAGCCGAGAAGAAACTGGCTGATTTGCGCGACAACCTCAGCATGATGCTGCCGCATGAATTGCGCACGCCCTTGAACGGCATCCTGGCTTACGGCGAAATCCTTGCCGCCGAGGCCGCTACTTTGCCGGCGGAGGAAATTGCCGAAATGGGGCAGGTTATCCATGACTCGGGCAAGCGGCTCGAACGGCTGATCGAGAACTTTCTAATCTATGCTCAGATCGAATTGCTGGGGGCGGACGTGCAGAAGAGCGCCGCCTTGCGCCACAAGCAGACGCAGTCCCCCGCGAAACTGATCGAGGACCGCGCCCGGGGCCAGGCGCGGGCCGCCGGCCGACCGGATGACCTGAGGCTGGACCTGGCTGACGAGCCGGTGCCGATATCCGAGGGCTACCTGGCTAAGATTGTGGATGAAGTGGTCGAGAACGCCTTCAAGTTTTCCGAGCCCGGCACACGGGTGGAGGTGACGCTCTCAGGCTCGCCCAATGGCATCGTGCTTTCCGTTACCGACCAGGGCCGCGGTTTCTCCACTGAGCACATTACTAAAGTGGGCGCCTATATGCAGTTCGAGCGCGCAATCCAGGAACAACAGGGCCTGGGTTTGGGTTTGGTAATTGCGAAGCGCCTGACCGAATTGCATGGGGGCACGCTTTCCATACAAAGCGAGAGGGGCGCCGCCACCACCGTGGCGGTGAAATTGCCCCGAGCGGCTGCCAGTTGAGGCTGGGGCTCCAGCCAGAGGCTAAGGAGGCCAGGAGCTCAAGTTGTGCTTGGCCATTTCGCCCAGGATAAACTTGGGCAACAAGTGCAGCAGTGCAAAGATAAGAATGACGCCGACCAGGGGGCTGAAATCGAACCTGGCGACTCGGAGCGGCAACCATCGAAGCGGCACCAGCATATTGCTGGCCGTGGCACCGATGAATTCCCACAAGGCGTTAGACCCCAAATACACATAGCTTGCGACCAGATGCAGGAGGAGGAACACCGGGAGCAAGTACTGCAAGGTGATCATAAGCGAGCTTGCGATGAGGACGCCTTGCTCTGCCAGATGCGCGGTGGACTGCACCCGGCTCGTAATCCCAAGCTGCACCAGCAAAGGATACAGAGCGATCCAGAGGCCCGTGACCAGTAGCAAAGGCAGCAGCAACTGCAAGATCAAGGGCCAATGGGGAACCGGGCCGAGGTGCAGGCGGACCATCTTTTGTATGGGATCAGGCTCAGGGTTGTGCCGGTTGATGATCGCCAGGGTCAAGAGCCAGCAATAGCAAATAATTAGCATGCGCGCAAAGCTAAGCACCGAAAAGAGCATGACCGGGAGCAATCGGTCGCTGTGAAACCTAGGCACAAAGAAACAAAGGTTGAGTCCGGGCCTCCACTCCGCTTCAGGGCCGATCTGCCGGTAGAGCAATGCGCGAAGGACGAGCAGCGTCGCCAAGCCGGCCAGGTGCTGCCACCCCTTCAACTGGCGCGGCTCGGTGCGCCGCAGAGTGCCCACCAGCGTTGCGGGCGTGGTCTTGACCAGTGGGTCAAACCGTAGGGAACGCCAGCTTAGCCAGATCAAAACTCCAGCCAGGTTTAGTATGAAATCGATCAGGCCCATGCGAACGTCTTGCGGGTTGTGAGTTCCGTTAATCCGACCTTGAACGATTCCTGGCGGTCACGCAACAACCATCACACGCCGCGCACCGCTCTCACATCAGCTTCAGCAGAGTCTCCGCCATCTCGGACGGGGTCGGCGCGACGCCGATACCGGCCTCTTTGAACGCGGCGATCTTTGCCGCCGCCGTGCCTTTCCCGCCGCTCACAATGGCCCCCGCGTGGCCCATGCGCCGGCCGGGCGGCGCCGTCGCGCCCGCAATGAATCCGGCGACCGGCTTCCGGCAGTTGCTCCGAATCCAGGCGGCGGCCTCCTCCTCGGCTGAGCCGCCAATCTCGCCGATCATAATGATGCCATGCGTGTCCGGGTCGGCATTGAACAGCTTGATCACGTCCAGGTGCGAGGTGCCATTAACCGGGTCGCCGCCGATGCCAACGCAGGTGGATTGGCCCACGCCCCGGCAGGTGAGCTGCCAGACTGCCTCGTAGGTCAGCGTGCCGCTGCGGGAAACTACGCCGATGTGGCCCTGTTTGTGAATGTAGCCGGGTGAGATGCCGATTCGGCAGCCGCCTTGCGAATCCTTGCCGGGACCGGGCGTTACAAGGCCAGGACAATTGGGGCCGATCAGCCGCGTGGCCTTGCCTTGCATGGCCCGCTTCACCTTCACCATGTCATTGACCGGGATGCCCTCCGTGATGCACACGACCAACTCCAGCCCCGCGTCCACGCCTTCAAGAATCGCATCGGCGGCAAAGGCTGGGGGCACAAAGATGGCGGACGCCGTCGCCCCGGTTTCCTTCATCGCCTGAGCCACAGTGTCGAAGATCGGGACCTTATCGTCAAACCGTTGCCCGCCCTTGCCCGGGGTGACGCCGGCGACGATCTGCGTGCCATAGGCGAGGCTTAGTTGGGTGTGCCGTGCGCCGAAGCTGCCAGTGATGCCCTGGACCAGGACGCGAGTCTGAGGAGTGACGAGGATGGACATGGGAAATGGGGTGTTAGAGAGTTGGAGTGTTGGGGGAAAGCAATCGTCAGTCTGTTGGGTTTGGTCGAGGCGCTTCGTGTGTGAGCTTCTCTTTGATGGCGCGCAGTTGCTTGACAGCCGCCAGATCGTGTTCTCGTCCCACCGCCTCCTTTGCAGCAATCAGGGTGTCAACGTTTAGAATGCGAAACTTGCCGTAGGACAACTTGAAAAAGACGGAGCGGCCTAGAGCATCTTCGTAACCACCAACACCCTTGATTTCGCCGAGGCAATCCAATTTGCCAAGGTCCGTTTGCAGATACAGATTCTTCAGCCGCCCGCACAGCTCGTCGGTAAGCTCAAGTGGCAGCTTATTGGCGGCGAGGCGGTGAAAGAGGTGGAGTTCCTTCACGGCCGCTTCGATGCGGCGGAGGTTGGCGGGCGTGAACCTGCAACATACTTCGAGGTCTCTTGTCACGAGCGAAACCCCGTGCATGATGGCGCAAAAACCGCCAATGATGACGAACTCCACTTGCTGAGCCTGCAGCCGCGACAGAAGGGCTTGGTCATCCTGAACGGTCTTCATCATTTAATTCCCGCGCGGCTTCGATCTCAAGCAACAGGTTCAGAGCGTGTTGGTGCTCCGCGATTCTCTGCTCCGGAGTCATAAACAGCGCATCTTCCACCAGCGACATGTCAAAGCCATAGTCACACGCTGCCCGCCACGCCGGGCCGGCATCGGGCGGACAAACGTAGCCGCGGTTGAGTTGTTCAATGAGCGCTTCGTCCAGCACAAAAACAGTTTACCGCGCTGAAACCGCCTGGACCACCTTCTGCGCCGCGTCGGCCATCGAGCCGCCGCGGATAATAGTGAGCCCGGAGTTGGCCAGGGTCTTCTTGCCGGCCTCGACGTTGTTGCCTTCGAGCCGCACCACCAGCGGGAGTCGCAGGCCGGTTTCCTTCACCGCGGCCACGATGCCGGTGGCGATGACGTCGCAGTCCATGATGCCCCCGAAAATGTTGACCAGGATGCCTTTCACGTTCGAGTCCTGCAGGATGATCTTGAACGCCGCGGCCACCTGCTCCCGGCTGGCGCCGCCACCGACGTCCAGGAAGTTGGCCGGCCGCCCACCGAAGTGTTGGATGATGTCCATCGTCGCCATCGCCAGGCCGGCGCCATTAACCAGGCAGGCGATGCTGCCATCGAGCTTGATGTAGTTCAGGTTGAACTTGCTTGCCTCGGTTTCCAGCGGCGCTTCCTCCGCCAGGTCGCGCATTGCCTGGAGGTTCGGATGCCGGTAAAGCGCGTTGTCATCGAGCGAGAGCTTGGCGTCCACCGCGAGCATGCTGTCCTTGCCTTCCCGGCTGCGGACGACACAAAGGGGATTAATCTCCACCAGTGTCGCGTCACACTCCCACCAGGTCTTGTAAACGCCGAGCACCAGTTTGGCCGCGAGGCCGATCAATTCGCCCTTGAGACCAAGGGCCGTAGCCACTTGGCGGGCCTGGTAGGGCATCATGCCGACGGCGGGGTCGATGGATTCCTTGAGAATCTTCTCCGCCGTTCGCGCCGCCACCTCTTCGATGTCCATGCCGCCCTCGGTGCTGGCCATGACCACCGGACGCGACGACGCGCGGTCGAGCAGCACCGCCAGGTATAGCTCCTTCTGGATTTTCGGCGCGGCGACGACCAGCAGTTTGCTGACGAGCCGGCCCTCGGGGCCGGTCTGCTTAGTGACCAGCACATTGCCGAGCATGGCCTTGGCCTTCTCGCTCACATCCTCCGCGGTCTTGCACAGCTTGACGCCGCCCTGGTAGCCGCTCTTGAAGGTGCCTTTGCCCCGGCCGCCGGCCTGAATCTGCGACTTGACGGCAATGAGATCAGCGCCCTCCGCTAAGAGCTTCTCGGCGATGCCCTTTGCCGCGTCCGGCGTGTCGCAAACGTCCCCCGGGGGCAGGGCGACTCCGTATTGTCCCAACAATTGTCTGGCCTGGTATTCGTGGATATTCATGGCTGAAAACAAGGTTCCGTGGCTTGATCACACCCTTTGCGGCGACCCTCCCATTTTCGGCGACGCATGCATCCGGTGCAGCCCATTTGGCTCATTTAGCTCACTTGGCCCATTCCGCCGACTGGGCGCCGCAACACCCCACGCCTAATCATTTCCGCTCTTTGATGGGCAGGTAATGATTTAGTGTGGGCCCGGTATAAATCTGCCGCGGCCGATAGATGCGGGTCGGCGCTTCCATGACCTCCTTGTAGTTGGCGATCCAACCCGGCATGCGGCCGATGGCGAACATCACCGTGAACATCTCCACCGGGATGCCGGTGGCGCGCATGATGATGCCGCTGTAGAAGTCCACGTTCGGATACAGCTTGCGCTCGACGAAATAGGAATCGCGCAGAGCCGCCTCCTCCAGGTGCTTGGCAATGTCCAGCAGCGGGTCGCTGATATGCAGTTTGGCCAGCACGTCGTCGCAGGCCTTCTTGATGATCTTCGCGCGCGGATCATAATGCTTATAAACCCGGTGGCCAAAGCCCATGAGCCGTTTGCCGCTGTTCTTGTCCTTGGCCGCGGCGATGAACCTCGAACCGTCATCGCCCGACTTGTGAATCTCTTCGAGCATCTCCAGCACCGCCTGGTTGGCCCCGCCATGCAGCGGACCCCACAGCGCGCAAACCCCGGCCGCCGCGCTGGCGAACAGGTTCGCCCGGCTCGACGCCACCATCCGCACCGTTGCCGTCGAGCAGTTCTGCTCATGGTCTGCGTGCAGCAGGAAAATCAAGTCCAGCGCTTTGACCGTCTCGGGCTTCAGGTCATAATCCTTGTTCGGCAGCGAGAACATCATGTGCAGGAAGTTCGCCGTGTACTTCAAGTCGGGCTTCGGGTAAATGGCCGGCAGCCCGCACGATTTGCGATACGAAAACGCCGCAATCGTCCGCACTTTCGAGAGCAGGCGCGCCGCCTGTACCACAAAGTTGTCCCGCATCTGCTCCGTCAACAGCTCGGGATGATAACAGCTCGTCGCGTTGATCATCGCGGAGAGGATAGCCATCGGATGCGCATTAGGCGGGAAGCCCTCGAAGTGGTACCTCATGGCTTCATTCAGCAGCTCATTCCCCGTCAGCAGATCCGAGAAACGCCTCAGCTCGGCGCTGCTCGGCAGCTTGCCCATGATCAGCAGGTGGGCCACCTCGATGAACGTCGATTTCTCCGCCAGCTCCTCGATCGGGATGCCCCGGTAACGCAGGATGCCCTTCTCTCCGTCAATGAAGGTGATCTGACTCTTGCACGAGCCGGTATTCCCATAGCCATCGTCCAGTGTGATATAGCCGGTTTGGTCGCGTAAAGTGGAGATGTCCACTGCGCGCTCCTGTTCGGTTCCTTCGATAAGCGGGAGCTTGCAGCTCTTCCCATCCAGTATCAGTTCGGCGGTTTTGTCCATAAACAACATTCTCTAAACGTTCAGAGCGTCGAAAATAATGCAATCCCGAATTCCGAGGCAATCCTAAACCGCGCATTTGTGAGTTAAATGCGATTTCATTTGAAACGCGGCCACGCCAGCCCTGTCAATCCGCCGCTGCGGCGCAGTGGCGCCTCTGCCACGGTTCAACTGCGCCGCCCCCGGGCGCGACCTCGCTTGGTAGGGACGCGTTCCACCGCGTCCGCGACTTCGCCGGGAAAAAGTGGGACACGGTCGAACGCCTCCCTGCCGGAACAGGCACGAGCCGCTGTAGTGCGATCGAAATCTCCTCGGGAGCAAAACGGGAGCATGGCCGCTCACCTCCATCTCGCTTGGCTTCGGGATGACTTTGGGGTGGCTTGTACCACGCATGTACCTCGCATGTACCTGGCTTGCACCTCCCAATCCCCTCCCAAGCACATGGCTTGGACCTAGCATGTACCACCCATGTACCTGGCTTTGGGCCGCTTGGCCCGGCCTTCATCCTTCATCGTTCATCCTTCATCCTTCACTTCGGGGTGGCTTTGGGGTCGCATTGGCGTGGCATTGGCCGGCGTGCCAAGGAGCCGCTTTCCCCCGGGCCGAACCGCGCTTCCGCCCGACGACTTTGGACTTTGGACTTCTGGCTTCCCGCTGACACGGCGGCGGCCCCGCCGGAGTCACGCCGGAGCCTCGCCGTAGTACCTCTTATCGGTGATAAGAGGTACTACGGCGAGGCTCCGGTGAGGCCCGCCCGCGATTGGGGAGGGCTGAGCGAGGACGTCGCGGGCTCCTTGATTATCGTTATCTGGCAGCAGCATCTCAAAGGGTTCAGCGCATCCCCTTGACCGCCAAGCACTTGCGGAGCCGACGCGGCTCCGCGCCTGGATTGCGCCCAATCGTTGCTGGAGAGCCAAACCCGTATCCCGGGCTCATGGAAAGGGATTTGACCCTTCGGCTGATTCGGACGGCGGTGGACCGCTCTCGCCGGGAAGCGCTACCTGGCGTTTCCGGGCTCATCCAGCGGGCTGCGAACACCCAATCCCGGCCTGGCCATCATGTGCGTGTAGATTTGCGTGGTCGAAACCTCTCGCCCGGAATGAACCCCTCGCGAGGCCTGGACGCCTTTGCTCTCCCAATATATGAGCCCATTTTATTGATAAATACTTATGGACAGCCACTTTGGAAAACTCTATTCTCTCCCTATGACGCTTCGGAAGGCATTCAATATGGGGCCCATTACTTGTTAAGTGGCCCGGGTGCTATGCAGTATATTCATCGAGCCGTCTTGCTGCTAATTGTGGCAGTTTTCTGGGCTGGCTGTTGCGGACCTCATACTACTGGCAACCTGCCGGGAGCAACATCTAAGATAATCAAGGCGGAGCCTCCGCCGTGGCAATTCTTTCTCACGATTACGCCAGAACAGATTCGGGCAGCGCGATCTGCGCCGGAATGCCGCTCAGCGGACAATGATCCTGACGGGCATTGGGGCACGCCTTGGGAGGGTAGTGAACTCTCCATACGGTTGCAGAAGAATGTCTTCACCAATGGGGAACCCATCGTAGCATGCGTCACTCTGCGTAATGTCGGGGCCAAGGTACTCTACTTCTGGGTCTCCACACCCCAACCGGAAAGGAACACGGAGGTAATTGTTCTGCGAGGTCAGGAACGCCTGCCACCCGCAGATGGCCCAAAACCGGGGCAGAGCTTTCAGCAAAGGTTGAGATACGTTTGGCAAGGCTCGCAGCACCAGGAGCCACTGATGCCTGGCACACAACGGCAGTTTCTTCGTGACCTCAGTGAGATGTTCGACCTGACGCTTGCCGGGTCCTACTCTGCTCACGCCGAGCGGGAGGTTGTCGCCCTCGATCGAGTGCCGGACCGACCTGGCTATCTCAAGGGCTCTAATACCAAACTTCTGTCCGGTACTGTCGTGTTTCAGGTGGTCGGGGCTCGCCACTCAGAGTAGCCTGCGCCAATCCGCATGAAGCCACTTAACAAAATCACTGGAGCGAATGCGGGCGGGCCACGTCAGTTGCCAATGCGAACGCACTGGGCCACCCGCATCGCTCAGTTTCGTCGTTATTGTGAGGAAGTGATGAAACCGCGCGAGCAACCTGTGGCTCCCGTAATTCAAGCTTGCAAACCGTAGATTAGTCCGAGTAGATACGCCGCCGAGAGGCGGACTGGGGATATATTAGGATGGTTTTCTTTGCTTGACCTGGGGTGGTTACCAGAGCCCGATAGCCCGGGCAGCAGTTCTGTCCCGGGGGGGGGCATTGCCCAGACGCGTCCGGGCTGCGGTGGCCGGTGCCTGGGTCGGCAATCGGGTTTGGGAGGACGGATTTGGCAATTGGAAACGGGGCTGGCTGCGGCACACCACCTGTGGGGTCAAACGCCGGGGTGGACATACCAGTAATAGCGCTTTTTCAGGCGTTTCTGGCTTTAAGGGCTTCAAACTGCAACGGTTGGGCACGTTCGTGGGTTCGGGGCAGGGATGCGAAAGGGGCCGGGGAAGACGCGGGGGAATCCCTCGTTCTGTGTTTCTTGTCCAATGCCGCTAGGATTTGACCCTCCCCATCCCGGAGGGATGACCGAGAATAGCCCAACGTTTCAACGTTGGGATTCGGCACCCGAAGGCGTTTTAGTCCCGAAGGGACGGCTGAAGCCCGCCGCCGCCGCCGTCCCTTCGGGACTTGGGCAATCCCAAATCTCTGCTCCCAACGTTGAAACGTTGGGCTATTGTCGGATGTCCCTACGGGACAAATACTTATCCCGGTCTCGTGGCCATTCTGGGGGATCAAATCCTAGCGGCCTTGGACAAGAATGTCCGCGCTCCGGCACGGCTCGTTTGCGCCCGTGGGTTCAGCGGCGGCTTCAGGAGCTGGCGCTGGTGTAGCGGCGCATGGAGGCGCGCCAGCCCCATTCAGAAGCGCAAAAGCACACGACGCTCATGGCCAGCAGCAAGACCACTGGCCAGGGAGAGCTCAGTTTGTCAGCCAGCAGCCGCACCGGGACGTTGGACACCAGCAGCATCGGCAGGGCAAAGGTGAATACGGCTTTAAACAGCCCTCGGAACGCCTCGTCGGGCATACGGGCGATGTTGAACAGGTTGTAATAGCCCCAGACAATCCCCTGCGCGCGCACAGTCCAGAAGCTGATGCTGGCCAGCAGGAACATCAAGGAGTAGTGAATCGCGATGCCCGTTACACAAAGCGCCAGGAAGCCCAGCACCTGCGCCAGCGTCGGGGCCAGGTGCAGTTGGCGCGCGGCATAGACTATTAGCGCCACCGCTGAGCCGGCGTTGACAAAGGCCCCGAGATCCACCTGCCGGAGCGACACGAGGAACCGCGTATTGACCGGCAGTAAGAGCAGGAAGTCCAGTTTGCCGGACCGCACCAGCTCCGACAGGTTGGTGCAGTTTACCAGAAAGAAGGCCTGGTAGATCTGCTGAATGAAGTGGCTGGCGCCAACCAGCAGGACCACCTGCCATTTGGTCCACGTGCCGATGTGGTCGGTATGGAGGTAGAGCACGCTGATGAAGCTCAACTGCAGGCCGAACCAGAGCAGTTCCACAAAGATCCAGAGCAGGAAGTTGCTCTTGAAGCTCATCTCGCGCGCGACCGAGTTCTTCCCTAAGGCGGCGTAGATGGAGAGGTAGCGTGATGCGTGATGCGTGATGCGTGATGCGTGGGACGGGTCAGCAACCTTCATTTCTGCATTCTGCATTCTAACTTCTTCCTTCACGTCGTCATCCTCCTACGGCAGAATACTTCTTGATGCCCCGCCGCCAAGCGAGGCGGGCCACGCAATAGGCTGCGATGACCCATAGGGTTTGGATCAGCAAACCGCTTGCGAGGTTTGAACCGGTCGTCTTGCCCATGTAAATGCTGACCGGAAAATAGAGTTGATACGGGAACGGCGTGAAGTAGAGCACCTGTTCCAGCCAGGGTGGCAAGATGTCCAGCGGGAACAGGTGGCCGCTGGCGAGGTACTCGAAAGCAAAGAGAATGAAGATAAACGTAGAGACTTCCAGCACCCAGAACGCCAGCATCGCCATCGCGTAGGAGGTGAAGAACTGGAGCAGCGCCGTCAGGACCGTAGAGAGGAGAAAGCAGCCAAACGCAGTCCAATTCGGCGGCAGCACAAAGTAATGATGCAGGTAGAGGATGAAGAGTGTCAGCGGGATTACCGCGACGGCGAGGTAAGTCACCCGGCCGGACAGAAACAGGCAAAGCCGGTACCACAAGTAATCAATCGGCTTGAGCAGGAACTGGCTGATGTTGCCGTCCTTGATGTCGGCGGCAATTTGCCAATCGTCCTCGTTCACTGCCGTCAACGCGTCCACCACGGTTGTGAGCAGGTAATACGAGATCATCTGCGCCAGCGAATACGTGCCGACGGTCGCCCCTGCGCTCTTGTCGGAGTAGATCTTCTGCCACACGTAAAGCATGGCGATGAGTGGAATGAGCCCGAACACCGCCCGCGCGAGGAAGTTGAACCGGTAGGTCAGATTATTCTGAATGCCGATGTTGATGACATGCCAGTACTTCTTCATGTTGCTGCGTGTGGTTTAGAGCGTAACGCCCGTTACGCGGGTTGGAAAGAGACGAATAAAGCTGGCCTTTTCCTCATGGCTGGATAATCTCTGGACCCGCCGGTAAGAATCCGAAATGCCATGATCGATCAAAAGCACTGTCCGTTTTGCAAGACACTGGCCGCTGACGGGTGCAAGCACCTGGCCGTGGCGGCGGAAGGGCGCGACTTCGTCCGGAGGTGCGTTGAATTGTGCCAGGGGGAGAAGCATTGGCGTGCCCTGGGAGAGCGCCGCCACCGCGAGCGGCTCCTCACCGGCGAATGGTCGCCGGAACGCGAAGACTGCACCTGGCTGGAGACGGCGTTCTGCGACCAGTTCCTCAAGCGGCTGGCGTGGTTCGGGGGGATGGAATACGAATGGCGCTCGGGGCCCAAGCCCCAGCAAACGGGTTTCTGGGTGCTCCTGTGGTCGAAAGACCCGCGGCAGCTCTGGTGGGAATTGCTCGACGAATTCGAGCGGCAGGCCCAGGAAAGACAGCCACCGCGGGCCAGCGGCCCGAAGGCCGCAGTCTGGAGTCCGAAGGCCGGCGCCCGGCACGAACGCGAGCTGCCGCTCTGAAGCAGGTGTTGCCCGAGGGCCAAAGGCCGTTACACTCGGTCCGTGATTCGGAACATTATCTTCGATTGGTCAGGCACGCTCGTGGACGACTTGCCCGCGGTCTGGGAAGCGACCAACTACGTCCTGACGCAATCTGAGCGGCCGGAGATGAGCCTGGAGCAGTTCCGCGCCGAGTTCTGCCTCCCTTTCACGATCTTCTACGACCGGCACGTGCCGCACATTCCCCTCCCGCAATTGGAGACCTGGTTCCACAGCCGGTTCCGCGAGGTGCAGGCGTCGGTCTGCGCGCTGCCCCATGCGCGCGAGTTCCTGGAGTTCTGCCGCGCGCGCAAGCTGCGCACCTTCCTCCTGAGCACCGTCCATCGCGACCACTTTGCCGTGCAATCTGCCCTCACGGGATTCGGCCCGTTCCTGGACAAGCCCTACGTCAACGTTTGGGACAAGCGGGAGAAGATACACGAGATCCTGGAGGAGAACGCTCTGAACCCGGGCGAAACGCTGTTCATCGGAGATATGCAGCACGACATCGAGACGGCCCGGCACGGAGGCATCCACTCCTGCGCGGTGCTCACGGGCTATAACACCCTCGAGCAACTGCGCGCCGCGGAGCCGGATTTGATCGTCGAGCACCTGGGCGAGCTGCGCGAGGCCCTGCAACAGAATGACCTCCACCTCAAGCCCCAGCGCAAACGATTCGAGCCGAGCCATCCGCCCATCGTGACCGTCGGCGGATTGATCTTCAACGGCCCGGGCCAGGTGCTGATGGTTCGCACCCACAAGTGGTCCAACCTCTGGGGCATTCCCGGCGGCAAGATCAAGTGGGGCGAGCCGTCCGTCGAGGCCCTGCGGCGCGAACTCCAGGAGGAGACGGGCCTGGCGGTCACGGAGGTTGAGTTTGTGCTGGTGCAGGATTGCATTCACTCGAAAGAATTCTATCGCGATGCGCACTTCGTTCTGCTCAACTACACCTGCCGGTGCGCGGGCGAGCCGGTGGTTAAGCTCAATGATGAGGCCCGTGAGTCGCGGTGGGTGACGATGGCGCAGGCCTTCGAGCTGCCGCTCAACCAGCCCACGCGCAAGCTGCTGTTGGCCGTGGCCGCGTCAAAACATTGAAGGAAAGAGCATGTCTAAGATTGCGATTGTTGATTTGGAAGTCTTTTACAGTGTCGGCGTCACCGATGAGGAGCGCGCCAAGCCGCAGCGGCTTTTGCTGACGGTGGATATGAGCCTCGATTTCACCTCCGCCTCGGTCAGCGACCGCCTCGAGCGGACGATCAATTACCAGAATGTGGCGGAGCACTTGCTGAAGTTCGGCGAGGGCCGGAAATGGAAACTAGTCGAGAAACTGGTTGCTAACCTGGCGGACTGGATCATGACCGAATACAAACCCGAGGCGGTGATGGTGGAGGCCAAGAAGTTCTCCATTCCACAGGCCGGCTACGTGTCGGTCAGCGTCGAAAGAGCCCAGGAATCGCGCTAGTGCCCGACCCTGGAGATTAGCTGGATTCGCCGTGCGAAGGCACACCGCTTCCAACGCCCTGTAGGCCGCGTGCCCTCACGCGGCGCCCCGTTTATCTAGTAGCCCGGTTCCCCCTCACGGCAAGCGGTCATCGGCTCACCCGGTCCGCTGGTCAGCCCGGCACGCCCGTAATGTAAGTCTGCAACTGGCTGATGGCCACGTGCTGCGCCGAGATGATCCAGTTCACCAAGTCCCCAATCGAGACGATGCCCGCGATCCTGTCGCCGTCCAGCACGGGTAGGTGCCGGAAGTGATGGTCGGTCATCAGCCGCATGCACTCCTCCACGGTGCTCGACGGGCTCACGTGGATGACGTGGCTGGACAGGATTTCCCGAACCGCCGTCGTTTTGGACGACTTGCCCTTCACGATGACCTTGCGCGTGTAGTCGCGCTCCGAAATGATGCCAGCCAGCTTGTCGTTCTCCGTCACCAGCAGCGCCCCCACGTTCTTGTCGGCCATCATTTGGATGGCCTCGAATACCGTAGCGTCCGGCGAGATGGACCAGACGGTGCTGCCTTTGTGGCTAAGGATTTCGCTGATAGTTCCATTTGGGTTCATTGTTGCCACACCCTATCACAGCCGGGAGGGGTTGACACGAACTTTCTTGGGTCAGCGCACGAACTCCTCATAGAAGGTCACCGCCGAGATGACGAAGCCGATGAGGGTGATGATCTGCCGCACCCGCTGCTGCGGAATGCGTTGGGCGTAATGGGAGCCCAGGTAGTAGCCGAGCAGCGTGCCGGCCGTCATCACCCCGGCTTTGGGCCAGTGAATGAGGCCGGCGCAAATGAACCAGACTGCGGCCACGAGATTGATCAAGGAGCCGAGAATGGTCTTCAGGGTGTTCATCTCATGGATGTTGCTCAGGCCAATGAAACCCAGCGAGGCCAGCATCAGGATGCCGATGCCCGCCCCGAAATAACCGCCGTAAATGGCCACGGCGAGCTGGAACAGAATCGCGCCTCCCATCGCATGATGCTTCCCATCGTGAGCGGACTGGCTGTCCCGGGCGGCGAAGTGCCGGAAGGCGCCCTGGGCCACGAAGAGCACCGTGGCAAACAGGATCAGGAACGGCACCAGCTTGGAGAAGGTCTTGTTGCTGGTGCTTGTGAGCAAGACGGCGCCAATCAAACCACCCGCCACGCTCACGGGCACAAAGTGCCATAACCAGGGCCGCACCGGCTCGAGATGCCGGCGGTATCCGTAAATGCCGCCCGAGGTGCCAATGACCAGCGCCAGCGTGCTCGTGGCGTTCGCGATGATCGGCGGTGTGCCGAAGAAGAGCAGCGCGGGAAACGTCACCAGTGTACCTCCGCCGGCAATGGCATTGATGGCGCCGCCCGCCGCCGCGGCGAGCATCAACCCCAGGATTTCGGTCACCGACATTCCTGGCGCGACAGCATAAAGTGGGATGGCCGCAACTCAAGCCCAACCTGCCGCAGCAATTCTCATTTTGACGGACGGAGCGCCGACTTGCAGTCGGCTTAACGCACTCGCTCACCAGAAGACGCCGGTGTTTGCGGGTGTCCAAAGCGCTAGGGATGAGATAGGTACCCAATAGCGATTCTGCTGGCGCAAGCCGCCCGGACCCGCCCGATCGGCACCGTCCGCCCACGCGCAGGCAAGTTGAAGGTTGAGCGGTTCAGGGGCTAAACCGGTCACCACTGTGTTTAACTTTGAAAACAAGCGACCATCGGCCGCAACCAAGGGTTCCTCAACCCGGCTGACTACGAGCTACTCTTGATCCAATCCACCTACGAGCGCTCCGTATGGATCGAGTAGTGGTGGAGCCGCAGGACATCGCGGACCTGACGGAGTAATCTTGGCGACTCTTGTTGATCTTCCATAGCAATCTGCTAATGTTCCAGCATGAGTTTGGCCCTGGAATTGACTCAGGCAGTTTTGACTTGGAAACACGATAATACGACATTACCAGGTCAAACCATCCTGTCAATCAGTGGCCAATATGCAGCGCACGCCGAAGATCACCGCTATAGTGCTCGCAGAACTCACAGTTGTCTTGGGGTTGTTCCTCGCTCTCGCTTACATGTACGGGCCACCCATACGTCTCGGGAACCCTTACAAGATGAGGTTCAACAGCATTCGGCAGGTTGGAGCGATATACCTTCGCCGTCTCGTTGATTCAGGTGAGAATCGCGAGATTACGCCGACGGACTTACGCGATGGCCTGCCAGCCGGATTCCCTTTGGATCTATACGAACTACTGGTACCGCACACTAATCAGCAGGGTGTGGTGTTGGTCCGAGAGGTTGCGCCCGACCAGCACGGAGTGCGTGTGTTCTTCTATGCAGACGGTCATGCACAGGCGCGGCGAGAATAATGGCCTAACTTTGCGCTACACTGGACCGGGAGCAGCCGGTTCAGTTTGGTCCCAATGGCGACGCCGCTGGCGGCTGTTCCCGGCCAGTGAGCTTCGACGTTGGACATGAGCACTCTGCATATCCCGCCGCTGCCGCAAAGAACCAGCCTGTGCTCCTGTGATGAACACGATTCCCCTCCCCCCTCGGTTTGCGTAAGGCTGAGGTTCCCTGTCTTGCGAGAAAGCGATGGCTATGAAGGACTGGGCTGACTTCGTGGTGGGTCAATTCATCGGTGGCGGGGCATTCTTCTTGGGGATGGCGCTGTGCTTGCTCGGCTGTTTCCTGAAATTCTTGTTCAGCCAGAGCAAGATTCAGTCTATCGCGAGAGTCACGATGCTGGTGGGCATTGTGCTTGTCGTTTTATCAGCGTGCCCGTTTTCGTTCTGGGTGTATGGAGTGTTCTTCGCTCTCCTGGCCTGGGCGGCGCTCCGGGCCAACACGGGGCTGTGGCGGGGCAAAAAGACGGGCGGGTTGTTGCTGCTTCTCCTCCTGGCGCAAAGTCTTCTGATGATGCGCGCGGAGGTCCTGCATCGCACGGCGCCGAAGATCCCGTTCGCAACCAGCGACACGCTTTTTGTAATCGGAGATTCATTGAGTATTGGAGCCGACTCGCCGGGCAAGAACTGGCCCGAGTTGCTTGGCGACCTCGCCAGGCTTAGGGTGCGGAACCTGTCCTTTGGCGGCGCGAAAGTGGCATCGTCGCTGGACAGTGCGCTGAACATCAATCACGACGACGTGCTGGTCATACTTGAACTCGGGGGAAATGATCTGCTGGGCGGAACCAGCGTCCCAAAATTCCGAGATGACCTGGAGAAGATGCTGGGTCTGATATGCGGTCCACACCGACACGTGGCGATGATTGAACTTCCGCTTCCACCGTTTTACAATCGGTTTGGTAAGGTGCAACGTGAGCTTGCCAAATCCCACGGCGTAACGCTGATTCCGAAGCGATACCTTGCCAAGGTCATATGCACGCCCGGCGCAACGGTGGATGGCTTGCACCTGTCCGGCGCCGGCCACGCTCTGTTCGCGCACGCATTGTTTGAAATGCTCACGCAAGCTCAGTGAACCGCAGGATGTCCAACCTGGTTGGTGCAGTGGACGCGCCGATAGTGTCTCTGTTTCATATCGTGCATTGCTGGCGGCGCGCCACTGACCAGCGTTGTTCGGCGGCAATTGCACAATCGCAACCGTGTCGAAGTCAAAGATAGCAGAGATTCGGGTAAGCAAGCTCGCGGCTAACCGCGTTGGCACGTTGCTGACCATTGTCCTCTGCGTCGCCGGCGTCATGTTTGCTCGGGTGCTCCCTCACCACGTCGGATTTGCGCCCTGGCAGGCGATAGCGGTGCTCGTCTGTATCGTGATGCTGCTGCCGGTCCACGAGGCTCTCCACGCTGTCGGTCTGCTCCTTTTCGCACGGGTTCAATGGCGTCACATCCGTTTTGGAGTCATGTGGCGTGCATTAATGCCATACTGCCATTGTACTGTCCCTATTTCCGTCCGCGCCTACCGACGCATGGCTCTCCTGCCGGTGTGGGTCACCGGATCGCTATCTATCGCACTGCTGCTCGTTTTTCATGCTGATTGTTTCGGCGCCTTGGCAGGCTTTGCTGTGGCCGTCTGCGTGGGAGACGTATGGCTGGTTTCCAAGTTGAGGCTTTTCGCTGATACTCTGCTTGTGAAGGACAGCTCGTCCCAGATTGGTTGCGATGTGTTTTCGACTATGACAATGATTGCCGAACCTGGCGCTGCACCGAATGGCGGCCTCGCAAGGCCTCCGGACAGTTCGGGATTCACAGAGGGGCCGCCATCGGGGAGCTGATGCGTTGGGCCGCGGTGGCCCTCTGAAATAACCCTATGAAGTCCGCTATAAAGAAAGCAGTCATTCCAGCAGCCGTGCCGGTGCCTGGAGTGATTCTGGGCGTGGATCGGTGACCCGGCGGCCAGTTGAGAAGGACCAGTTCAATTCGTGGAAGATTGTTAATGAGAACAGCGCTGAGAGTATTATCCAGGGCCGTGATGAAGAAGCGGCGAAACATTCCCATTTGCTGGGAGCAAAGTTTTGGGTTCTTTGGGATGGTGTTGTTGGCGCTGACTGCCGTTGGGCGCTGCGACGGTGGCGAATCCGATGACTGGCGCGAAAAAATGGAACCGATCATTCCACAAGGCTATCTCTGCCGCCGCGCAAGCACGGCGATCCTGGTTGATGGGAAACTGGATGAAGCCGCGTGGGCCGAAGCGCTATGGACGACGGATTTCGTGGACATTCAAGGCGCGGCCAAGCCAAAACCGCGCTTCCGCACGCGCGCGAAGCTGCTTTGGGACGACGATTATCTATACATCGCCGCCGAGATCGAAGAACCGCACGTCTGGGCTACGCTTACGCAGCACGACTCCGTTATCTTCCAAGACCCCGATTTCGAGGTGTTCATCGATCCTGATGGCGACACGCACGCTTACTATGAATTCGAGATGAACGCGCTTAACACCAGTTGGGACTTGTTCCTGGACAAGCCTTATATGGATCAGGGCAAGCCGAACAATGCATGGGACATTCCCGGCCTGAAGACCGCTGTCCACGTTAACGGCACACTCAATAACCCAGCCGACACCGACCAAGGGTGGAGCGTCGAAATCGCCTTCCCGTGGAAAGTTCTGGCTGAGCATGCGCGTCACTCCGGCCCACCTGCCGGAGGCGAGCAGTGGCGCATTGACTTCTCCCGCGTCGAGTGGCAAATCACCAGCAACGGCGGCGCTTACAAGAAGGTGCCGGCCACGCCGGAGGACAATTGGGTCTGGTCGCCGCCCGGTGTGGTGGACATGCATCGTCCCGAAATGTGGGGGCTGCTGCAGTTCACTCGCCGGCCCGCCAGCGAAGACGTCGCTGTCGCGGCCATCCCGGGCAAACCCGCGCGCGATCTCGCGCTCGAAGTTTACTATGGGCAACGGGATTTCTGGAAAGCTAACAAACGCTGGGCCACGAATCTGGTTGAGCTGGCGTGGGGCAATCGCCAACTTCCGGCCGGCCTTGAACCACCCATCCTGGATCTGACCTCCGACGGCTACGCCTGCTCGGTGTCTTACAAGGACGGCGAGCGTCGCCGTGTCTGGCGAATTCGTCAGGATCGGCTGCTGAAACTGGACGAAGCGCTGCCGGCAGAAACCGAGACCTTCATTGCAGCCGCTATGGAGAAGCACGGCGATCTGGGCCGCCGCGCGGCGTATTTCCTGGTGGACAATATGCCCGCCAGCGACCGCGTCGGGCTGAGCAGTGAGTTTCTAATGGAGAACCTCTCCCTGGCATTGGAAGCACGGAACAAGTTTCCCTGGGCCAGATCTGTGCCGGAGCGAATGTTCTTCAATGACGTGCTGCCGTACGCGTCGCTAGACGAGCCGCGCGATCCGTGGCGCACGGAGTTCTACCGCATGGCGTCCGACATCGTGCGTGAGTGCAAAACAGCGACCGAAGCCGCCCAGGCATTGAACCGTGAACTCTTCAAACAACTGAACGTTCACTACAACCTGCGCCGCAAACGAAACAACCAAAGCCCGAAGGAATCCATCGAACAAGGCAAAGCCACTTGCACCGGACTTTCCATCATCCTGGTGGACGCTTGCCGCGCGGTCGGCGTGCCGGCACGCGTCGCCGGCATTCCTGAATGGGCCCACAAGGATGGCAACCACACTTGGGTCGAGATTTGGGACGACGACTGGTTTTTCACCGGCGCGGATGAATATGACAAGAACGGCCTCAACCGCGCCTGGTTCAACAGCGACGCCGCCAAAACCGCGCGCAGCACCAATTCTCTCAATCAGATCTATGCCACTAGCTGGCGGCGCACCGGCCAGTATTTTCCGCTGGCGTGGGACCTCGATTCGAGCGATGTGCCTGCGGTCAATGTCTCCGCCCGCTACGCCGCGCTCGGAGCGGACACGAACGTTTCGGCGAGGGTCGTGCATGTGCGTCTGCGGGAAAAGCCCGAGGGCGAGCGATTGTCCGCCGACGTGGAGCTGCATTCTGCGAGCGGCCAGCTTCTCGCGCGCGATCACACCCGGGCCGGCTCCGCTGATTTGAACGACATGCCGGAGTTCGCCTTGCCGGATCATGCGGTCAGCGCCGCTTTTCGTTTCCTGAGAGACGGCGAAGCGAGGGAAAGGGCCCTGTCCTGTTCTTCGAATGTGAGTTCGCAGACGCTTGATTTTGTATGGAACGAACTCACTCCGGTGCCTCCATCCGTCCTGCTCGCCGAGGCTTGGCTGACCCGTCCCGCCGCGGATCGTGGCGCGCCGCCTGATTTCCGATTCGGGCGTGCCGAGACAGAGCGATTGATTTCGCTCGTATGGAACGACCTCTGCAAAGGTAGGGCTGAATCGGCGGCGGAAGAAATGGCCTCGAAGAAGATTGTGATCCGTAACAAGACTCTGAAGTGGATGGAGAAGAGCTTTGGCGACGCGCCGGACGGTAAACACAGCCTCTGGATCACGATGCATGGCGGTGGGCAGGCCACCACGGAGGAGAATGACCGAAACTGGAAAGGGTATTACGGGCGGTATGAATTTCCGCCGGGCAGCATCAACGTCGCGCCGCGCGCGCCCGCCGATAGCTGGAACATGTGGCACGTCGCCGAGGTGGACGACCTGTTCGACCGGCTGATCGCCGACATGGTGCTCCAGCGCGGAGTGGATCCGAACCGTGTTTACCTCATCGGTTACTCAGCGGGCGGTGACGGCGTTTATCAACTCGCCCCGCGACTGGCTGATCGTTTCGCCGCGGCCGGAATGTGCGCCGGGCATCCGAACGATGCCAGCCCGGAGGGGCTGCGCAACTTGCCGTTTTTCCTCTACATGGGCGGCGAGGATTCAGCCTACCGCAGGAACACGGTCGTGCGGGAGTTCAGCGGGAAACTCGATGCATTGCAAGCTGCTGATCCGTCGGGCTACGTCCATCGCCTCACGGTTTACCCCGGTTTGCCTCACAACATGCAGGGCCGCGAAGCCGAGATGATCCCACGCATGTCACCGCTGGTGCGCGAAGCATGGCCCAAGCGCGTCGTGTGGAAACAGGATGCCCACCCCAACCACACCCGATTTATTGGCTGGAGCACGCGCGCGAGGCGGTGCTGCCGAATGAAACCTATGCCGCGCGTGTTGAAGGGCAAACGATTAGCATTGAAGCGCCTGGCTCCGGCAGCCTGACGCTTCGGCTGTCGGACGCGTTGCTGGATCTGGATCGTCCGATACGCGTGTTTGCGGTCGGACGGGCCGTCTTTGAAGGCAGCGTTTCGCGTTCATTCGAGGTGGTCGTCCAGTCGTTGCGCGAACGTGAGGACCCAAGAACCGCCGCCTCGGCACTGCTTCCTGCTTCGTGGTAACTAACTTCGCCTGGCTTGGAAACCGCTCGCTAGCGACCTTAATGATCGCCGTCGTTTTGATTCAGGGCTAGTTCTGTTTGACTTCACCCAGCCGAAGACCATAATCGCGCCGCTTGGGTAATTTATGTTAAGACTTGTTGTCCTCAGCCCGGGAATGACCGGGCGCGCGCAGGAACTGAAGACGGGCAAGACGACCGTTGGCCGAGTGGAGGACAACATGTTTCCAATCGCCGAGCCGTCGGTCTCGAGCCATCATTGCGAGGTCTTGCTGCGCGGCAGCGAGGTTGTCGTCCGGGACCTAAACTCCACCAACGGCACCTTTATCAGCGGCGAGAAGGTCACCGAAAAGGTGCTTAAGCCCGGCCAGATTCTACGCTTGGGGCAGGTTGAAATGCGTCTGGAAGCGGATGCAGCCGGCGCTCCGGCGAAAAAAGAATTCGACCGCACGACAGTTATTTCGGGTGGTGTGAAGCTGACCGAGCTGGAGCAGGCCGCGCGCGGCGCCGGATTCGACACCAAGGGCTCGGGCTTCTCGAAGAAGGACAATCGGGTCAACAAGATCTTCATCGGCATTGGTGTGATACTTGGCCTTGTGATTCTGGCCTTGCTCGTCTACATCGCCGCGACAATCAAGAAATAGGCCTCCCGATTCCCGCACTCCGTTGCCGCCGCTTAGGGCTGGGATCAGCGGTAAGACTAACACCCGTACGCGGCTATCCTTGCCGCGGCTTGCCAGCTCTGCGGCGAGTGTTCGTGGTGGCGGGGCGCCGATTCGGTCGGTCCTTCGACTTAGTGAGCTTGGCGGGCTTGCCCCGCACCTGTCGCCGGACTTCTCCCACCTGACCGGCCAGATTCTTCTCTACGTGTTCCCTCCACACGAAACGGCACGGACAGTCCTTGTTAGGGCATTTGTCCAGGCGGGCCAATTGTTTCCGCCGCTCCCGAACCAGCAGGCTAAGCCTTACCAATTCGGCCTCAAGTTCCGTTGCCGCTCGCTGTTTGCCATTAATCATGAGCACTTCAAGGCTCTATACTAGCCTGTCCGGCAGCACTTGTCATCTGAATCCAAGCGGATTCTCGCCGGCAAACCTAAAACGGTCGCGGTGCCCTGGAATGGCAGATTCCGCCAGGTAAGGCCACCAAGCGCGGCGCTAACAAACAAGTGCCTTGGCAACGACTCGATTTCTTTTTCCATCATTGATTGAACGAAGTCCCGCCTTCCCTCGTCTGATCATTGAGGGTTAGGTTAGGTTAGGTTAGGTTAGGTTAGGGTTTTCATGTGGGGCGGCGCGGTTTTTACTGACCGCGCCGCTTTTTTTGCCCCTGTGCGCGGCTTCGTTCGCAATTCTGAGATGGCAGTAGTCATGCTCTCCCAATCTCAAGAGTATGGAGACATTGAACATCCGGCTGGCCATTTCGGGCGGAAGGAACCTTCCGTGCGGTCGAGTGCGGTCCGCGTAAGCACCCCGACCACATCGATGAAGACATCCGCTCTAAACGGCCCGGCGACTAAGACCCCCCCCTCTACGACCCGTCGCGCACCCAGCCGGAGCCGTATCCTGCTCGTTGACGATCAGCGATCCGTGCGGGAAACGATCAACCTCCTGCTCAGACTGGACGGCTATACGGTCGCCGAAGCCGGCACTGGCGCTGTGGCCTTGGACTTGTGCATGCGGGGGCACTTTGATCTGGTGATTACGAATTTTGAAATGCCTAACATGAATGGCAACGAACTTGCCGCCAGAATAAAGCAGGCATCGCCCACGCAACCGATTCTGATGATAACCGCTTATGCGGACAGGCTTCGTGAATCCGACAACCCGGTTGATGCCATTCTGGATAAGCCCTTCCAGATCCAGGTCCTGCGCCGGGCGGTCGCGAAGCTTCTGTCCTGAGCCGGATTTGAGCGGGGCGCAAAAATAGAGCGGCCACCGGGTTGGTGGCCGCTCTGCAACACAGTCCCGCGCCTCGCCTCCATTCCGAAGCGCAGTTAGTGCTTAATCTCTAGCACATCTCAACACGCCCCGCTATGGGGTGTTCACCCCATAGGCTCGACGCCTTGGGCGCTCGCCCACTGGCGTTCGATTCCCGGTGATCCTCACTGATAAGGCGGCGGTGTGCCCACGCGTGGCTAATCCACGTGGCGGGAAGCGCGGGGTCCGCATTTGCCGAGTGATCACCTCCAAAACTCGGCTGGAGATCTGCCCAAAACTCATCCCCCGAACCCAATCCACTCGTTTCTCAAGCACCGTTGCCCTGCTCACTCCAGCTCGAAGCCTTCGCTAAGGATTCGGGCGCGTGACCGATATTCCTGTCGGTGCTCGCATAATCGTGGCACTTGGATAGAATTCATCGTTTTAGGCCGGTCGCCTCAGTTGGCTACCTATCGGGGGAATCCCCCATATCCAAGATCCAGTCATCGCGTATCTTACCTCCATGAAATACAAGATTAAGAATTGTGCGGCGGTAATGTGTGTGGCGACATCCGCCCTGGCGTTGTCATCTATGCTGGTCGGGTGCGACAAAGAGGTTTCCAGCACCAAGAGCAGCAGCGAAAGCAGCGACGGCACTATTAAATCGAAGGAAAAGACCGTTACCGATACGAAGGATGGCGCGGTGACCAAGACAGAAGAGTCCAAGACGACCGTCAGTACCAACAAGCCCTAGCCTGGGGACGTTCCCGAGAGTGGGGGGGGTGGGATTTTGGTAAGGACGCGTTTCATCGCATCCCCTGGACCGCTACTCGGCCAAAAGTGGGACGCGGTGGAACGCGTCCTTACCAGCGCGCCTGTTTGAATCAAGGAACAGGCGCCAGGACAACGCGGAGGCCGAGGTCTGAGTTGGCGTAGGTCGGGACATGGCCCGTACGCCAACTGGAGCGGCAGTCCACCCAGGATGAATTCCATGCTCCACCACGAATCGCGTGCAGGCTGCCGTTTGTCTGCCCGATGAAATCGGTCACGGGCCCGGGCGGAGGCGCGGCAATCCAATCCCAGCACCATTCAAACACGTTGCCGTGCATGTCACTTAGTCCCCAGGGGTTGGGCAGGAGTTGTCCCGTCGGGTGGGGGTTCAAGCCGCTGTCGGCGGAGTACCATCCGTAGCTGTGGAGCAGTGACAGATCATCGCCGAAACTGAACCAGCCGGTCGTCCCGGCGCGCGCCGCATACTCCCATTCGGCCTCCGTCGGGAGCCGATAGACATAATCGTCCGGCAGTCGCCCGGCCTGCTGTTCGCGTTGAGTGAGGCGTGCGCAGTAGTATTCCGCCTGAGTCCAGTTCACAGATTCGACCGGATTATCGAGGTCGTCGCTTAACGCGCTTGGGTTGCTGCACATGATGTCCTGGTATTCCCATTGCGTGAGCTCGAGCCGGCTCATCCAAAAACCGCGCGCCAAAGCCACTTGGAACTGTGGGAGCTCGGCTTGGGTGTCGAGGGGGTCGGTCGTCCGGGCCGAGTCGCTGGCCGGGGTGCCCATCACGAAGTCGCCTGGCGGAATCCAAACCATCGAGTCGGGAACTTGCAGCCGCGGCAGACGCAGCACCCGGTAATATCGGCACCCTTGCGCGGGGGCGCCCGCGTCCACGATGGAAAACGCCTCTCCGTTGGTGAGCACGGCGGCGGGGAGGGGGGTCCAGGCGCGGTCTGCCAGGCTCGTCTTGAACTGGACTTGGAACTGGTCGCCGATGGCCCCGCCCCAGTTCAGGACCGGGGCGTTGCTGACCCAGCTTGCCGAGATTTGCGGGGGGCCCAATGGGGCGTAGTCTGCGCTTACAAACTGCGCTTTATAGTCGGCGAACAATTTGAGCATGCTGGCCCGGCGCGCCTGGTTCCAACTGCTGAGAAAGGCCACCGGGTTCATGTAATTGAGGAAGTCGAAGGTCACAAACTCCTCGACGAAAGGCGCGGTGGCGGCGAACTGCTGCTTGAGGCGTGCCGCGTCACATGCCAGCCAATTCGTAGGCGTTATCTGAAAGCACTCAGTGTCGGCCCAAAGCCTGACGCCCGTCGCCTGGCAGGCCGCCTGAAAGGCCGCGAAATAAGGGGCATCATGCGACACAATGTCCGACCCCCACTGCTGTGCGCCGACACTGTCCTGGAGCAGCACGATATCGACGCCGCTGCCGGCCAGAAGCTGCAGGTACACCTGTTGAACCTCGCAAGGCGACGGTCGGTCGGCGCTGATGGAGGGCGCGATGGCCATCGGGGCGTCGCCGGAAAGCAGACGGCAGGCATCGTCAACGCCCTTGTAAAATGAGCGCAGGGCGTTTATCTGGGCGGTCGGCCAGGCGGCCGTCCAGGGCTCGAGGGGGGCGTACCAGCCGGCGAATGAGCTGTGCCGGCGGGGCTGCATATAGCGCTGCCAGGCTTGCTGGGCGACACCGACATTGTCTGCCAGGGCTTTGGACAGGAAATTGGTGTCCGACAAGTCGTGGTACTGGTGCATATACAAGCCGAGGAAGACTTTGAACCCGTTGGTGTCGGCGTAATTCAGGATCGCCTCCGTGGCGTCCTCCGACCCGCTCGGTCCGATAAACGAATTCGTAGTGCCGTCCGCATTCTCCTCGGCCAGCATCTGAACGATGACGGTATCCATTTCAAGCTCCTTCATGCGGTCCAGGATTTGGCGCCAGACTGCGGGGTCCCAGGATTTCATTTCGTCCTGGAATTGCATGAAGCTGCCGGCCAGGCGAAGGACCGGCGGCGCTCCGTGCGCACTCTGCCAAGCGGCCAGGATGAGGGTGCAGAGCAAAAGGCAAAGCAGTGTGAAGGAATAACCCGAGCAGCTTCGGCTCGTGCTTTTGGCGCCGGGCTTCGTGGCTCGTTCGTTGCCGATCCCCATGGATGTTTGCCTCCCGAGCGTGTCGCCAGCTACCAGAATTCTCGCTCCGTGGTTGCGCATGCTAACTTTGCAAGTCTGCCAAACTCGCTCGGTTGGCACAACCTTGGACTTGGGGCGCGTGTTATTAATGCCGCCATGACACGCAGGTTTGGGACGAGCGCCCGGGAGCGCAGCCTTCAGGCTGCGGAGGCATGAAACATCAGGAGAGCCTTGGGATTTGCCAGCGCCACAGGTCAATCCTGTGTTTCTGCAGCCTGAACGCTGCGCTCCTAGTCCGTAGCGGGGGATGCGCCGATGGATTTGAGTGGTTTGCTTCTTGGCTTGCGCTCGACGGCCAGATATGACAATCTCAATGCTAGTTGGTACGAGACCTCCAACCGCTCGTCCCGGCATCGGCATGAGCGCGGGGCCGGGGATGGGGTACTTGGGAACCGACTATTCAAGAAACGACCCGCATGAAATCTATGAAAACCATAAGGAGAACCAATTCGGCGCAACGACTCATGGTGGCATTCTCGGCTGCGATTGCTCTGTCAGGAGCTGCTGGGGCCACTGCTGGCACATACTCCGCCACCGTTTTGGCGGACAATCCTGTTGCCTATTACCGTCTGGAAGAGCTGCCCGGCTCTACCGTCGTCCAGGATAGCAGCGTCTCAGGCGCTTATTCGGGCACCTACTATTTTGACGATTCGGGCTATTACCCGCAACTGGGAGAAGCCGGCATCGACACCAACTCGGTCTTTTTCCACGTGTATCCGAGCGCCACTGGATTCCCTCGCGCCGAGATTCCCTTTTACCCGGACTTGAACCCGGCGGGTCCCTTCGCGGTGGAAGTTTGGCTGCGCCCAACCAGTTCTTCGGCAACTGATTCTCGTTGCGCGCTCAGCAGTTGGGGTGGAAATGGCAGTGCGTACGATGGATGGTTCATCTACCAAACGAGCGGTCCGAACTCAGATTGGGTCTGGATCCAGCGAGTCGGCGACATCTGGCTGCAAGTCCCAGGGGCAAACCAATTCCAGTGGAGCCACCTGGTCGGATCCTTCGATGGCACGAATACTTCTTTCTACGTCAATGGCCAGTTTCAGGCCCAGGCCGTAGCCACTAATGCGGCGCCCAATTCGAGCCTGCCGCTCTACATCGGCTGCCGCGGCCCGGGCGACTTGCCGTTCGACGGCGAAGTGGACGAGGTCGCGATCTACACCAATGCCCTCACGGCTACCCAAATCTTAACGCACTACCAGGCGGGGCTGACCAACATCCGCGTGGCCTTGGTGGGGCCCACCATTACCCCCGATCCGGCCGACACCACGGCTTATGCCGGGCGCATCGCGACTTTCCAAGCGGGTGCCGATGGGACCGCGCCCCTGAGCTATCAATGGTACCGGAACAGCTTCCCGATCAACGGCGCGACCGACGACACGCTGAGCTTCAACTGCGCTTACGCGGACAACGGCGCGGGTTATAACATCGTGGTCACCAATCTCTACGGCTCCGCAACCAGCGCGGTGGCCACATTGACCGTCTCGACCGATCTTTTGTTGACGGCGAGCCCGGCGTCCATCACGCGCAGCGTGGGCAGCATGGCCGCGTTCATGGTTTCGCCCGACGGGGCGCTGCCCTTCAGCTATCAGTGGTACAAAGGCACGCCCGCGGTCCCGATCAACGGCGCGACCAATCAGACTCTTTGGCTGACGAAGGTCCAGTTGGCCGACGACAGCACGACGTACTACGCGACGGTGACCAACCCCTTCGGCGGCATCACCAACAGCGACGTCGCTACGTTGAACGTCGTGCCGCGGACAACGGACGTCCCCTTGACTCGCTACGGCCAGGTCGTGGCCGCGGACAGCCCGGTCGCTTATTGGCGGCTCGATCAAGCTGACGCCACCTCGCCGGCAGTTGACGCCATTGGCAGTTTCGATGGGGCCACCGACGACAACGGCGGTCAGGGCACGTTCACCTTCGGAGTGCCGACGGGCATTCCGCACGAAACCAACACGGCGATGAAGGTCAGCGGCGGCGCCACTGTCCAGATCCCCTATGCCTTGGAGTTGAACCCCTTCGGCCCATTCTCGGTCGAGGCCTGGCTCCAGCCGGCCACAGTGGCCGCGTCGTCGGATGACTACCGCAGCGCAGTGGGCTCTTTGGGCAACGGGGTTGCCGGGCCGACCGGTTGGCACCTCTACCAGGGGGGCGACAACCTTTGGGCGCTGATTGTTTGGAACGCTTCCTGGAACGGCACCGGCTGGTTCACTGACTTCGATGATACCATCGTTGCCCAGAACTGGTACCACCTCGTCATCGTATATGACGGAACGCTCTTTAAGCTCTATGTGAACAGCGCGGAACGATTCGCCTCGCCATACCCCGATTTCGTCCAGAACAGCGATAGTCCGCTGGTTCTCGGCTGGGGATACAGCTCCAGGAACCCGTTCGATGGGGTCATCGACGATGTCGCCGTCTATAATAAGGCCCTCAGCCCGGACCAAGTCCAAGCCCACTACTTCGCCACAGTGCGATTGAACCTCGCGGAGTCGGGAGGCAAGGTTGTGCTTTCCTGGCCGTTCGGCACGCTCCAGCAGTCATCGGCTGCCCTCGGGACATACACGAACCTGGTCGGGGTGACCTCTCCCTACACGAACGCGCCCAACTCCACCGCGTTCTTCCGCGTGAAGGTCTACTAGCGCGCCGCGATCCCTCCCTCCCCCGGGCTGCAAATAACAGTCCTGGGGGGGGGTAACACCCAACAGAATTGAATCAACGACAAGCCCCTTGAACTACGAAGCTATAGCGGGGATTAATATGTGGCTATGAGGCAGTGGAAACGGAATCGTAGCGGTCGGACGGTTGCGCTACGCGCCAGGAATGGCTTCACCTTAATCGAGTTGCTGGTGGTCATTGCGATCATCGCGATTCTTGCCGCGCTGCTTTTGCCCGCGCTGACCCGCGCGAAGTTGAAGGCCACTGGCATAAGCTGCATGAACAACCTGAGGCAACTCCAAATGGGCTGGTTCATGTACGTCCAGGACAACGCCGACCGCCTGCCTGGCGTCAGCGGCGGTGGATACGCGAGCTCCGACACCTGGGTTTCCGGTTGGCTCGACTTCAACAACAACAATACGGACAACACCAACACGCTCTACCTGACCGATGCGCGCTACTCTCAGATCGGTCCCTATGTTAAGTCGACAGCCGTCTATCGGTGTCCGGCCGACCGCAGCACGGCGAAGTTTGGCTCGCAGATGCTTCCTCGTGTCCGAAGCATGTCGATGAATTGCTGGATGAACTACCTCTTCGACGTGGATATCGGCCAGGACCAGTACATCATCTTTCGGAAGTACACGGAAATTCAGAGGCCGTCGCCTGCCATGGCCTGGGTGCTGATCGACGAACGAGAGGACAGCATCAACGACGGCCTGTTCCAGACCGACCTTAAGGATCGTGGGGGCAGCGCCCGCATCGTGGATTATCCGGCCAGCTATCATGGCCGTGCCGCTGGAATCCTGTTCGCGGACGGCCACGCGGAGATCAAACGATGGGTTGATGCCCGGACCACGCCGCCTATGAACCCCAGCGTGTTGATCCCGTTGAACGTCGCCTCGCCCAACAACCCGGATGTGGCGTGGCTCCAGGAGCGCAGCAGCAGCCACAAGTAGGAAGCCCCATCGCCAAGAGACCTGGAACGATTCTCGTGGCAGGTCCGAAATGGGTGGCCGGACCCAATCTCCGGCAACGCCCTTCCGCAGAATCCCGTGTTTCAGTGTGCGGAATCTCGTTCCGAACTGCCTGTGCCAAGCCGAATTAGCTTGCCTGGCCTGCCTCTATCGTTATAGCACGTGTCGCATGGCCGCGACTCGATTTCTGTTGTCCGTTTGCCTCTTCTTGGGCTCCTTCTCACTTGCCCGGGGTCAGGCCAACCCGATTTTCGGCGTCTATCGTGAGCTTTGGACGAACCTGAATCAGAGCGTTGGCGGTCTGGCAGCCCTGACCAATACGGCATACAATCCTAGTTGGCCCAATTCTCCGGTCGCCACGTACACGAAGGTCTATACCAACTTCGAGACCGAGGCCAACACCGGGATGAACTACTACGGCCAGCGGCTGCGGACGTTCGTCGTCCCTCCAGCCAGCGGCAACTATGTCTTCTGGATTTCCAGCGACGACAACTCGCAGCTCTTCGTCAGCAGCGATGAAAACCCGGCCAACATGGCGCAAGTGGCGTGGGTCAGCACCTGGACCAACCCGAGGGAGTGGACCAAAGAACCCAACCAGCAAAGCGCGCCGCTGCCGCTGCAGGCCGGCTGCCGCTATTATGTGGAGGCTCGAATGCAGCAGGGCGGCGGGGGCGACAATCTCGCCGTGCGCTGGCAAATGCCGAATGGCAGCTACGAGGAACCGCTTACCGCGGCAAGTGCCGCGGGCACCCGGATGGTCCCTTGCATCAGCGGGATCACCACGCCGGGCATTTTCGTGCAGCCGTCGAATACGACCGTCGTGGAGGGGCAGAATGCCACTTTCTCCGTCTTGGTGACCAACCAGTGCCTGGTGGGCTACCAATGGGTTTTCAATGGCAACAACCTGGTGGCCGGTGCCAGGGCGGCCGCGTGCGTCGTGAGCAATGTCAGCATTGCGCTTAATAACGGCCAGGTCTATGCCTGCGTGGTTGCCGACGCCCTTGGCACGGTCAGGAGCGCCGGGGCCACGCTCACCGTGATTCGAGACACCGTGCCCCCAGCGGTGGCGCGGGTCTTCAACGCCGGCACAACCAATGTGCAGGTCATCTTCTCCAAACCGGTCGCAGCCGCCAGCGCCACGAACCTGGCCAACTACGCATTCACCAATGGCCTTCCTATCAGCGGCGGCGTCCTGGCCGCGGATAATGTTACGTTGACCCTGACCACAGCGCCGCTGACCTATGGGAGCAATTACGGGATCGTCATCAACGGCGTGCGGGATTTGGCCAGCATTCCCAACACGATTGCCACTAACACCCTCGCAGCCTTTGTTGCGCTGCCATACCTGCCGCAGGATATCGGCAATCCTGCCACCGCATCGGTCATTACCTGGGCCGGCACTACCGGACTGAACGTGACCACGAGCGGAGGCGTTATCGGCGGCGCGACGGATCAATGCAGCTTCGAGTACCAGATGTTCACGGGTGATTTCGACCTCAGCGTACGTTTGCCCGGGCTGAGCGCCTCTGACCCGTGGGCCAAGGCAGGATTGATGGCGCGCCAAACCCTCGATGCCGGCAGCCGGTTTGCCGCCGCCCTGACGACACCGTCCATGAGCGGTTCCTTCTTTGAATGGCGCAATCCGGCGAACAGCCCGAGCACCATGGCAGGCGTGTTCCCGCCAAATCTTCCCAATGCGTGGCTCCGCCTGCGGCGCGCGGCCACGGTGTTTACAGGCTATGCCAGTTATGATGGGCAGGCCTGGACACTACTGGGCAGCGCGTCGATTACCATGCCGGCCCAGGTATATGTCGGCCTGGCGGTGAGCAGCCACAACTCCAACCTCGCCGCCACGGCCCAGTTTCGTAACCTCGGCAACGTCACTAGCGCCGCGGTGAATACGTTCCCTTACCCCCATGAACCACTTGGCCCGTGCAGCCGCCTGACCCCTATCGTCATTTCCGAAATCATGTACAAACCCGCGCCTCGCGCCGATGGCAACAACCTCGAGTTCATCGAACTCTACAATTCCAATCCCTACTTCGAGGACATCAGCGGGTTCCAGCTCGTCAGTGGAAGCATGACCAACACGTTTCCGGCGGGGACAATCCTGGCCGGCGGCGCCTTTCTGGTGGCGGTGGCATCGCCTCAGAGCATCCAAAACGTCTATGGCATCACCAATGTCGTCGGCCCATACACCGGCAGCCTGAAGAAAGCCGACACATTGCAATTGCTGGATGACCAGGGGGCAATCCTGCTGACGATTCCTTACTCGGATGTGTATCCATGGCCGGTGGCGGCCCGCGGCACCGGGCATTCGCTGATCCTGGCCAATCCCACCTATGGCGAGGGCGATCCGCGGGCCTGGGACATCAGCGACGCCACCGGCGGGTCGCCCGGGCAGAATGAGGTCTTCCGCCCCAGCCCGTTGCGCAGCGTGGTCATCAACGAGCTGCTCGCCCACTCGGAAAACCCGGCCCTCCTCCAGTTTGTCGAACTCTACAACCACAGCAACCAAACCAACAACCTCTCAGGCTGCATCCTCACCGATGACCCGGCCACTAACAAGTTCGTCCTCCCGGCCGGCACGTTGGTTGGCCCGCGCGGCTTCGTGTCCTTCGATTCATCCCAACTGGGCTTCGCTTTGGACGGCTCGGGCGGGACCATTTATCTCATCCAGCCCGACGGCAGCCGGGTGTTGGACGCGGTTCAATTCGAGGCGCAGGCGGACGGGGTATCCTTTGGGCGCTGGCCCGACGGCGCCAATGCATTGTATCCATTGGCCGCCCGCACGCCGGGCACGAACAACAGCCCGGTCCAAATCGGCGACATCGTCATTAACGAGCTGATGTACGACCCCATCAGCGGCAACGATGACGACCAATACCTCGAGCTATACAACCAGGGAACCAACACCGTCAGCCTGGCCAACTGGCAGTTTGTCTCCGGCGTGTCTTTCGTCTTCCCCGTCGGCACGGCCCTGGCGCCCGACAGTTACCTGGTCGTGGCGCGAAACCCGACCAACCTGTTTGCCGAGTACACGAACCTGAACTGGGGCAACACCGTGGGCGGTTTCGGCGGGAAGCTCTCCCACAAGGGCGAGCGCGTCGCCCTGGCGATGCCGCAGGCTCTGACCGTCTCCACCGGGTCCGGATTTGTGACCAATACGATCTTCGTGGTGGAAGACGAGGTCACCTACGGCACTGGGGGCCGTTGGGGCCAATGGGCGCACGCCGGCGGCAGCAGCCTCGAATTAATCAATCCCAACAGCAACCATCGCCTGGCCGCCAACTGGGCCGACAGCGATGAAACAACAAAATCGGCCTGGACCAACCTCGAGTTCACCGGCGTCCTGGACAATGGCGCCAATTACACCAATGGGGTCATTAATCTCGTCCAAGTCGGCCTCCTGGACGTGGGCGAATGCCTGGTGGACAACCTTGAGGCGCGTCCGGGCGGCACCAATGGGGTCAACATCATCGCCAATGGGACCTTCGAGGCGGGGCTGACAAATTGGACTCCGCAAGGGGATCATGTCCGTTCGAGCCTTGAGACCGCCACCGGCCTCGGCGGCTACCAGAGCGGCCAATCCCTGCATCTGCGGTCAACCGACGGCTTCTGGACTCTAGGCGATTATGTTCAAGGCACTCTCACGCAAACGAATCTGGCCGCCGGACAGACGGCGACGCTGAGGCTCAAGGCCCGCTGGGTCCGCGGCTGGCCGGAGGTCCTGATGCGGTTGCGCGGGAACTGGCTGGAGGTGGCCGGGAAGATGCCCGTGCCGGCCAATCTCGGCACACCCGGAATGCGCAACAGCCGTTACGTTCCCAAGCCGGGACCCGCCATTTACGAGGTCAAACACGCCCCGGCCATCCCACCCGCCAATGCGCCGGTGGTGGTCACCGCTCGCATCCACGATACAGCTCTCGCCCTGCCCACGCTGCTCTACCGGATTGACACCGGCGTGAACCCGGCCCCCGCTTACACTCGCGTTGCCATGTTGGACAATGGCACGGGCGGCGATGCCATCGCCGGCGACGGCCTCTACAGCGCCACCATCCCCGGGCAAGCGGCGGGCACAGTGGTCGCGTTTCTCATCAAGGCCAGCGATTCTTATGGCGCGAGCACGATCTTCCCAGCCGACTTGACGAACAACGCCGGCGTGCCGCGCGAGTGCGTGGTGGCCTTTGGGGACCCGGTGCCCACGGGCAGTTTCAGCCAACACCATGTATTCATCACGCAGAACTGGGCGAACCGCTGGGCCCAAGGGGGCGGGGTGTCCCATGAGACGCACGACGGCACCTGGGTGGATGGCGGCGGACGCATCATCTACAACTGGATGGGACGCTACGCGGGCAGTCCGTATCACCAGTACCTCGGCTCCCCGGTCACCACGGTGGCCGGCATGCACTGGCTTGTGCCCGACGACGATCAACTCTTTGGCACGGTGTCGCTCAACAAGCAGCACGTCCCCGGCAACGGACCCCTCGATGACGACACCTTGCAGCGCGAGCAGGCCTCGTTCTGGATGGCGCACCAGATTGGGTTGAAGCGGCAGAACCGGCGCTTCTACGTCTATTACGTTAACGGCAATCGCCACGCCCCGCTGATGGAGGACGCCCAGGTGCCCGATGGCGCCATGATCAGTGAGTATTGGCCCAACGACAGCAACGGCTGGCTCTTCAAGAACCATATCTGGTTCGAGGGCGATGTCGCCCAGCAGCCCGATGGCTATATGAACTTCACCGGCGTGTCAGGCTGCTTGATGGATAAGTTCACCACCACCATCAACGGCGTGCCCAACCAGTATAAGCTGGCCCGTTACCGCTGGATGTGGTGGATTCGGCAGTATCCTGATTCCGCCAGCGATTACAGCCAGGTGTTCGCGCTCATCGACGCCGCCAATACACCCACGACCAGCGCCTCGTATTATGCCAATGTGGAAGCTCAGGTGGACACCGAGGAATGGCTGCGGCTCAGCGCCATCGAGCATGCCACCGGCGACTGGGATTCATGGCTAACTCAGGACTCCTGGAACATGTACTGTTACAAGCCGACCCTGGGCAAATGGACCGCGCTCAAATGGGACTGGAACATCACCCTCGGCGTTGGCGGTTATTCCTGGGGACCCGACGGCAGCCAACTCCTCAACCTGGGCCCCGGTGATTCGGTGAAAGCCGCTTTCTTCAAATATCCGCCTTACTTCCGCTCGTATCTGAGGGGGTTGCAAGACGTCGCCGACCTGGCGATGAACAATGCGAAGGTCAATCCCATGCTGGATGCCAAGTATGCGTCCTTCGTGGCCAACGGGCTGACGGCGAACGCCAATTATGGATTGCTGGTCCAGGATCCCGCCAAACCGGGCGGCCTCGAAGACTGGATCAGCACCATGCACAACTCGATCCTCGCGGTCCTGGGCAGCCAGAACGTAACGAACGTCGCGTGGGTCATCAACTCCACCCTGGTGAGCAGCGACGTGGTCGTGGTAAGGGGCACCGCGCCCCTTGCGGTAAGCACTTTCTGGTTCAACGGCATCGAGTGGCCGGTAACCTGGACGACGGTCACAAACTGGACCGCGACCGTGCCCCTGAAACCCGGCACCAATTCCTTCACCGTGACCGGCGTGGACCTCCACAATCAGCCTGTGCCGGGCGCGACCTCTGCGATTACGGCGGTCTATAACCAGCCCGCTCCCTCCCCGCTGGGCGAAGTCGTGATCAACGAAATCATGTCCAACCCGGCGTTTCCAGACGCGGAGTATGTCGAGCTGTATAACCGGTCGCCGACTCTCACCTTCGACCTGTCGGGCTGCCAATTCGAGGGCCTGTCCTACACGTTCCCGGCGGGGTCCGCCATCCGCCCCAACAGTTACCTGCTCCTCGTCGCCGACCCATCGGCCTTTGCCACCGTCTATGGCGGAACTATGCCGCCGTTTGACACGTTCAGCGGCGAGCTGTCCGCCGATGGGGGAACGCTCTCCCTGATCCAACCGGCAACCAACGGCGCCGGCGGCCTGCCCATCGCTCAGGTGCGTTACGGCAGCGCGCCGCCCTGGCCGGCGCCCGTCGCCGGCAGCTCCCTGCAACTCATTGACTCGCGCCTGGACAACTGGCGCCCCGGCAACTGGACCCTCGTCCAAACCAATAAAGGCGCGTCCGCCCTGAAATGGGTGTTTGTCACCGCCAGCATCCCGGCTAGCACCACTTCCACCCTCTATCTTTACCTTACCGCGGCGGGGGACCTCTACCTCGACGACCTCCAACTCCTCGATGCCCGAGGCGTGAACACGCTCGCGGATGGCGATTTCGAGTCGCCCCTGGCGGGAGCCTGGAACGTGTCGCCGAACTTCACCAATTCGGCCCTGAGCACTACCATCAAGCACTCCGGCAACTCCAGCCTGCACCTGGTCGCCTCCGCCGCCGGCACGGGCAGCGGGAACGCCATTGATCAAGCCATCCAGCCAGCCTTGACGCCGGGCCAAACCTACACCCTCAGTTTCTGGTACCTGCAAAACGCCAGTCCCGGCGCGCCCAGTCTGGTGATCCGCCTGGCATCCTCGGTCAACCCCATCACCATCAACCCCGCCCCGCCCACGCCGCCGGTCCAGGCCCAGTCAACACCCGGCGCTATGAACAGCGTGGCCGCCTCGCTGGTGGTTTTCCCGACCTTGTGGATCAACGAGCTGCAAGCCGAGAACCTCACCGGCATCACCAACAGCGCGGGCCAGCGGGTCCCCTGGATCGAGCTTTACAATCCGGGCACCAATACGGTCTCACTCGGCGGCTTCTATCTCGCCAACGACTATGCGAATCTCAGCCAGTGGGCCTTCCCGCTCAGCGCGGTCATCAATCCCGGCCAGTTCCAGGTCATCTTTGCCGATGGCCAGCCCGCGCTGACCACCTCCAACGAGCTGCACACCAGTTTCGCCCTGGCCGCCGGCAGCGGCTCCGTGGTTCTATCCCGCTACTCCAGCGGCCAGCTCCAAGTGCTCGATTACGTGGACTACGCCAACCTTGCCCCCAACCATTCGTATGGCTCGTTCCCCGATGCCCAGTGCTTCGCGCGCCAGGAGTTCCTAATCGCCACTCCCGGCGGCGCCAACAACCCCGGCACCGCCGGCTCGTTCATCGCTTACACCCAGCTAGGCTCCGTCTATACTCAGGACTTCAACTCCCTGCCGAATCCCGGCCCGGCTTCCGTCAATACCGCGAACCCGGTGACCATTAACGGCATTACCTGCTCCTTGCCTGATCCCTTTGATTTCGCGTTGCCGCCTGCGGCGAGCGGCCAGAGCGGCGGCCTCGGATTGCCCGCTTTGGCCGGCTGGTTCGGCCTCGCCGACTCGACCGCCAGTGTCGGCGCCCGCTTTGGGGCCACGGACGGCGACCAAACCACCGGCGGCGTCATCAGTTTCGGCCAGCCCAACAGCACCAATCGGGCGCTGGGCTTGCTCGCCACCAGCACCACCGGCTTTACCGCCTTTGGCGCGCGGCTCCTCAATGCCACCACCGGCACGCTGAACCACATCAGCCTCCAGCTCACCGGCGAGCTGTGGCGGCAGTCAGACAAGCCCAAGGTGCTCCAGTGCTATTACCTCGTGGATCACACAGCCACCAACCTCTTCTCCACCAGCATGACCGCGCTGCTGCCCGGCTTGAACGTGGCCTTCCCCACCGCCCCGGCGGACGTGGGCGGCGTGGCGGTGGATGGCACCCTGCCCGCCAACCAGGTCTCCCTCAGTGTGGCCGGCCAGGCCATCACCAACTGGCCGCCGGGCGCGGCTTTATGGCTCGTCTGGGAGATGGCCGATCCGACTGGCAAAGCCCAGGGCCTGGCGATTGATGATCTCAGCTTCTCCGCCTGGGCCGCGCCCGTGTTGAACCCCGTGCCACTGACCTCCCAACTGGCCGGCACCAGCCTGATCCTCTCCTGGACATCCTTCACCGGCCAATCCTATCAGATCCAATTCAAGAACAACCTGAACGACCCGGCCTGGCAACCTCTGGGCGCCCCCATCCCCGGAACCGGCAGCCCAATCTCGGCCACCAACGACCTCTCCGCCCCGACCCAACGCTTCTTCCGCCTGAGCATCCTCCCCGAGCCATAGGGAATCGAAGCCGCCCCGCAGCCCAGCACTGGCCCGATCCTCGGTTGTATCTGGCTTTGCGCGACTTCGCCCCGCCCTTCTGCATTCTAAATTCTACATTCCCCCTGTCGTGGCTTCGGCCTTCCCGCTGGCCGGGGAGCAGCCCCGCCGGAGTCCCCCCCGGAGCCTCCCCGTAGTACCTCTTATCGGCGATAAGAGGTACTACGGGGAGGCTCCGGTGAGACCCGCGCCCGGTAGCGAAGTGTAACGTGACGCGCTATTTCG